>Ga0310697_10007796_pt1 | contig 10041 bp, 6 predicted proteins | sample 172DNAGHGlowgp2_FD_203883 | JGI IMG/M metagenome (GOLD analysis project Ga0310697, IMG submission 203883) | Sheep rumen microbial communities from Palmerston North, Manawatu-Wanganui, New Zealand - 1728 DNA GHGlow gp2 (v2) (version 2) | ecosystem: Host-associated > Mammals > Digestive system >...
TCATCGCCTTCAGTGGCGATTTCGACAAACTGACAGCAGTATTTACATTAGGTACGGGCGCGGCAGCAGTGGGGTATGAAGTGAACATCTTCTTCACCTTCTGGGGCCTCGACGCCATCAAGCAGAAGCAGGGCCGAAGCTTTACCGGCGGCAACTGGCTGACGAAGATCTTCGGCTTTATGATGGGAGGTCTGAAAGTCACTCCAACCAGCCGCTTCAACTTCCTCGGTGCCGGTCCGAAGATCTTCCGCTACCTGATGCGTAAGAACAATGTGGCGACCCTCGAAGAACTGGTAGAGGCAGCCAAGGCCCTCGGCATTAACCTCTACGCTTGCGAGATGGCAATGCACGTACTCGGTCTGAAGAAAGAGGACTTTATCCCAGAGGTGAAGGATGTGCTCGGCGTGGCATCGTTCCTCAATCTCTCCGAAGGTGGACAGACATTATTTATTTGAAACCCACCCCCTAACCCCCTCCCGAAGGGAGTGGGAACTATATAGTATAAACAATCATTAAAATAAATAGATATGAGTACAAATAATAACAAAAGTAATCCATCTCCCCTCCCCTCGGGAGGGGCAGGGGGTGGGTTCCACGTCTTAGACATCACGAAGGAGCATTGCCCGATGACCTTCGTCAAGACAAAGATTGAGCTGTCGAAGCTACAGCCGGGCGACATCCTCGAAGTGCTGCTCACTGAGGGCGAACCGCTCGACAACGTGCCCCGCAATGCCAAGGAGCAGGGCTACAACGTCCTCTCCGTAGAGCACGTAGAAGGCACTACACATAAAGTAACGATAAAAAAGTAAAAAGGTAAAAAAGTAAAAAGGTAAAAATCATCAAAACTCAAACAATTATGGCAGATTCTAATTTACAGCGCAGTGTGACCACTGCTACCGCCAGAAGACTGGCGACGACCACCAAGACCGCCCCGCAGATGGGCTCAATCACCCCGAGACTCTTGTTGAAACTCCTGCCCTGGGTACAGGTCTCTGGCGGCACCTTCCGTGTGAACCGTACAAAAGTGGAACTTCGTAAGAACGACCGCTTGCCCATCCAATATGTGAATGGCGTACCATCGTTTACAGCCAAGAACTTGAAAGCCATTCCGCTTTTCTCTGAGTTCGACGATGAGATACTGCACCGTCTGGTGAGCTCGTTCGAGGCAAAGGAGATAGATGTCGATAAGTTCTTCGTAGAGGAGGGCAAGGACAAGCAGCGCTTCTTCATCGTGGCCAGCGGCCAGGCCGAGGTCATCAGCAAAGGCCCTCACGGCGAGGACCTGCGGATTGCGCTATTGGGCGACGGCGAATATTTTGGTGAGGCCGACTTGCTCGACGAGCAGGAATCGACGGTCTCCGTCCGCGCCATCACGCCGACGGTGTTCCTCGGCCTGAAGCTGAAGGAACTGATCAAGTTTATCAAGGAAGTGCCCGATTTCCGCGAGACCTTCACCAAGGCTGTCGATAAGCAGCTGCGCCTGAAAGCATCGGTGAACGACAACGGCGAGAAGCACATCGATCTGGTGAGTGGTCATGAGGAGGACAATATCATCCCTGAGACTTATATCGATTACGAGGAGAATCCGACGGAGTACAGCCTCAACACGCTGCAGACGGTGGTGCGTGTGCACACCCGCGTCAGCGACCTCTATAATAATCCCTATAACCAGCTGGAAGAGCAGCTGCGCCTGTCGATTGAGAGCATCAAGGAGCGTCAGGAGTGGGAACTGATCAACAACAAGAAGTTCGGTTTGCTGGCAGCTGCCAACCCCGCCTACCGCATTACGACGCGCTACGGTGCACCGACGCCCGACGACCTCGACGAGTTGTTGTCATTAGTATGGAAGGAGCCTGCCTTCTTCATCGCCAATCCGAGAGCCATCGCTGCTTTCGAGCGCGAATGTACATGGCGCGGTGTACCACCTGTGACCACCGACCTCTTCGGAACAAAGGTTATCCTGTGGCGCGGTGTGCCCCTGATTCCTTCGGACAAGGTGGAGGTAGAAGGTCAGTATCTGACAGGTCGCGGTGTTGGCACAACAAAGATTATCCTCGTGCGCGTCGGTGAGAAGAATCAGGGTGTTGTCGGTCTGCATCAGAGCGGTATCCCCGGCGAGATTGCACCTTCGCTCTCAGCCCGATTGATGGGACTCGATAAGTTTGGCGTAGCCTCGTATCTGCTCACGAAATATTTTTCGCTGGCCTCACTGACCGACGATGCCATCGCAGTGCTCGAAAACGTCGAGGTGGGCTATTATCATGACTATCAGCATAGAAACAAAGTTGAGAAGTAAATGATCAATATAGCAGAACTCAATAGTTTTCCAACACAGGACGGTGGTTCACTGGCTCTGTTGAAGGAAATCGCACAGAAATACTGCCCAGAGGAGTTGCAGGCGGAGCGGAAGGCGATATTGCCTGACGAACAGATGAACCTCTCGGAGCTGGAAGCCGGCTTCAAACAGCTTCTGGCTGGAGGCAGCGGCTATGGTGAACTTCCTTACTTTGGAGATACTGACGCCCAAACCTCTTCGTTGCCAAAAGACAATGGTTTCGGCATCGGCATCCCTGAGACGCAGAAACTGCGCGACCTGCACTACGAGGAGGCCGACACGCTGAATTCGGAGCAGATCAAGAAGGACTTCCCCGTGCTCCATCAGAAAGTGAACGGCCACGACCTCGTGTGGCTCGACAACGGTGCGACGACACAGAAGCCGAATCAGGTGATCGACAAGATTTCGGACTACTACCGTACGTATAACTCGAACATCCACCGTGGGGCGCACACATTAGCAGCCCGTGCGACGGATGCTTACGAAGAGGCCCGTGAGAAGGTGCAGCGCTTCATCAACGCCGCTACGAGCGAGGAGATTATCTTCGTACGCGGTACCACTGAAGGCATCAACCTCGTGGCGCAGACCTACGGACGGCAGTTCCTGACACCAGGCGACGAGGTCATCGTCTCTGAGCTCGACCACCATGCGAACATCGTTCCTTGGCAGCGCGTTGCTCAGGAGAAGGGCGCTACATTACAGGCTATCCCCACAGACCAGAACGGCGACCTGATACTCTCGGAGTTCGAGCGACTCATCACGCCACGAACCCGTTTTGTGAGTGTGGGTCATGTGAACAACACGTTCGGCACCATCAACGATGTGCAGCGTATTATCGATATCGCCCATGCACACCAGATTCCCGTGCTGATTGACGGCGCACAGTCGATAGCCCACACACCTGTGGATGTGCAGGCCCTTGGTGCTGACTTCTTCGTGTTCAGCGGTCATAAGATCTATGGTCCCAACGGTATCGGTGTGGTGTATGGACGCAAGGAACTGCTCGACAAGATGCAACCTTGGCAGGGTGGTGGCAATATGATCAAGGATGTGACCATCGAGCGCACGGAATACAATGTGCCACCTGCTCGTTTCGAGGCAGGTACACCCAATGTGGCCGACGCCATCGGACTGGGTGCCGCTCTCGACTACGTGAGCCATCTCGGCATCCGTAACATCGAGCACCACGAGCACCAGCTCACCGAGTATGCCCGCGAGCAACTTGGCCAGATTCCTGGTCTGACGCTTATCGGCAATCCTAAGAACCGCGTATCAGTCGTAAGCTTTGTGCTTGATGGCATCCCCGTCCCCGAAACAGGTACGTTATTAGATAAGGAGGGCATCGCAGTGCGTGCCGGTCACCACTGCGCCCAGCCCGCCCTTCGTGCCTTGGGTTATGAGATGAGCGTCCGTCCTACCTTCGCACTCTACAATACCCGCGAGGATGTGGACAAACTCGTGATTGCAGTCAAAAAGATTATAGGACGATAATGCAGTACGAAACGAAAATACTGACGACGAAGTATCAGAAACCTGATACATACGGGGCATTGTCGATGCCCGTCTACTATACGGCGGCGTTTGAGTTTGAGTCTGCCAAGGCCATGGGCGACGCATTTTGCGGTCGTTCCATGGCCCCGTCGTATGCCCGTATCGCCAACCCCACGACCACCTATCTGGAGGAGCGCGTCAGACAGTTGACAGGAGCCGTGAGTGTGACGGCACTTAACACGGGCATGACGGCCATCCACTACGCCCTGACGGCTGTCAGCGCAGCAGGACTCAACATCGTAGCCTCAAAACATCTGTTTGGCAACAGCGTCTCGCTGATTCGCGACACGTTGGGTACGTTCGGCGTAGAGCCACGTTTTGTCGATTTCACAAAGCCTGAGGAGGTGGAGGCACAGATCGACGACAAAACCTGCGCTCTGTTCTTCGAGATCATCACCAATCCGCAGTTATTTGTTGCTGATATCCGCAAGTTGGCCGATATTGCCCACAAGGCTGGCGTACCACTCATTGCAGATACTACCATCGTGCCATTCTCTATCTTCCATGCTGTCGATTTCGGTGTTGATATCGAGGTGGTGTCAAGCACAAAGTATATCTCAGGCGGTGGCACAGGCCTGGGCGGACTGCTCATCGACTACGGACACTTCGACTGGAGCCAAGCACCCTCCCCTGCCCTACAGGCTCGCACCAAGCGCGTTGGTAAGAAGCTGGCCTTTACGGCCCGTGTGAAGACTGAATTGATAACGAATCTTGGTGGACTGATGACGCCTCAGGTGGCTTATATGGAGACGCTCGGTCTCGATACGCTCGACATCCGATTCCGTCGGCAGGCAGAGACCACACTATGGCTCGCTCGTCAGTGCCAGCAGTTGCCGGAAATCAAACGTGTAAACTATACGGGCCTTGAAGATAATCCTTTCTATGAATTCTCTCATGAGCAGTTCGGCCCGTTACCTGGTGCCGTCTTTACCATCGACCTCGAATCGAAGGAAGCCGCATGGGCGTTCATCGACAAACTGCAGATTATCCGTCGCGCCACAAACCTCTTCGACCGTAAATCGCTGGCTATCCATCCCGCCTCTACCATCTTCGGCCTCTTCACCGCTGAACAATGTGCGGAGATGTCTGTACTCGATACGACTGTCCGATTAAGCATCGGCCTCGAAGCCGGCGAAGATCTGCTGGAGGATATTAAGCAGGCCGTGAAATGAAAAAGTGAAGAGGTGCCTCTTCACTTTTTTTCAAATGAAAGGAATTATTAACATCAACGATTACACAAAAGTGGGTCAGAGAACCGTCTGACCCACTCAACTGACAATGCGACTTACAGATTCACCAGGAACGAGAGACCCAGCGTGACGTAGTTCATGTGCTTGCGCGTCTTGTACTCTCTGGCTTCCACACCTATACCGTCGGCATAATCTCCCATTGAGGCTGCCAATGCAGTGTCAAGCAGTTGGCCGGCACCGGAGGTCAGGCCTTTCTGAACGAAGTGGTAGGGGTCGTACTTGGCCGTGAAGTCCTTGCGGGTATAGTCGTAGTCGCAGAAGATGCGCCATGAGAAGTTGGACTTGTAGCGATAAGTGAGCGAGAGCCCCGTGCCAAACGATGTGCTCGACTTGGCACCCACGGTGAGGTATTCCCAGTCGTCGGTCCATTTTTCGCCCGTGTTGTTGGGGTACTGCAGTTCGTCGAGCGACATGATGGGATCGCCGAACGCATCCTTGTGCTTGTTGTCGAGTGTCATCGTATAGCTGATGTCCTTCTTGTTGCCTTCAGCATGCCCGTCGATGTCGAGCTCCTGCGTGATGGAACGTCCGATGAGCGCCTTGGTGCCTAAGGAGAAGTGACTGCCGAGTGGCAGGTTGAAGTAGACACCGACACTGCCGGTGAACTCGGTGATGTGGTCGCTTCTCACGATGCCGTAGCTGTTTGTGACGGGAGCATTGGCCTCCCAGTTGCTTTCTGGCATCTGATAGCCAAGTTTGCTGAAATAGGTGAGCTCGTTTTCATCGGGTGTTCCCGTGTAGTCGGCTGGGAAGCGATCCTCGTAGAAGGGCTGTAGTCCCTGCCATGCATAATAATCCTCTTCAGACACGATGCTGGCGAAGTCGCTGAAGTCTTTGACCGACTGTGCCCTGACTCTGAGGCGGCCGCCTACTCCCACATATTTGTTGAAGAAGTAGGCCCCCTCGGCATCAACCACGGTGGCAGCACGGAACTTAAGGCCTGTTTTATCGCCCTCGGCGTCGACGAACTCCAGGTCCTTATGGCCCAGTCCCACACCCATGGAGATGCTGAAGAAAGAAGGATTCTGGCTGTCCAGTACAAGATCATTGCGTAGCAATCCCTTTCCCCTGAACATCAGGTCGCACAGGGCATAGCCCAACTCGGTAGACATGATACCGATGCCAGCACCCGACATGATGTCGCTGATCCAGTGGCGGTTGTTGAGCACGCGCATCACGCCCGTTGCCGTTGCCACACCGTAGCCTGCAACCGACCACCAGGGTGAGCGCGTCAGACCATACTCCTTATGAAGCAGTGTGGCACCGACGAAGGCTGTAGCCGTGTGGCCTGAAGGCCACGAGTTGGCGGTAGAGCCGTCGGGACGCATCTCTTTGGCCGTATACTTGATGCCATTGACAAAACCAGCCATGATGGCATACGACATGCCGGCACTGGCCAACAGGCGGGGCCAGTCGCTTCGGCCCTCATAGCCGCCCAACTTCAATCCTACCACCATGGCAGGGCCGAAGAATTGAGTATAGTCGTCGATACTAGTCTTGAAATCGGTGAGAAGCTGGGTGTTCTCTTTTCCGCCCTGCTCGGTCTTCTGATTGACGCGGAACATGGCCTTGTCACCCTTAATAGCCCAACCGGCAACGAACAAGGGAATGCCTACGAAGGTCAGGTCGCCCATGAACTTATAGGGCTTGACACCGGGATTGGTCTTCTGCTTAAAAAAGTTGAAGTCCGGCTTCCACGAGTCTGCCATGTCAATGTCAGTGTTGAGCGGCTGAGCGGTGAGTGGCTGTAAGGGCTGTTTCACCAATTCTACTTTCATCTCGGGTACTTCGAGTTTCAAGGGACTCATGTCCCGATAATTCTCTGCGTTGGCCTGTGCTGTCAGGGCAAGGGCCACTAATGTTAAAAGATGTCTGATTCTCATATTACATTTGTCAAGTTTGCTTCTTATATAACTAATTACTCTGACCCCACCCCTGGCCCCTCCCCTACAAGGGAGAGGAGGGGTCAGGGGTGGGGTCAGTATTGTTATTATTCATATTTGCTTTTGTTGTATCGAAAAGTTTGCTGCAAAGGTACGCATTTAATTTGAATTATCGCATAATTTACCTAATAATTATTAAGGCGTTAAAAAATTAATATGGTAGGATTTATGATTCTGTTCATTCGTTCCAAGTTGTTTTTAGTTAATGTGTGCACAGCAAGTGCCACTTATCCGACGAGAAGAGCCACTTATTCAGGCAGAAGAGCCAAAGGATGCCGAACAGTTCTATTATACTTATTGCCTTATTTTTTCTCGATGAATTCGTCAATGTCCTTGATAGCCTTGTTCAGTGATACACTAAGGCAGAGTGGTAAAACTCTTCATTTTCGAGTAGAACCAGTCGCCATAGCCAAAACTGAGGATACACAATGCAGAGCCTCGATAATAATATGTGGTATTCGGCAGCAGATTGGTGAGTTTTATTGAGAAATGATCACCGTCTGCAGTTGCTGTCGACAGTTGGGTCAGGTCATTCTTATCTTTACCATAATAGATATAGGTGAAATTCTCGCCTTCAAAAGCGTAGGGATCAAGTTTGCAATTGATGACGGCCGAGGTGGAAGTGATGTCGGTAGCATCATCCAGGTAGATATAGTCGCCAGGATCCTGCGCTTTGAATGTCTTCTTCTCGCTTTTGGCAATGGTGCGACCATTCATATTGGCGGAAATCCAACACTCGTATTTGTGGCCAGGGTTCAACCCTCGAGCGACAGCCGACAGACGGTTGTCTTCAACTGTCATAGCAACATTTTGCTGCGAAGGATAACTGATGTCTGTGGCAACATAGTTGAAGACATAGCTGACGCCTGTTATAGAGCTCGGCAACTCTGTGTGGCCAGTCACATCAGCAGAAATGAACTTGGCATCGACGGCATCAATCTTCAACTCTCCCTCCAGCGTACTGGTCTTGAAGCTCTTCACGTCGCCAGCAATCCCCAAAGAACCAATGTACACATACGGGCGGAAGATATATTTTGTTCCGGCTTCAAGGTTTGATAACTGCGCGATGATAGTGCCATCGCTGATGGTCACGCTAGTGGCAATGTTGGGAAAGATTTCGTTAGGCAGATAGCTATTGCCAGGATAGGCAGCCTCTTGTACGTAGGATATACCATAACTGATATCTTTAGTCTCTGGGTATAGGCTGGCAATCAACGAGGGCAAAGTGGTAACGGCCTTAAGTGTAGCAGAGAAACAACCCACCTCTGTGGCTTCGTGGGTTACCAAATACGATGGTTCAATGGCCAAGGTTGTAAAGTTTTTTATTGGTCCGAACTGACAGGCCATTTGTCCGGCAACTGCTGCGTAGACACAATAGTAGCATGTCTGGGCAGGCTCAAGACCTTCAATAGTAACCGTCACGCCATTGTTGCCGACATTCAACGGCTTCAGAAAAAGTCCTGTCTGTTCCGGGTTGTCCTTCAAGGTTTGTATCTTTGAGAAGGCATCTTTATCCTTAGAATAGGCTACGCCATAAGAGATGTCTCTGAAATCCTCTGCTGAGGTCGAGGGTGTTGATTCTATATAACTCACCTTAACAGAAGCGCCTGTAAAAGTGATGTCTGTGGCATCCTCTACATTCCAGGCGAACCGCAAGGCCGAAGTCCTGAACGTCTTTTTCTCGCCATAAAGTTTCATAGTGCCCACATCGAGAAAGGCACGATAAAAATATTCTGTATTGGGACTGAGGCCATGAACGGTTACTTCCATGTGGTTACCCTCGATACCTCTGGAGTAAGCTGTATATACCTCATCATCTTTGAACACATCCGTCATCGAAACCTCTATTCCCAGACTAATGGCTTTAGTGGGAGCGCTGCTGTATGCCGAAGGAATATTTTCAGGATAGAACTCTCCTCCCAGGATGGCGTACGTAATACCTATCATTGATGGCTGACTAGTTATGATATAGTTGCCGCCACTCTTGTTGCTATTGCCATCATCACTATCGTCACTACTGCAACCATTCATGCCAACAGCCATCAGCAGTATGGCGCTAATCCATATAAAAGAGTTCTTTCTCATTTTAGATTGAATTTATAGCCTAACGTTATGCTGAGATACTGATTACGGGCACTGTCGGGGTCGTCTGTCTTGTCAATCTTTGTCAGACCAAAATAATATCTGGCATCCAAAACAATATTCTTATACTCATAAGACAAGCCTAAAGGAATGCCAAAGTCAACAGACTTACATACGTCAGAGATGTTAGTGTTATAAGTCATTAACTGATTGAGTTGGGGAGCCTCATTTAATTCGAAATAGCCAGAGTTGAAATCCATATTTATCATAGTAAGCATGACATCTGTAGTCATTTTGTCACTTGTCAGTATACCTACCTGAACACCGGCTTTCACGGCTAATCCCTTTATAGCGGGAATATAGACATTGGCCATCATGGGCAGGTTCAAATAATCGCATTTCAGTTTTCCATCCATCTGAGTATTGGTGAACCATCTAGTTCCCTTTTCATCAATGACCATCCCATCAAAAGAACCATCTACTTTCGCTCCTTGTTGAGAATACATCAACCCGAGTGACAGCCCCAACCAAGGATTGATGCCATACTCAAGTTCGGCACCACCCGTCAACCCTACCTTCATATGATACATGTCAATGGTAGCATTACTGAAATTAGAAAGATTCATACCAACCATCGGCTTTATCGACAGTTTGCTTTTCTGTTCCTGCGCCATCATGTCTGCTATGCCGCAAACAAAGAATATCAATAATATAACACCTTTTTTCATACGTCTTATCAGATAATCTATCTCTTTCGGTATTTCGCCATAGGTCTCTCGACATATTTTTAGTCGCCCATATATTGTCCAATGAAGAAGATGGCGCCTGTCGACTGTTCGCTGATGATGTAAATGAACGGATGCGTGGCATGGAAGTTCAC
>Ga0310697_10007797_pt1 | contig 10037 bp, 9 predicted proteins | sample 172DNAGHGlowgp2_FD_203883 | JGI IMG/M metagenome (GOLD analysis project Ga0310697, IMG submission 203883) | Sheep rumen microbial communities from Palmerston North, Manawatu-Wanganui, New Zealand - 1728 DNA GHGlow gp2 (v2) (version 2) | ecosystem: Host-associated > Mammals > Digestive system >...
TCGCCCGCACGAGCTCCGCGAGCTCCTTGAGGTAGGCGTCGTCCATGTCGCGGTGCAGGCACACCAGGTTCAGCTCCTTTCCGCGCGCAGCCGCCGCCGCGCGGAGCTGGTCGTCGATCATACCGTCTGTGACGAGCCAGGCTCGGTCGCCCAGCCGGTCGATGATCGCGTTCGCGCACGCCTCGGCGAAGGCGCCGCGATCGCGCGAGAAGGACGCGATGTTGACGATCGCCGACAGCACGAGGAGCAGCCCGAGCGCGCCGGCGACGAACGGCGCCATCCTGCGACCGACCGTCACCTCCACCGAAAGCTTGTCGGCATCCGCCTGCGGCAGCGCCGCCCGCGCCAGGAGATACCAGTAGGCCAGCAGGTAGCCGCAGACGGCAGCGACCAGGGTCGTGGTGGCAACCGGGCTTATGCCGAACGGACGCATCACGCTCTCGGGGGACAGCTGAGTGGCGGTGGCGAGGATCATGCAGATGGTCATCGCCCCGTGGAAGGCGTACTGGCTCCAGGTGCGGTCGCTGTTCAGGCCGCGCACGGACGCGAACGCGCACACGATGAAAGGAAGCACGGCCAGGACGAATATGTACAGCCAGCCCGGGCGCGAGATCCACATGCGCATCTCGTGCGCGTACGACGTCCATACCATGCGCCAAACCGCCCCCGACTCGGTCACGTCGCCGGCTTTGGCCACCGGCGTCTGCAGGTAGCTGCCGGCCACGCCGTTCATGAACACGACGTAGCACACGGTGCCGAGCACGAGGAATATGCCGACAGGCAGGTAGAACTTCCGCCCTGTCTTGACGGCCGTCACCACAAGCAGCAGCAGGAATAACGGCAGCAGCGGCATGAATATCACGCTCTCCGTAAGGCCCGCCGCAAACCCCACCGCCACGAGGGCCGCCCACAGCGGCATCCACTTCGGCCAGCGGATCGCCGGGAAAAACACCGTCAGCACCAGCAGCGCAAGGCACACGTCAAAGATGTTGTAGTCCAGATGGGTGGACGTCTGCCACGCCGCGGTGGAAAAGACAAGCACGAAGGCGGCCGCCGTCCCGGCGAGCAGAGACGCGCCGCGCGCGAACTTTGCAGTATCCTCATGGTGGATCGTCTGGTGCACGAAGAACCCCACCAGGCCGCACAGCAGCCCCGCAGACAGCACGCCGCACGCCAGCGAAAACACGTTGAGGCGCACGCCCAGCGCCGACGAGAAATCCCCGCCGCCCATCACCTTGACAAGCGCGCCCCAGAGCGGGTGGAGCGGCTCCTTGAGCGCGTCCATCCCCATCCACTGCGTAGCAAGGCTCGTGGCCGGTTCCGGGAACAGGTAACCCGCCAAGGTCAGCGAATAGACGACAAGCGCCACGACCGACGCCCCAATCGCGGCAATCCACAGGCTCCAACCCAACGCTACAGGCGCGGTCTGGACATTCTTATTATCAGACATTCCTTCATCCTTCCTTCAGATCACTATTGTGGGACGGGCGTAAATTATACCCTAATACGGCTTTCTGCGAAAGCGCAAAATTGACTCCGGGGCGATTATCTTCCACAATTCATTTTTTCCAAAAGAGCCACTTGCATTCGTCCGACAGATTCGGTATACTATTGCCTGTTTTCTCCCCCGTGGGGATATAGCTCAGTTGGTAGAGCGTCTCAATGGCATTGAGAAGGTCAGGGGTTCGACTCCCCTTATCTCCACCATCACGGTAACAACGTCGCGCTTGTGTCCCGCCAATGAAGAAGAATCGCCTCATCACCGTTCTCTCGTGCGCGCTTGGCACCTTGGCGGTCGGCGTGTGCGCCCTGCTCTGCGTCTCGCTCGTCAGGACTGAGCGGCAGATCGCGGAACGAAAGGCCTTCCTCGCGCGGTTCGGCATAGACTCCGACGGCAAGATGGAGTTCGTCCCCCTGCCCAAGGGCATTACCCACAACGCCATCTCCGCGCGGCTCGGCGAAGCGCTCTTCATCGACAGGCGCCTCGCCCGCTCCCAGTACCGCGTCTGCGGCGCATGCCATCGGATGAACGAGGGAGGCATCGACGCGCGGGCGCTTGACGGGCACCTCCCGCGCACGGTCTACAACGCGATCTTCTCCGACGTGTTCCTACACGACGGCAGCGTCACCGGCTTTCCGGCCCTCGTGCGACACATGATCGAAAGCCCCAGCCATTGCGCGGGCGGCTCCCTCTCCAACGTCGTCGCGCGGCTCGCCGCCGACGAGAAGCTGGCAAGACGTTTCCAGATGGCCTACCCCGACGGCCTGACGGAGGACAACGTGCTTGATGCGTTCGGGCAATACCAGCGTACGCTCTTCTCCTCCGGCCTGCCGTTCGACCACTGGTGCAACGGGCGGACAAATGCCCTTGACGCCGTGCAGAAAAAGGGATTTGAAATCTTCCGCAAGCGGAAATGCGTCGACTGCCACTACGGTCCCGCGCTCGGCCTGCTCAAGGTCGCAGACGGAAAGAAGGTGCCAGGGCTGCGCGGCATTTCCAGGCGACGCGCCTACCTTCCGGACGCGCGCACCGACCTTGGCGCGGTCCTGACGCTCATGCCGGGCGGCGACCTAGAGGCGGAAGAGCGCCGCGCCCTGACGGCTTTCCTCAAAGCCCTTTGAGGAAGCACCGCCATCCTCTTTCGCCGTCGACCGTCACCGGCGGCTGGCCTTGCGAGCAAGCTTCCGTCGCCTGCGCGCAACGCGGCGCGAAGGCGCAACCTGGGGGCCAGCGGTCTGGAGGCGGCACCGTTCCCGGAATGTCCGCAAGCGGCGCGTCGCGCGGCGCGTCCAGCGCGGGCACGGCCGCGAGCAGGCCCTTGGTATACGGATGGCGCGGCGAGGCCAGCACTTCGGTCACCGGGCCAGACTCCACCACCTGCCCCGCGTACATCACGTTGACGAAATCCATGCGTCCGGCCACGAGACCGAGGTTGTGCGTTATGAGCAGGACCGCCATTCCCGTCTCCGCCGCGAGGGAGTCGATCAGCTCCAGCACCTGCTTCTGCGTCGTCACGTCTAGCGCGGTGGTCGGCTCGTCGGCCACCAGCAGGTCGGGCGAGGCGGCGAGCGCCATCGCGATCATGCAGCGCTGCTGCTGTCCGCCGGAAAGCTCGCACGGGTAGGCCCGTGCCGCGCGCTGCGGGTCGGGCAGGCCCGTCCGCGCCAGCAGCTGGACTATCCGCGCATCCTGCGCCGTCCGTTCCATGCCGCGCGGCAGCGCCTCGCGTATCTGGTCGCGGATGCGCATGACCGGATTTAGCGAGTCTGTGGGGTTCTGGAAAACGTAGGCGATGCGCGGGGGCGTCCGGACCATGCCCGTGACCGTTGCGCGGTCTGTGGGCGAAAGGCGCATGAGCGACAGGGCCGTGAGCGACTTGCCGCAGCCGGACTCGCCCACTAGCGCCACGCGCCCGTGCTCCGGCACATTGAAGCTCACGTCGCGCACCGGCACGATCTCGCGGCCGTCGCGACGGAAGGCCACGCGCAGGTTCTTCACTTCAAGAAGCATTTCTCTCTCCTTCCTCTGGCAGGCAGACTTGCCACGGCCCCTTCTCCCGCCATGTCCGCCACACGTTAACAGTCGTATCCTCGGCATTCTCGCCGACAGGCACGTACAGCGGCATCGCCTGATGTCGGAACCATGTCATCTGGCGCTTGGCGAGCTGCCGCGTGCGCGCAAGGATCCTCTCGCGCACGGCATTAAAGCCATTAAGGTCCTTGACGGCCTCAATGTCCTTGGTGTCAAAGTCCTTGGCGTCCTTGATGAATCCGACGAGTTCGCGGTATCCGATGGCGACCTGAGCCGTATCCGACCAGACCGGATACTCGAGCTGCAGCCGCCTCACCTCGTCGAGCCATGCGCCGTCCGCCAGCATCTCGTCCAGTCGGGCCGCTATGCGCGCGTGCAGAACTGCCCGGTCGGGCTGCAGTACGGGGTATTCCGGCGGAGGCTGAACCCACTTGCGGTCCAGCCCGCGCAGGAGCGCCGAGAAATACAGTCCCGTGCCGCCTACGATTACGACGGGGCGCCCGGCCGGCACTGCGGCCAGCCAGCGCGCCGCCGCGCGAAGCCATGCGCCCGACGAGAAATGCTCGGCTGGCGTCACGAGGTCTACGCCGCCCATGTCGAACTCGGCGCGCTCCTCGTGCGACGGCTTTGCCGTCCCGACGTCCATACCGGCGTAGACCAGCATGGAGTCTGCGCTAAGGATCGCCGCGCCCATGCGGCGCGCCAGCAACGCCGCCGCCGCGGACTTGCCGCTTGCGGTCGGCCCAGCAAGAAGATAGGCGTCACGCCTCACCATCGCGCACGCCGTCCTTCTGCTTGTTAAGCCTCTTTTCCTCCCGGCCCTCGACATATCCCATCAGTATCAGCAGCCCGGCGGCCACGGTGATGTAGGCGTCGGCCACGTTGAAGCACGGGAAGTGGTGGACGCCCCAGTAGAAATCGAACATGTCGACCACGCATCCCCGCGCGAGCCGGTCGACAAGGTTCCCCAGTATCCCGGCGTAAAGCAGGAGCTCGGCGACGGTGCCGGCGATCCCTGCGGGGAAGATGGAGCGCCTCTTCCAGACAAGCACCGCGATGGCGATGCAGGCAAAGGCCGCCAGCGGCCACACGTATCCCTGCAGGAGTCCCCACGCCATGCCCCGGTTCTCCACGTAGCCGAGGTTGAAAAGGTTCGGGATGACCTGGATGGCGGGCGCCCCCTTCAGGTTGCGGATCGCCAGCTCCTTCACGACCTGGTCGAGGAGGAGCAGGTTCATGACGGCCGCGAAGGAGAGGACAAACCGCTTTAGCATCAGGGAGCTACCGCAGAGGGTTTTCCATCGCGCTCTGGCATTCCATGCACGTGTGCACGAAAGGCAGGTTCATCAGGCGCGGCTTGCGTATCAGCTGCCCGCACATCTCGCAGATGCCGTACGTGCCATCCGCGATGCGGTGCAGGGCCTCGTCGATCTTCTGGATGATCTTGTTCTGCGAATCCACCTGGCTGAGGTTCTGGAGGCGCATGAACACGTCGGACCCGTCCTCGTCCTCGCTCGCGCGCTCGTCGGTCTGCTCCAGCGCTATCGTCCGAAGCGAGGCCGACTGCCCCAGCGCCTCCTGTCGGAGGAGGATCAGCCGCTTGCGGAACTCGGCGAGGTCGGACGCGGGGAACTGCTGCGTCGTCTTTCCCTTCGCGCGGGTCGTGGGGCGGCGCGACAGCCTGATGACGGATTCGTCGGACTTCTTCTGCTCCTCGCTTTCGCGGTTCTGCTTCTTCATCATCTCCGCGAACGAGAACGCGAAGTCCCTGCTCTGGTTCTCGAAAGCCGTAGGCTCCTCTGGCTTCTTCAGCGGAGGGCGTGTGGGCTTCTTGACGACGGTTATGGCCTTGTGCGCGGCATCCTTGCCGGCGGAAACCTGCGACGGCGACTCCTTCGCGTCCCCCGGCGCAGGCTTCTTCGCCGCGGGCTTCTTCGCTTCGGGCTTCGCCTTGGCTTGCGCAGGCGCCTTCGCGGCCGGCTTCTTCGCCGCAGGCTTCGCGACGGGTTTCTTCGCCGCAGGCTTCGCGGCAGGCTTCTTGGACTTGGTGCTCATTAGATTCTTCCTCTGTTGATCATGTGCTTTGCGGCGAAGCGTCAGATTGACATCCCCACGGGAACCTTAACCCATTCGCGCAGCTCGTCCGACAGCGGCTCCACGGCCGTGATCGTCGCGGTCGTCACGTTTCCGTCGGCGTCTGGCAGGTCGAACGTGTCCCCCGCCTTCCTGCCGATCATGTTCTGCGCCAGCTTCGTCTTGTTGGAGATGATGCCGCGCTCAAGGTCGTTGTCCCACTCGCCGAGGACGGTGTAGGCGAGCGCCCTGCCGTCCGCCGTGGATATCCTCACGGTCGTCCCGGGGCACACCGCGTCGGACACCACGTCCGCGAAGTCCACGGCCTTGACGACATTGATCTCCTCCTGCATGAGCGTCTGCTTCTGGAGCAGCGCGCGCTGCTCGTCCTTCGCGTACTGGTACTCGGCGTTCTCGCTGAGGTCGCCGTAGCTGCGCGCGAACTCTATGCGCGCCGTGTTCGCTGGGATGTCCACGTTGATGAGCTTCTGGTAGGCGGCCTTGCGCTCGGCGTAGGACCGAAGCGACGTGATGCGCTCCGCCTTCGGCACCTCGGCCTTCTTGACCTGGCGCGACGCAAGGTCGGGCACTATGTGCGTCATGCGCACGACGATGAGGTGGTGGGTGGACGGATCCCACGCGATCGACGCCTGGAACCGCTCGAAGAACAGAGCCTGGTCCGCAGGCTGCAGCTGGGCGAAAATGCCCTCGAGCCACTTCTTGTCGGCGAACAGACGGCGAATCATGTTCTGCATCCGCAGCGTCTCGCCGCTCTGCCGCCCCTCTCCCAGCGCGATGGCGTGCGTGAGGATCACCACCAGCGGCGGAAGCTTCGTCCAGTGCTTGAAGTCCTCGTAGCGCCCCAGGACCAGCGTCACCAGCGTGGCGGGGGCGGACGGCTTCTTCAGGAGCGCGGCCACAGCCTCCTCGCAGTCAGCGTCCGTCTTGAAGAACGTCAGCGTCTCGGTGAGGAACGGGAAGCACATCTCGGGAAGGACCTTGAAGAGCTCGTGCTTGCGCGTTTCCCTGTCGTCGGCCGTCAGGAACACGACAAGCGTCTCCGTCTCCCTGGCGGGCAGCGCGCGCGCCGCCGCGAGATACCGGCCGGCCGTCCACAGGTACGTGCGGGCCTTCGCCACGCGCTCGGGATCGAGCTTCAGCTCGTCGAGGCAGAACGCGAGACGCGCGTAGAGCGCGTCGTCCACGCCGCGCGCGCCCTTGAGCGCGAAGGCTAGGCGTTCCGCTATCTTTGCCCTGTCGGCGTCCGGCAATGCCTTGAAGCGCTGCGTCCCCTGCAGCTCGCGCACGGAAGAGAGGATGGACTTGGGGTCCGTCATCTGGGCAAACGCCGTGAACCAGCCGTCGCCGTAGGTCTCCGCCGTCTTCTTCAGGTGTATGGGCTCGGTCCTGCGCGTGGGGATCTCCACGAGCTTGTCCTTGCGGAGCTCGGCGCGCGCCTTCTCCCAGAACGTCTTCCAGTTCGCCTGCTTCACGAAGCCGTGCTGCGCGCTCAGCTCCTCCAGGCGCGTGACGGGCATGTCCCCGAAGCTCTTCAACATGGACCTGACGAACTCGCCAGGCTCCTCCTTGAGCATCTTCTGGACCCGATCCGGGTCCGCGCGCTGCGTCACGAGGATGTGGTCCTCAGGCGCGAACACAAGAGTCTCGCACGCCGCGTCGAAGGTCAGCTGATGCCCCTTGCGCGCGCGGAAATCCACCGTGATGCGCCGATAGAAGGAATCGATCCTCTTGATCTCGCCCAGACCCCAGGTCTGGTTGAGCACGAGCCGCCCGGGCTGAAACGCCATGAGCCGCTCTAGGCGCGCGAAGGATTCGTTGACCGGTCGCACGCCGAACCCGACAGAGTCGATGAACGCGAGGCACAGGCGATCCTTCGTCGCCTTCCGCAGCGCATCGCGGATGCCCGTTCCCTGTATCTTCGCCCCCAGCAGGTCCTTTTGCGCCTTCGCCAGCCGATATGCGCCGCTGAAGTCCGCCGCATCCGTCAACGCCTTCAACGCCGCGAGCGTCCACTCCTCCGCCTTGCCAGGCGGCACGGCCGCTATCATTTCGAGAATCTCGTCAACCGGGTACGGGGGCGCCTGCAACACTTCCCCGAACCTCGCTTCCATCTCTTCAACCGTCTTCTTGTCCATGTCAGACCTTCCGTTGCTTGGAAATTTTAGGGTGCTATTCTACCATTTTTCGCCCGCGCGCGCAAACCGCGCAAACCTCGCGAGGCGTGCCTGCGGAAAAAAAGATAGCCGCCTCCCCGCAAGGGGGTGGCGGTTCTTTTCTGCCGTTGTCGTCTTCATTTACGCTTCCGGCTTCGTCTTCTTCAACCCAAGGCCGCGGTCGCCTTCCTTCCAGTCGCCGCGTTTCTGCAGCAGGTTGACGCGCTCGAAACGCTTGAGGACGTTGCGCTTTGACGTGATCTTGCTCGATCCCTTCAGACTGCGATGCTGACTCATTTCTTCTTCTCCTGTTCAAAAGTGAGCAAGTAGTATATCATTTTCCGGCCGTTCTGGGAATACCGCTTTTCATTTTTCTTTCGCCGCGTAAAAACCGCCCCAAAACCGCCATGACGATGTAACCTTTTCCCGCCTTGCGTGTTTCATGTAGCGATGGATGACATGGAGGAAACTCTTCTGACGCCGGAGCTCGAGGCGATGGCCATGGACCGGGACGACGACCTCGGTCGTCTCTTCGCGTCCGCATTCGCCGTTCCCGCGCCGCCGTTCCCGTTCCGGCCGGACAAGGATGGAGGCATGGCCTGATGGGCTACGAGCTACAGAGCCTCCTGCGCATCCGCCTCATGCGCGAAGACCGCGCAAGCAGCGAGCTGACCGCCGCGCGCCAGGCCGTCGCCATGGCGCAGGAGGCGCTCGACGCCAGGAAGCACGAGCTGGACGAATACAACAGAACCCGCGAGGAGCGGCGCGACCGCATCTACGCCACCGTCATGGGCCGCCCAGTCACGCGCGAACAGCTCGACCTGGCGCAGGAAGGCGTTGCGCGCATCGACGAGGAGGGCGTCCTAAAGGCCGACAACGTAGCCCGCGCCAAAGGCGATCTCAAGACACGCGAGGAGGCCGCGGCGGCGGCCTACGGCATATTCATCGCCGCATCCAAGGACAGGATGAAGATCGACGAGCACAAGGCCGAATGGCTCGTACGTGACGCCAAGGAACAGGACGCCCGCGCCGAAGGCGAGCTCGAGGACTTCGTAGGGCGAAAGCAGGAATGATATGATTGATATCGTGACATTAGACATAGGAGGACCTTCGATGCCTCGTTTCTCCCTCCCGGATGCCAGCGGATTGACCCCGCTTGAGTTCCCATTCAATCCGTCAAGACCATTTCGCTCTTTCGGAAACGACCTGCCGCAACCTGCGCCGGAGTCCATAGCCCGTTTCCAGGCCGCAATGGCCGAGCCGCCGGCAGAACCGGATGTCCCATCCACGCCAAGCGACGGTTCCGCGCCGATAACAGACGTCGGCAGGACGGATCGTATCTACGACGTGCCATGCACCGTACTTCCAGACGCCGAGTCCTGCCAGGCAGATGCCGAGATACGCGTCGAACGGCAGGACATTGGACAGCCGACAACCGACAGGCAGGTGCAACAGACGACTGTCAGCACGCCAACGCAAGCGCCGACTGTCGAAGCGCTTGAAAGAACTTCCGCGCATCTGGTAGGGTCACGCGTCCCGCGTGACCGCCCACGCGCGGAACACGTGTCCATACCTGGTCTTGAAATTGCATCTATCGACGTGCCCACGCAAGCGCGGACTATCGACCAGCCCAACCTATTGCCCGCAACTTACGATCCGACCGTCAAACGGCAGGACGACATCGGCGGAACCATACCTATCGTAACGACAAAAGTTGAGCACGTAACGACAAGCGTCGAACACGTAACGACAAAAGTTGAGCATGTTGAAACGACGCCTGCCGGTGTAGCGCGTCCCGAGGCCGCGCCTCACCAGGCAGATACCGTGATACGCGTCGAACGGCAGTACATTGAACAGCCAGAACAGCCGACAGCCAACAGACAGGTGCAGCAGACGACAACCAACATGCGGATCCAAGCACCGACTGCCGACGTGCCGGCACAAACGCCGACTATCGACGAACCGACGCAACCACCGACTGTCGAAGCGCTTGAAGGGACTTCCGCGCATCTGGTAGGGTCACGCGTCCCGCGTGACCGCCCACGCGCGGAACACGCGTCCATACCTGGTCTTGAAACTGCATCTGTCGACGTGCCGGCACAAACGCCGACTATCGACGAACCGACGCAACCACCGACTGTCGAAGCGCTTGAAGGGACTTCCACGCATCTGGCAGGGTCACGCGTCCCGCGTGACCGCCCACGCGCGGAACACGCGTCCATACCTGGTCTTGAAATTGCATCTGTCGACGTGCCGGC
>Ga0310697_10007798_pt1 | contig 10037 bp, 4 predicted proteins | sample 172DNAGHGlowgp2_FD_203883 | JGI IMG/M metagenome (GOLD analysis project Ga0310697, IMG submission 203883) | Sheep rumen microbial communities from Palmerston North, Manawatu-Wanganui, New Zealand - 1728 DNA GHGlow gp2 (v2) (version 2) | ecosystem: Host-associated > Mammals > Digestive system >...
TGACACAGCCTTGTCGCTCGCCGGCACGTGGAAGTTCATCGTATCACCGTCATGGTCCGCCGTAAACGCCTTTTCGACAACCGGATTCATGCGTAGCGTGTTACCTGGCACAAGCGACGGCCAAAACGCCATAAGGTTGAACTTGTGCCACGTCGGAGCACGGTCAAGGATCACAGGCCGCCGCCCCATCTCCTCCAGAAGCAGATCCTTTGCGACCGGCTCGCGCTTCTCGATGAGCTCTGCCGCACGCTCCTCGGAGTAACCGCGGCGCCGAAGCCCACGCATGACGTAATCCTTGTACAGCGTCCAGGCCTCGTTCTCCGGGATCCCGCACTGATCCATGTCATAGTTAGGCTCAGGGCTGATAACCGCGCGGCCGACGGAATCGACGGCCTTCGAGATCACCTTCGACTGGAACAACCCGAACTTCGGACTAGTGCCAATTACCTGGCGGATCGCTCCTTTAAGCCGTTTCGCCTGCCCCTCGGGGCTTATGGCATCACCAAGCCCGTACGCAGCCTTGACAGCCTTATACACGTTCAAGCGCTCCTCGGTAAGCCCACTGTCAGGAACGTCTCCCTTGAGCTGCGAGAACGCGTCAGATGACTCGATCACGTCGCGGTACAGCTCATTGATGTCACTGACCAACGCTGTGTCGCCTACCTTCGCGATCGGCCTGAACATGGTCGGGATGACCGGTATCTTTGTGATCATCCAGTCCTTCGGCGTTATGCCCTGCTTCTTGCACCCAGACAGATAGCCGAGCACCTTCACGGCGTTATCACGGACTGACCCGCGTGACTTGCGGACTATGTCACGCTGCCGGCGTATCTCTGCATCAACGTCAACGGCCGCAAGCGCCTTCTGCAACGCCGCCCCGCCGGTAAGCCCGTTCAGCTGCTCCTCACCCGCGATGATCGCCTGCAGCTTCTTGCCTGTCAATCCGAGCAACCTGCGAACAGGTTCCTCCATTACAGGGTTTGGCACGGCTTCCGGAAGCGCAATAGCGGCCCAGCGGTTACGGTTTCCGTTGCCGCCTGTCAGGTACGGGTCGAACAGACCGCCTTTCAGCTCCTTCAGCTCGTCATCGAGCATCTTGGAGTTACGGATGATGCGATCGCCGGCGAGCTTATCCGTGTCGGCGTCCGTCATCGGCAGGATGTCCGTGGCCTTCTGCCCCTCCACGACGTTGATCCCGCCTGCCCTGAGAAGGTTCATCGCCTTCTGGTACACGAACGGAACCTGTGGCATCGGAAGAGGCCCGCCGCTCCGGACGGCCTTCCAGAACTCCTCGTTCTTCGTGCCACGGATCGTCTGTACGTCCTTCATCACCTCTGTCGCACCGTGCGCTATGAGCGCGTACGTGTCAAGCCCAGATATCCGCTTCGCGCCAGTCTTACCACCCTTCGCAGGCTGCAGGTCTGCCGTGTATCCGCCGAACCCGCCCTTGGCCGAGATCTTCTTGTCTGCCAGGTGGTGCATTGCATGGAAATACACGTAGCCATCCCCGATTCCGTGAAGCGTACGACCTGTCTCCGGGTCAAACACATCAGCCGTCGGACTCACTCCGGCGGCAGCGAGCTGATTCGACGCCCACTGCGCCCAACCCTCCGGCGGCGGGTCCTGCGGGATGCGGATCTGCTTGCCTGTCGCTTTGGCGAGCTTTCCGAGAGCAGTCTCTATGAGCTGTCCAGGTGCGACCCGTGACGGTATGCCCATCGGATTCATCAGGATATCGTACGGCTCGTTCGTCACTGCGTCGCGCGGCATCTTGTCATCTGGGATAATTGAATTGCCACACCATATCGGACGGCCAGACCTACGGACATAGAGCAAACCACCGGGCACCGTAGCACAGTATACCTTGCCCGTATACTGCTCGCGGGTAAACGTGGCGCTAGACTGCCCCAGCTCGGTGCAGGCCTTGCCGACAACTGTATACTTGTCGAAGTTGTAATTTGACGATCTCGTGCCGCCGTGCCCACTGTAACGAGCACCAGCACGCTTATCTACCCTGATGCGCACATTATAGCCGAGTAGCGTCATTAGAAACTCCACCTGGCGGGCAAGCTTGGGCGACGTTGTTATGTAACTTGGAATGTCCCGCGCCGTAGCACAGCGTGTCACAGTCCCATCACCGAGCATCAGACCGGTGAACAGACGTCGTAGTTGCGACTTCGAGAAGCCCCACACGAAGTCAGGCAGGTACTTCTCGTTGGCGTGACCCAGGCTATGCAGCAGTATGTACAGCGGCTTGCTGGAGAACGTGTACTGAGTGCCGTGGTACAGCCAGCGCAAACCCATCCGGCTGAGCAACTCCTCTATCCTGATGCAGTTGTGGGGCTTAACTGCCCTACTTTGCGAGATCTGGACCTTATAGCTGCGGACATCGGAGCTGGAGACACCTACGCCACTCCCCGAGTAGCTAGCCGTGTTCCCCTCCGATATGTACCATCCCAGGAACTCGGCGAAATCGTCACCGTCGAATACGACCTTAGCCTTCTTGCGCTCATGCGCAGGGTCGTAGTCTACATACCGCGTCACGTCGAACGGCATAGACTCTACATCATTGTAGGCAAACTCAGCGGCACACAAGTGCACCACGCTCTTGCCAAACACGTCGTCTGCCGTACGAATACGATAGACGGCCTTGATACCCCTGTAGTGCTCAATTCTACAGTACATGCGGTGATTACCTGTCACACGGTAGTCAAGCTGCTCCGTGCGCGCATGTACCAGATACCCGTCATAGTCGTACACATGAAGGGCATCAGGGCGTGCAAAAGTAGCGCACCCAGCGACACCGTCGGGGAGTACAGCGAGCCTATCCGACAGTGTAACCTCAGGCCACGCCTTCCACCCTGAACTAGTGAGTACCTCCGTTGCCGGATCATAGCAACCAACCACGCCTTTCAGTGCGAAGCGCGGGGCCATCTTGTCACCGACCTGCATCGGAGGCGACGCCTTCACGTTCACCTTCGCTCTCCCACGGAACACGGTCGAACTGACGACCGTTCCTGGGTAGTCATGGTCCCAGACCTGCGCCTTGTCCGTGAATGCGTTACGCAATACCTTGCTTAGCTTGCCGAGATTCGCGTCCTCTGCGGTCAGCATCTTCGGACCTACGGCAACGGCGATCGGATCGCCCTTGTTGAGGACGGTCCCCTCCTTCACGACACCATTATCGTCAAGTGTCGCATACTGCTCCTTCGTGAACTTCTTCGGGAACGCGGACATGTACTTGTTGAGACCAAGCGTACCACCGTCACGCGGATCTGCTTCAAACCCGTAGAGACGATCGGTCGCAAGCTTCTTCGCGGCAGACTCGCTGATGCAGATTGCGTCCTCATATGAAAAACCCTTGTACGGAAGCCACGCCATACGAAGGTTCACGCCCATCGCGAGTCCGCCGGTCTTCTTGTCAACGAAGTTAGATGCTGCCAGCATGTCGTCTGCCGCGACCTTGTCACCGACCTTCACTGTAGGCGTATAGGTAAGACCCGTCAGACCGTTGAACGGGAAATCCGTGACAGTCTCGACAAAGTGCTTCTTACCTTCCTTGTCTGTCACGGTAACGCCCTTGTCCGTCACCTTGGTGACAGTTCCGGCAGCAGGAGACCTAAGTGTGCCAAGCTGACGCCCGTAGTGCTCGCCCCACGTCATCTTCCCGTCAGACATGAGCGAATCGACCAACGGGACTTCGCCCTTGACGGTCGGCATGTACTGCCCCCAGAACTTGGCGCCATAGAACTGACGCCCGCCCTGCACCGATGTTGGCATCGGGTTAAGGTTAACGTTAGACGAGAACAGCCCAGACATGCTCGGCACGAAGTAGTCGACTTCGTCGCGCGGAACCATCTGCACACGGCCATTCTTCATGGCAGGGATGCGCTCGGCCTTCGGATCGGGATTCGGGAACCCGATCACTGAGTCAGACGCAGTATCGCACGCGACATACTCCTTGCGTCCCTGACGGTTAAGAAAAAGCGAATACAGCTTCCCGTCAGACCCCTTCCGCGCATGGACGCTCAAACGGGCATCCACACCGATCTTCTCGTTCTCAGGACCTGCCAATACGTCGATGAAGTTCAAGTTGCCGGGATTGACCTGACGGGCTTCATCGGTCACAACGTCTGCAGAGCCGATGCCGCCCTCGCCCATACGGGTCACGCGCATCATCTGCTCTTCAAGCGCCATCGGGTTCGAGTTGTCACCGGGCATGGCCAATCCAGACCCCTGCAGAAGCTCGTGATGCCATCCGGAGAACGCACCACGCCCGACCGGCTTGAGAGAACCGGCACGCGCGATCTTCATCATGATGTTGCGTGACAGCTTGCCGGCGTCCTTCTCGATACGCTCGCGGTACAAATCCTCGATGCCGAACACGTTTGCGAACCCGGGGTTGTCGCGGTCATCAGGCTTCTCCTCGCCGCGGTTCACGTTGAACATCTTCGACGAAGCCCGAAGCAAAACCTCTGGCGTTATGCCTTCCGCTGAAATGCCAAGCGTACGGGCGGTTACGCCGGGGTCGAGAGCGAACTTCGGAAGAGTCTCCGCAAGGTAACGCTCCTTGGATACGAGATCCTGAGCTGTGGCATTGTAGCCGGCGAACGCGCTGTACAGCTTGTCGACAGCCGACCGACCCGAAACGCTTGATGCCTTCACTGCGTTTGCGTGTGCGACATCAGCCCCCCAAGCCTTGATCATCTGCTGATCTGAAACGCCAAGCGCCTTTAGGAGAGGATATAGCGGCATGTTCGCATGGCCGACATTCACAGTAATGACACCTGTCGCCGGCTCCATGCGAAGACGGAAGCCACGGCCTGTGCCCGGCTTAACGTTGAACTGCGTCTCGACATCTCCGGACCGGCGGACACGCGTATACACACCAGGCCGCAGACGTAGCTGATTCGCTACCGTATACTCACTGCCGTTGTTGATGATCGTCCCGCGATCAGTGTAGTACGGGACGTTCATCACGACCTCATCCTTCTCGTCGACAACTGCATTGTCCGCCTTCCGGATGAGGCGAAAGTGCCCGCTGACAGGCGTATGCAGAGGCTTGTCGTTCAGTAGCGCATGCTTCTGCTGAGCGAGCGTGAACTCCTGAGGGCCTGTGTACCGGACGTTCGACAGCTCAAGACGGTATGTCTTGTTCTCAAGCGGAAACCGCTTCTTCAGCGCCTCGAGAGTGCCGGAGTATATGCCTGCACGCGCGGCCTTCGGGTCGTCAAAGGCACGAACCGTAACGCCCTGTGGAAGGACCGGCTCATCAGATGTAATTGCGTCAGCCATCATCCCTCTCCATAGTCGCCACCGTCATCGCCAGAACCGTTCGCACCGTTATACATGTAATATGCAAGCATTGCCGGTAGGGCAACGGGACCGGCCGCGCCATAGAACCCCATCGCGCCAAGCTCACCGGCAGCGTCACCGTAATCCCCATTTGCCATGCTGCCCATCGCCGCAAGATTAGCCTGAGCCTCAAACCCAGGCTTGCTGAATGCGTAGCGGAACGCGGGCTTAAGCGTCGGCTTGGCTATGTTCCATCCCGTCTTAAACGGATAAGCCGCCGCCTGCCCGGCAAAACGCCACGGACCAGCCGTCCTGTACGCGTTTCCAATGATAGATGGGTTATTGGCGACACGCCACATATCGGCAACCGGCTTAAACCCGGCCTTAGCTGTCTCCCATGTCCCCTTCGCAACACCGGTAACCGCGCGGTTCGCAGCGTCTGCCGGATTGGACAGCTGGCCTAGCGTTCTCGGCACGTAGGATATAGTATCGCCTATCGCATCTACACCATTAGCGGCAGCATTACGCGTCCAATTCAGCGCACGGGCACCAAGCGATGCTGTCTGCTGTGCGGCCGATGCGGCTGTTCCAGCGGTTGATGCAGCCGTGGACGCAGCTGATCCACCGCGTATAGCACCGGATAACGCCCTTGTCCCATGCTGGATGCCGGCACCGACACCCTTCGCCGCATTACCAAGACCGGCTGTTCCAAGCGTCTGTCCAGCTACCTCACCAAATGCTGCGTTCAGGCCATAATTGGCGGCGCCAAGACCACTAGACGTATTTCTGAGATCGTCATTCCGGAACCCCTCTACAAGACGACGATTTACCTCCGTGTTATAGTCGCCAGAGTTCGCTTTCGCATTACGGTACGATGCCTTTAGATCCCTCGCCTTCGCACTGTCACCATAAGACCTCAAATCACCGTACTCCATTGCAGTGTACCCGAGATCCTTAAGGCCCTTCTTCGCACTGTTGTACTGGATCTGCATGTTATTGACAAAGTCATGTCCGAAATCACCGTTATCCTTTATGGACGTGTAAGATTTCATCCAATCACCGTACGACGTTCCTTTCGGAGCGGACGTAAAGTACGTGATAGTGCCTGACAGCGGATCTAGCGCCTTGTTCACTCCTGACGCAACAGCACCGACAAACTTACCGAGACCTGTGTCAGCCCACCGCGTGACGCCATCGGCATCGACCTGCTTCATCGCATCCTCGTAGTTCTGGCGCTGCACTATCCCTGGATTGTTTGCTGCGTGACGAGCGTATGCACGCTCGAACCGATCCTTCATGCGTGCTCTACGCACATCTGGCAGATCGTCATATGCCTTGTTCCCGGTAAAACCGGCCATCTGACGCTCTCTGGCCTGCCTTGCAGCCTGTTCACGCTGCTGTCGGGCGGACTCGGCCCCTGACGTGTATCCGTTCTTCAGGACACGGTTCGTCACGACCTCCTGTGCAGACTTTCGCAGAACGCCAAGCAGCGCACCGTCTAAAGTCGAACGGTGACCAGGTTCAGAACAGGCACGCCTGCCCGTACTGTACAGCGTTGCCGACAGAAGATATCCAAGATTGTCCTTATGCGCACCCATGACGGTATTATACCTCAAAACGAACCCCACAACAATGGGATCTCAAACGAATAGCCGCCTGGGCTGCCGACATGGTCGTAGTCTGGATACCCTGCACTCCTGCGGTGGTCCTCGCGGGAGTCCTCAAGCGAGAGCGACACATCACGGTAACTGTCGATCGCCCGTGAAATCAAACTGCGCCAATCGCTGAAATATGAAAGTATCGACGGCATCAATACTCCCCCTTTGTCGATATGTCCTTGCCAAGCTCGACCCCCTTGGCAAGCGACGGTATCGGGTTTGTACTGTGCAGCTCAGACCGTGCACCGTGCTGTGCATCCTCGAGCAAGCGGTCCTTCAGGTAAGACGTGCCGAGACGTGCCATCCAGTCACCAGAATACGCCGGTGCATCTACAACACTGACCATATGGGGAACAATGCCAGGTGCCGTCTTGTTTACGAGCACGTCTGTACAGCCGTGACGCTTCAAGCGCTTGGCAACACTTGGCGTAATGCGTGTTCCGATCGTATAGTGGAGAACAGGCGCCTCGAGGTACTGGCCTGTTGCCTTGTCGAGCGGGACAGTGGCAGACCCGTCACGCGGGGTATACCCGCTGGCCCATGCGCTGTACCGCACTATGTCTCCGGGGAGCGCATCACCCTCAGAATCAGGGTTCTCAACCATCACGTTGTTTACGAGCGCACGAGACAGGATCTCGACATTGCGCCTGTTGACACCGTAGTGGGAATCCTTGAACACCTTCGTGAACCGGTCCGTGAAATAACGCCGTCCCTCGCCTACACCCTTGTAAGCCACCACATCAGCCGGAGACAGAAGACCGGACGACACTGCATCACCAGCCTCTATCTTGTCACCTGGCTTGACTGACACGTTCAGGGAAGGCGGGACATAGATCTTCCCGTCACGGTTATCGTCCAGTATGACATACTGGCCACCTTGCGGTGCATCCTCGATCGCTGAAACTGTGCCATCTACGGTCGCAACCGATGCCTTGACATCATACGCCTTCGGCACCATCGACAGATCCTTCAATGCGTCAAACCCGACATAGGCACCAAGGTCTGACCGCTTTCCGGAGTGCTTCGTGTTGAGACTGTTCTGCGCGATCTGTTCGCCGAGAGCAGATGCCGCATTGACACCGGCGTTATACCCGATCTCCGGGAACCGTCCTGTCTCGCGTATGCCGACGCACATCTTGCACAGGCCGTCCTTGCACCCGCACGTAATCGGCGAACGGACGACGATCTCATCCTCGCCCGATGCGCGAATCTTGTCGAGGACAGGCTTAGTGATAACAGTACCCGGCTTGAACCCAGCTACAGCCGTCTGCAATACAGAGCCTATGCTGTCGTTGTCGTCGACGGACACAGGAACGCCGTTTGACGTCCCGCAGTCGTCAGTCGTGACGACCTGGTCAATCGCTGCGGCATTCATCATCTTGCTCAGGTACCCGCCCTTCTGTGTACCGAGCTTTGTCCCGATCACGCCAAGACGGGCGCCATAGCCGGCGGCCCAGTACTCGTGCGGCTTCAGTCCTTCGGCATAAGCACTGCCGATGAAGATCGGCACGATCTTTCCGGAGCTGTCCGTGTACGTCCCTGGGGACGTCAGCATTGCTCCAAGCTGGTTCTTGTTTCCGCGGGCCTTGTACTTGGCCTGCAGCGCGAACGGGTTGTTGTTCGCGAGTGCATTCGAGTACGTCTCATCCGTAAGCCGTTTCGTGGCTTCGCCGTACAGCGTCTCGATGAGCTCGTCCTTCTGCGACTGCGTAAGCCTCTTGTCGAACAAAATCTGCTGTTCACGGGCTTTCACCTCGTCGAGCAGAGGCTTTTTGTCGACAACCGGCACGAGGTCGTTAAGCGTGATCGTAGACCCCTCGTCGAACGCGGCGTTGCGGCCGAGCTGCACCAGCCTCCAGCACACCTCCCGGTACTTGTCCGGATGCTCACGCGCCAGCTGCCCCAGGAGCGCATTGATCTCGTCCTGCCCGAGCGTCCGCGAATAGTCGCGGAGCTCGGGAGGAAGAGCCTCGTTCACGAGTAGCTGGCCCGGTGTGGCGAGCACGTCTAACCCTAACCCACTTCCTGATTAGGCGAGACCAAGCGCCGCACGCAGCTTCTCGTACGTGGTCTTCGGCTTGTCCTCGGGCGCAAGCGCGTAACCTGTCCCAGCGAGGGCTCCACCAGCAGCAAGTCCAGTACCAGCCTGGACAGCAAGCGCCTTCCTAAGCTCATTCTTGATCTCAGGGGACGTGTTCCTGCCGATAGTGCGCTTGGCACGCACCAGCATACGGTTCAACAGGGTATTATCCCTAAGTGCGCGACCTGTATCAAGAGTCGCGGAGTTGCCACCGCGCAGCAGCTCAAGATATCGGCCGCCGACATTTCCGGCCCCGTCCTTCAGGCGCTTGCCCGCTGAAACTGCACGGCCGGCAAGCTCTCCGATCATCTTCTTGACCTGTGCGCGCTTGACAAGCGCGGCGGGGTCAACGCCGATAACCTCGGCAGCCTTGCAGAATCCCTCTGCATATGCGTCTTCGTATGTCATTTCTGTTCTCCTTTTGGTTTACTCGCCATGCGGAATAGTGCTACAACCACACCACGCCACACCAGCTAAATAGCTAAATCAACCCTAGAGCATTCAGCCGCTCCATAAGACGGCTGATGCGCGACTGGTTCGCCTTTATGTATGCGGCTGCTCCTGTATCTCCGGCCTCGACCGAGACACGACGCCGTTTCTTGCCTTTAAGCCTCTTGCTGACTGCCATAAGCACTGCGTCCTCGTCGATATTCTGTGCCGGAGCCGCGTCATTAGACAATCCGTTTCCTCCAAGAACTGCGTCACGGATTGTATCGGACCCCACGAGGTCCACAACTGACGCAGACTTCAAGGCATGGTTAACCAGCATGTTCCGTCCACCCATCGCCGCAACGGCTTTAGTCGACGCACGCGCAATGCTGTTCCACGCCTTACGTGCTAACCCGTCGTTCGGCCCATTTGCGAAACGGGCGTCAATAGCCGCGTCAACAGCCTTGCGGTACGTATCCGGACGGGCATCGCGCAAAGCGTTAGCTGCACGCAACTTGCTGAAGCTGAGTCCGAAGTTGGTTCCCTTCAGGATCGCCCACAGCGCCTTAGGGTCG
>Ga0310697_10007802_pt1 | contig 10035 bp, 6 predicted proteins | sample 172DNAGHGlowgp2_FD_203883 | JGI IMG/M metagenome (GOLD analysis project Ga0310697, IMG submission 203883) | Sheep rumen microbial communities from Palmerston North, Manawatu-Wanganui, New Zealand - 1728 DNA GHGlow gp2 (v2) (version 2) | ecosystem: Host-associated > Mammals > Digestive system >...
TGTTACATGTTGCTCAAACATGTAACATACATGTAACATACATATAACATTTGGGTTAGAAGCATGTTATATGTATGTTATATGTTCAGCAAGCATATAACATGCTTTAAAGCCTCTATTTATCGGGGTTTGCGCTCTGTCATGTTATATGGTTATATGTTTTTGCGAAATTCTTTTTTATTCAACACAAAGGTACAGATAATCCCTAAGCCCCTTGGGGATATCTCCTTTACCCCCTAAAGGATGCCTTGCGTGACCCATAGGAGATATCGGAGTACCCCCATAACAGATATCGGAACGAGTGGTTAGCTATATCTTTATCAAATGGAGGCTTTAATTGACCCGATTAAGGGCTTTAATCGGTATGAAAAGAGGCTTCAGTCGGTAACAAAGCAATGGTCAGTCGGTAACTGAGTGCTGGTCAGTCGGTAACTGATCTCATAGTATTTTTAAGAAAATCAAAAAAGAGAAAAAATAAAAAGTTTGGCATATTCGGTTATTTTTTGTATCTTCGCAGTCGATATGGCAAAAGACAAGACAATGTATGTCTGCGAGAACTGCGGACAAGAATCGGCTAAATGGATCGGAAAATGTCCGTCATGCGGACAGTGGAACACGTTCAAGGAGATCAAAGTGGCAGACACTCGCAAACAGGTGACTGCTACATCGGCGGCGGCATCGGCGGGCAGACAACTGCGAGAGAACAAGGTGCTTCGCCTTCGTGACATCTCTGCCCATGACGACCCTCGCATTGATATGCACGACGAGGAGCTGAACCGCGTACTGGGTGGCGGTCTCGTGCCGGGCTCCATCGTACTATTAGGCGGCGAACCCGGTATCGGCAAGTCTACCCTCTCCCTCCAGACCATGCTGAACCTGCCAGAGAAACGGGTGCTGTATGTCAGTGGTGAGGAGAGTGCCCACCAGCTGAAGATGCGTGCCGAACGTCTCATTGCCTCCCCTCAACAGGGGAGGTTGGAGGGGTCTGACAACTTCCTCATCCTCTGCGAGAACTCCCTCGAAGCCATCTTCGACCATATCAAGGAGGTACAACCCGAACTGATCATCATCGACTCCATCCAGACCATCTCCACGGAGGATGTGGAGTCATCGGCGGGCAGTATCGCCCAAGTACGGGAATGTGCCTCGGCACTGCTGCGCTTTGCCAAGTCAAGCGGGGTACCTGTCATCCTGATTGGTCATATCACCAAGGAAGGAACCCTGGCAGGTCCGAAGATATTGGAGCATATCGTGGACACCGTCATCCAGTTTGAGGGTGACCAGCATTATATGTACCGCATCCTGCGAAGCATCAAGAACCGTTTCGGGTCTACCTCAGAACTGGGCATCTACGAGATGCAGCAGACAGGACTGCGACAGGTCAGCAACCCCTCCGAACTGCTGTTGACGGAAGACCATGACGGACTCTCGGGTGTTGCCATCAGCAGTGCCATCGAGGGTGTCCGTCCCTTCTTGGTTGAGACACAGGCATTGGTCAGTACCGCAGCCTACGGAACCCCCCAGCGCTCCGCAACAGGTTTCGACCAGCGACGTCTGAACATGCTGCTTGCCGTATTGGAGAAACGAGTGGGGTTCAAACTCATGCAGAAGGATGTGTTCCTGAATATCGCAGGAGGACTGAGAGTCACCGATATGGCAATGGACCTCAGCGTCATTGCCGCCGTCCTGTCGTCTAATGTCGACACACCCATTGAGAGTGGCTGGTGCATGGCTGGTGAGGTCGGACTCAGTGGTGAGGTACGCCCCGTGGCACGTATCGAACAACGTATCTCAGAGGCGGAGAAACTGGGATTCTCGCACATCATCATCCCCAAATACAACCTCTCAGGACTGAACCGCAAGAAGTTCAACATAGAACTTGTACCTGTCCGCAAGGTGGAGGAGGCGCTGCGTGCTTTGTTCGGGTAAAAGTTTTGGTATTTACACGAAAAAATATTACCTTTGCACCCGCTTTTTTACAATTCACATGATGTACAAACCAAATTTCAATCAGCGCAAGGCTTTCCGTTTCCGCCGTTTTGCCAGAAAGGGATATGCCCTCTTTGCGTGTTTGGGACATGTAGTCACCATCGGTGTACTGAGTGTGGCAACACTCCACGCAGCAGCTGCCACCCATGCTGATGATGTCAAAGTGGTGAGTGGTACAGACACCAACGCCATCACTGACAACACCCCAGACAAAGAGGCGACCTTGGACGACGTGGAAGTCACCGGGTCACGCGCACCGCTTGCATTAGGGCAAGCAGCGAGAATGGTCACTGTACTGAGCCGCGAGGATATTCAGGCGGCGCCAGTACAAAGTATTAACGATTTATTAAAGTACGCTGTAGGCGTGGATGTCCGTCAACGAGGACCGATTGGTGCACAGACGGATATCGGAATCAGAGGCAGCACGAGTGAGCAGATCACCGTCTTGCTCAACGGCATCAACATCTGTGACCCGCAGACAGGGCACAACGCTTTCGACTTCCCCTGCGACATCGCGGACATTGAGCGCATAGAGATCCTTGAGGGTCCTGCAGGTCGCGTGTATGGCACCAGTTCACTGGTGGGGGCGATTAATATCGTGACGAAAGATGCCGGAGGTAAAACGGCTGATGTCCGGCTGGAGGGCGGCTCCTTCGGTTACCTGTCAGCAGGAGGACGTTTCAGTCTCCCCTCCTCTCGGGAGGGGCTGGGGGTGGGGTCATCCCTCTCCGCCAGCTACACCCGCAGCGACGGTTATTCACGGTCGAAAGCAGGAGCCCTGAACAGCGACTACTCGGGCTTCAAAGTGTTCTACCAAGGCAACTCTCAACTCTCAACTCTCAACTCTCAACTCTCATGGCACGCAGGACTGTCCACAAAAGGGTTCGGCTCGAACACGTTCTACAGTGCGAAGTTCGACGAGCAGTTTGAGAAGACCACCAAGATCTTTGCCGCATTACAGGGTGAGGTGACAACAGGGAAATGGCACTTCCGTCCAAGTATCTACTGGAACCGTTCACACGACCGCTTTGAACTGATCAGAGGCTCTGAGGAGAAGGTTCCTTTTAACTACCACCGCACGGATGTCTTCGGCATCAACCTCAACAGTTACTTCGACTGGCTGTTGGGACGAACAGCCTTCGGTGCAGAGTTCCGCAACGAGGACATTGTCAGTACCAATCTCGGTGAACCACTCTCCGACCCGTTCAGTCATTATAAGGTGGGACTGAACCGCTCTAACCTCTCCTTCCATCTGGAGCATAACATCCTGTTGAAACGTTTCACCCTCTCGGCGGGTTTCATTGCAGTGAAGAACACCTGGAACCAGATGCCGTTTAAGGTTTATCCGGGTATCGATGCCAGCTACCGTATCGGTGACAACTGGAAGATCTATGCCTCATATAACTCATCCCTCCGCATGCCTTCCTTTACAGAACTGTACTACAGCGTAGGAGGTCATAAGGCTGACAAATACCTGAAGCCGGAGGAACTGCATGCCATCGAGGGCGGTGTAAAATTCAACACGACACACTTCAGTGCTAAGGCAAGCGTCTTCCACCATCATGCCCGCAACATGATTGACTGGGTGATGGATACCCGCGAGACGGAACCCGTCTGGGAGAGTGTCAACCACACGAAGGTCAACACTACTGGATTGGAAGCATCTGCGATTCTTCACTCTTCACTCTTCACTCTTCACTTAGCCTACTGCTACCTGCACCAGGACAAGGACACGGAGGACTATCTACAGTCGCAATACTCCCTTGAGTATCTGCGTCACAAGCTGACGGCATCATTGCTCCTGCATCTCATGAAACGGCTCGACCTCTCGGTGAACTATCGTTTCCAGGACCGTATGGGATCTTACACGACTGTCGACGGAGAGGTGAAGAACTATCATCCCTACTCCGTGGTAGACGCGAGACTCAGTTGGAATGCCGACACCTATTCCATATACATAGAGACAAACAACCTGACCAGCAAGCGGTATGTAGACTACGGCAACGTGCCACAACCCGGGTGCTGGGTGATGGCAGGTGCCAGATACCATTTCAACCTTTAAAGAACATGCTCGGATTCGCCTTTGAATCCGAGCATGTATTATTATGCTAAGCAGAAATCCAAGTCTTTGGTGATCTGCTCTTTATCCAGATGCTGTCCGATGAACACCAGCTTCTGCATACGGTCACCATACTGATCGTCCCAGTCATGCCGCAGCTTCTCGTCACGTGCCATCATCATGTCCAGCTCCTCCTTCGGCATGGTGGCATACCACTGTCCCGCATTACGCAGTGACACCTGTCTGCCTGCCTGCTCAAAGACATAGCAGATGTCTTCCTCGCCCTTGAAGTAGCAGATACCCTTGGCACGGATGATGCTCTTGGGCCACTTACGGGCAACAAACTCGTCGAACAAGCCAAGGTTCAAAGGACGACGGGCATAATAAACGAAGGTGCCGATACCGTATTCCTCAGCCTCGCCTTCATCATGGTGGTGGTGATGGTGGTGGTGTTCATGCTCGTGGTGATGCTCATGGTCGTGGTGATGCTCATGGTCATCATCATGGTCGTCGTCATCATCCTCATCCTCGTCATGACCGTTCTCCAGTTCCTGAATCCAAGCTGCTGAGGTGGCAACCTCATCGAAATTGAACTTCTCTGTATGAATCAGTTTTTCAAGGTCTACGTCACAATAGTCACACTCAATAATCTCCGCCTTGGGCTGGATGGTACGGATAATCTCCCTCACCTTACCCAACTCCTCTTTCGACACCTCTGAGGCTTTGTTGAGCAGAATAATGTTACAGAACTCGATCTGTTGGATGACGAGGTTCTCAATATCCTCCTCGTCGATATTCTGGCGCAACAGGTCGTTGCCTCCCTCAAACTCGTCACGCATCCGGAGGGCATCGACCACCGTCACGATACTGTCGAGTTGCAGGTAACCGTCCTTCACATACTCAGGACCTAAAGAGGGAATACTGCAGATGGTCTGTGCGATAGGACCTGGCTCACAGATACCACTTGCCTCGATGACGATATAGTCGAAGCGGTGCATGGCGAGGATGTCCTGCAACTGCTTCACCAAGTCCATCTTCAGTGTACAGCAGATACAACCGTTCTGCAACGCCATCAGTGAGTCGTCCTGTTGTCCGACGACCCCACCCTTCTCTATCAGGTCAGCATCGATATTCACCTCACCGATATCATTGACGATAACAGCAAACTTTATCCCTTTCTTATTCTGCAAGATGCGGTTCAGAAGTGTTGTCTTTCCACTGCCTAAATAACCCGTAAGCAGCAGGACGGGAATGTTCTGAATATTCATTGTCTTTATAACCTTTGTTGATTTGGATTGCAAAGGTAATCATTTTCCGCCAAACAAGCAAAATCTTAAGATTTCTTTTCAATTTGCAAAGTCCGTCTTACATTATGAATGTAAGTAAGCAAAAAAGTTTTAAATTATGAACTATGAACTATGAACTATGAACTTATTTTCGTATCTTTGCGTTCGATTTTGAATATTCAAACCAATTAAATAACACAACATTATGACAATCAATGAATTCAACTTTGCCGGTAAGAAGGCAATCGTACGTGTAGACTTCAACGTACCCCTGGACGAGAACGGAAAAATTACTGATGACACCCGTATCCGCGGTGCCCTTCCTACTTTGAAGAAGATCCTTGCCGACGGTGGTGCTACCATCATCATGTCACACATGGGTAAGCCCAAAGGAAAGGTAGACATGAAGAAGTCACTCGGTCAGATCCGTGAGGCTGTGGAGAAGGCACTGGGCGTTCCCGTAGCTTTCGCTCCTGACTGCGCTAAGGCTCAGGATGCTGCCAAGGCTCTGAAGATGGGTGAGGCACTGTTGCTGGAGAACCTCCGTTTCTATCCTGAGGAGGAGGGTAAGCCCGTAGGTATCGACAAGGAAGATCCTAAATATGACGAGGCTAAGAAGGCGATGAAGGCTTCTCAGAAGGAGTTTGCCAAGACACTTGCCTCTTATGCTGACTGCTACGTGATGGATGCTTTCGGTACTGCTCACCGTAAGCATGCCTCTACCGCCGTCATCGCTGACTATTTCGATGCTGACAACAAGATGCTGGGTCTGCTGATGGAGAAAGAGGTAAAGGCTGTCGACGCTGTCCTCTCTAACATCAAGCGTCCTTTCGTTGCCATCATGGGTGGCTCTAAGGTATCTTCTAAGATCGGTATCATCGAGAACCTGCTCGGTAAGGTTGATAAGCTTATCCTCTGCGGTGGTATGACCTATACCTTCGCAAAGGCTCACAATGGTGAGATTGGTGACTCTATCGTAGAACTTGACAAGCTGGATGTTGCCCTGGGTGTCGAGGCTCTCGCCAAGAAGAATGGCGTAGAGCTCGTGCTGGGTTCTGACTGCACCGCAACCAATGGTCTTGACTTCGGTACGATGACTGTTAAGCCAGGTTCTGAGATCATCACCTGCCCAGCCAACAAGGTTCCTGCCGGTTTCGAGGGTGTTGACGCTGGTCCTGAGAGCCAGAAGGCTTTCGCTGAGGCAATCAAGGGTGCCAAGACCATTCTGTGGAACGGTCCTGCCGGTGTCTTCGAGTGCGACGACTTCACTGCTGGTAGCCGTGCTATCGGTGATGCCATCGCCAAGGCTACTGCCGAGGGTGCTTTCTCACTGATTGGCGGTGGTGACTCTGTAGCATGTGTCAACAAGTTCGGTCTCGCTGACCAGGTAAGCTACATCTCTACTGGTGGTGGTGCGCTGCTCGAAGCTATCGAAGGTAAGGTACTCCCAGGTGTTGCAGCCATCAAGGGTGAGTAACCAAATAAAACGTTTACGTATAAAATTTCCCGATATGCCGTACAGCGTATCGGGATTTTTTATACCTTTGCATCAACAAACTATTAAACAACATACTATGAGCAAGAAATTCGTCATTGGAGACCGTACGAAGGATGAGTACATCTCCGTTTTAGACATCGAGAAGAAAAAGTTAGAGTTTACCAACCATCTGGGCTCGGCAAAGGAGTTCCACGGTTTCGAGGACACCAAGGCTATCCTGAAGCAGTTACAGGCTGAGACAAGTGGTTACCTGGAGGACTTACAGGTCTATATCAAGGATGAGGACGGCAAGGCGCACCGCCCCGACGAGCGTGATATGATGCCGCTGTAAAGGTTAAAGGTTAAAGGTTAAAACAAAAAATGGACTTCGGGTGTCGAAGTCCATTTTTTTATTCAAATTAGGGGTTAATCCTCTTCCTTCATCTCAGCCTCATGCTCCTTGATGAGCTGCTGCTGGATATCGTTCGGAACAAGCTCATAACTGCTGAAACTTGTTGAGAACGATGCACGACCACCAGTCAGTGAGCTGAGGGCGATAGAGTAGCTGGCAAGTTCCTTCAGAGGAATCTTAGCCGTCAGCTTCTGGTAACCAGCCTCGCTGTCCATACCCATGATGATGGCACGACGACCCTGCAGGTCACTCATCACATCACCCATATAGTCGGCAGGAACGAGAACCTCCAGGTCGTAGATAGGCTCCAGCACCTTTGGACCTGCCTCCTTGAAGGCAGCGGAGAAGGCGTTACGTGCGGCAAGCATGAACGAGAGCTCGTTAGAGTCTACCGGGTGCATCTTACCATCATAGACGATAACACGTACGTCACGGGCATAAGAACCGGTCAACGGTCCCTGCTCCATACGCTCCATCACACCCTTGAGGATAGCAGGCATAAAGCGCATATCGATGGCACCACCTACTACAGAGTTGATGAATACGAGCTTACCGCCCCACTCCAGGTCTTTCTCCTCCTTTGACTTGATGTTCATCTTGAACTCCTGACCATTGATGGTGAAAGAGGTTGGGTCAGGCATGCCGTCGGTATAAGGCTCCACAATCAGGTGAACCTCACCGAACTGTCCTGCACCACCCGACTGTTTCTTATGACGATAGTCGGCACGAGCCATCTTCGTGATCGTCTCACGATAAGGAATCTTCGGCTCTTGATACTCTATCTGGATCTTCTCGTTATTCTCCATACGCCACTTCAAAGTGCGGAGGTGGAACTCACCCTGACCATGAACGATGATCTGGCGTAACTCCTTAGACTGCTCGACCACCCAAGTGGGGTCTTCCTGACGCATACGCTGCAGTGCCGCCATCATCTTCTCGGTCTCAGCCTCGTTGACAGCCTTGATAGCACGAGAGAACTTAGAGTTAGGATATTTGATGAAGTCGAACTTATTCTCTACATCCTTCGCATTGAGGGTATTACCCGTCTTCACATCCTTCAGCTTCACCGTACAGCCGATATCACCTGCCACGAGCTGGTCAACCTGGATACGGTTGGCACCTGCACAGGCATACAGCGTACCGATACGCTCCTTAGAGCCACGGTCAGCATTCGTCAAGTCATCACCGCTCTTCACCACACCGCTCATCACCTTGAAATACTGCACCTCACCGATATGGGGCTCAACACCAGTCTTAAAGAAGTACAGGGAGGTGGGAGCACTGGCATCAGCAGGAACATCCTTTCCAGCGGCATTCTTAATGACAGGCATCTCGCTGACGAAAGGTACTACGTTTCCTAAGAACTCCATCAGGCGGCGGACACCCATGTCACGTCCTGCGCAAACACAGAAGACAGGATAGATGCTACGGGTCACCAGACCTTTGCGGATTCCCTCACGCATCTCGTCCTCGGTGAGGTCCTCGCTCTCAAAGAATTTCTCCATCAGGGTATCGTCACCGGCAGCGGCAGCCTCTACCAAAGCGGCTTTCCACTCCTTAGCCTTTGCCATCTCCTCAGCGGGGATATCCTCGATGATAGGAGCACCACCCTCGGGCTTCCAAGAGTATTTCTTCATCAGCAGTACGTCAATCACACTGTTGAAGCCGGCACCTGTCTGGATAGGATACTGCACGGGAACACAGTTATTACCATAGACCTCCTTCAACTGGGCGAGGATCTGGTCATAGTCACAGTTATCACGGTCAAGCTGGTTAACCAGGAAGATCACAGGCTTCTTCAGTTTCTCGGTATTGCGGAAAGCATTCATCGTTCCTACCTCAGGACCATACTGTCCGTTGATGAGGATGACAGCCTGGTCGGTCACGTTCAATGCCGTGATAGCACCACCGACAAAGTCATCGGAACCCGGACAGTCGATGATGTTCAGCTTCTTGTTATTCCACTCTACATGAAAAACAGAAGAGAACACCGAGTAGCCATATTCCTGCTCAACAGGGAAATAATCGCTCATGGTGTTCTTACCCTCTACGGTACCGCGGCGCTTGATGATGCCAGCTTCGTAGACCATTGATTCGGCAAGAGTAGTCTTGCCGCTACCCGCACTGCCAAGCAGTGCAATGTTTTTGATTTCGTTGGTTTGATAAACTTTCATATCGGTTATGTTTTAGGTATGTTTTTTGTTAAGCGACGCTAAAGTTAGACATTTTCATGCGAAAAACCTCAAAACACTTTCAAATATTAAACTTTATTAGTACTTTTGTTCCAAAATAGCAACAAGATGGCTGGTATATATATACATATTCCCTTCTGCAAGAGCCGCTGTATCTACTGCGCCTTCTACTCTACCACCGACCTGCGGTGGAGGCAGCGATACGTGGATGCGGTATGCCGTGAGTGGCAATTACGGAGCCACGAAATGTCCACGCCCGTCACGACCGTCTATTTCGGCGGCGGCACTCCCAGTCAGCTCACCCCTCAGCAACTGCAGCAGTTGCTCACTGCCCTGCCCCCGTCAGCCCCCGAGGTTACCATCGAGACAAACCCCGATGACATCACGTCCTCGTTTGCTGCGATATTATCGCAGCTCAGCATCAACCGTGTCTCCATGGGTGCCCAGACCTTCGATGACCAACGGCTGCATTTCCTCCACCGCCGCCACACCTCTGGTCAGGTGAAGGAAGCCGTCCACCATCTCCGCAATGCCGGCATCCGTAATATCAGCATCGACCTGATGTATGGTTTCCCGGGCGAAACGCTCTCCGATTGGGAGCGCGACATTGATGTCGCTCT
>Ga0310697_10007803_pt1 | contig 10035 bp, 9 predicted proteins | sample 172DNAGHGlowgp2_FD_203883 | JGI IMG/M metagenome (GOLD analysis project Ga0310697, IMG submission 203883) | Sheep rumen microbial communities from Palmerston North, Manawatu-Wanganui, New Zealand - 1728 DNA GHGlow gp2 (v2) (version 2) | ecosystem: Host-associated > Mammals > Digestive system >...
TGAATGTTATATTCGCTCCATGCGAGAGCGGTCTCCTCGTCGAGTCCCTCAACAAGTCGTTCGCCCACACGCGAATTGTCTAAAGCAATGCGCACTCCCACCAACAGCAATCCTCCCGCCAATGCAACTCTAATCCATCGCCACAAGGAGCGTTTCCCTCCGGCATATAATACCAATCCTATAAGTAGGATTAGCTCTGCACCGAATGCTTTGCGTGTGCCTGAAAGGAGGATGAGGAGACTGACGAATAGTACAAGTATGATGAAAGGCATAGTCTTGATCTTCCGTTCGACATACAGTATTGAAGTTACGAAAAAAAAGACAACAGTCTTCAGTGGATACATATTGCCGAGGCCTTCAGCCATGACTCTGTCATGGGAACTCCTGACCATGAATGGCAACCCCATTAGAATATAAATGCCTAGGGCATTCCAAATCACCTTGAGGGTTTTCTGCTTGTCTTTGTAAAGCTCGAGTGTGGTTATGATTAGGAATATAAATGGTTCGAGGAAATTGACCTTGTAGAAAATGAAAACGCCACCATCCGAACTGAAACCTTTGATTGTCGCATTAATCAAGGAATAGCACAGCAAGACACTCCAGCAGATGAGGGCCGGTGTGGCCACAGCTTTCCTCTGTTTCCAAAAATCCGACAGATTCAACAAAACGGCCAATACCGACAGAAACACAACCGTACGTCCTGCAGCGTCGAAATGCAGCACGTATCGGTGGAGTGGTGTCCAGATGATGAACAGGAAGATATAGAAGCGATTATATTTAGAAAGGCTATTGCCCATTGGTAAGGCATTTCAACAATAATTCTCTATGCGATTCACAACGGATGACGTTGTTTATAGTCATTAATCTCTTTCCGTCATTCAAAGATGGCATAACGCCCCATTTCTGCAGTTTACGAACAATCATACCACGTGATGGTTCAATTTGCTGTAGCCTGTTTTTTCCTTTCTTCAAGGCAATATTATTCATTTGGCTTTCCAGTTTCTCCATACTACCGATGGTCAAATTGATTTCTTTTATTATATCATCAAACTCTTTTTTCTTCTCACCATGCATCAAGATTACCGCAGGTTCTTTGTCGCATTGGGTATAAGGAATAGCTTCGTACTTCGTCATACCTGTGGCAAAATGAATCATTACCATATAACCCTCGTTCCAATTTGTATTCCTTTTCTCACTGCGGTCGAAACAGAAATTACCAACACCGTAGAAGATTGGTTTACTCATGTATTCCTCATACCCACTATAACAATGCTGATGATGGTTCACTACGGCATCTGCCCCGGCATCTATAAAGAAACGGTAGGTGTCCACCATTCTAGGTGTTGGATATTGATAACCCTCTATGCCTCCATGGACAATTACCAAAACATAATCCGACTGTTTACGGGCTTCTTGAATGGTATAGTAGTTCCATACAGGATTCGTTGGAGCCGAACCGCCATAGTTCTTTCCTGCTATTGACCATTCATTTTCGCAGACATTGACAATAGCCAACCTCTGACCATCTATATCTTTATATAGAATTTGCTGTGCTTCTGCAAGATTCACGCCGCCTCCAACATGGTCTATTCTATATTTATTACATGCAGCCAGAGTGTCTTCCACACCCACTTGTCCATAGTCGCGGAAATGGTTATTTGCTAATGCAACACAATTGAAACCAGCCTGAGCAAGACACTCCATTGCACGTTCCGTACAGCGAAGACGGGGACCGGTCTTCGCTATCGGTTTGGCCTCCCGCGTCACCACTGGTGACTCAAAATTTACAATGGAGTAGTCCGACTTCTGTATAATTGGCTTTATCTCAGCCAGACAGCTGTAATCCCCAGATTCAATTTGATTGGCAGTACGGTATTGGGGAACAAAATCCCCTGCTATAAGAATCTTCATTTCCTTTTTCTTTTTTTAGGCTTTCTTATTGTAGACAGAGCCTTTTCTTTTATTCCCAGTATTATCTTTCTGTCTTTAGGGAACAGATAAAGCGTGGCAACATATACCAAAACACAAATTCCTATCCAAACAAAAGAAGGAACTATCGCTCTGCTTATTCTTAATAGTCCAAAAGCAACCAATGCCATAACCAAGCATGAACAAACCTCGGGAAGAATATTCGTAAACATTTTCCACGGCGATTGTTTTATCATCACATATACGAATATCAAATTAACCAAAACTAATTCCAATCGCACCAATGAACGGGTGATATATAAGGCACGAAAGCCGTATTGACCGGAAATGATAACGGCAGGAATGAGTACGACTAAATGTAATAGCTGTACAATTACCGAAACTCTTGGCTTACCAATGGCAGGATATACAGGAGAACAAAATCTTGAGAAAATAATAGTGATAACACTCATCAATCCCCAAAGGCCAATGAATGGAGCAGCCTCAGTCCATTGACTACCCAACATGACTTCTGTAATCAAATCTTGGAACATGAAAATGCCTACTCCCAAAGGTAACAAAAGGACACTCAAATATTTTTGAAACTTAAGCAAAGTGTTTCTCATTTCAGGCAGATTATTCTGTAGCCTGGAAAGGGAAGGCAAAACAACTGGTAAAACAGAGGCTGTAATCAACGATACAAAATTTCCAACTGTAGCTATTGATGTCTTGTAAACACCTAAGTAATAAGCATTCAAAGCCCTTCCGATAAAGAAAATGTCAACATAACCAGTAGCCCAAACCAACACTGCATCTACAATGCTCCATGAGCAGAAAGAAAACATCTCCTTTAAACGTCTGAAACTATAGTATCTCCTTGGTCTCCAATTGGATTTTAGCGTCAGCAGCAAAGCATTCACAATATTGGTGACAATTGTTCCTATTACCAATGCCCAATAACTACGAAGCCAAAAAGCCAAAGGAATGGTTAGGCACAATGGCACTAAAATTACCGCTAAGCGACGCCAAAACAAAGTCTTGAAATCAAAACTTCTCTTGAACAGCGCCATCTGTATACTGGAAAAAGCGGCTAATGGAATGGAGACACAGGCCACTACCAGCACATTACCCAATCCCGGACTGCCAACCAAGGTGGCCAATGGTTCTCGGAAAATGGCTATAATGCCCCACAGCACAAAACTCATTGTCAAATTGGACCAGAAAGCGACATTTGTTGACTTGTCCTTGTCGTCGTCGTCTTTGAATTCATGCTGGATGAGATAGCGCTGGAACCCGGCATCGGTGAAAATCTCGGCAAAGGCAATCACCATGTGCAAGGTGGCCACCACACCGAACGCCTCTGGTGTCAGCAGACGGGCCAACACCATGCTGGAAATGGGTGCCACCAATTTGCCCATCACCTCGGTGATGGTCGACCACTTGGTGGCATTGACTATTTTTTTGTTTAAATTATCAGCCATAAAACTGAATTATCCTATTAACAATCTTCCCGTCTTGGATTTTAGTGTCAACCATGTCAACAGCAACGAAACAGTCATAATAATTGCAAACCCCAGCCAAGGAACCACCAAAGGATGAACGAACGAAACAAAAGGGGTAAAGAAATACAAAAGGGTAAGGACAAACTGATGATACACATAAACACCATAGCAGTTGTCGCTTGCTGCTATTACCCATGACTTTGGCTTAAAACCTTCTTGTGTAGTAAAATGACATACTGTTAAATATAGGGCCATAATACCACAAACTGCCATTAATAGTTTTGTTGTTCTGCCCAATCCAAACTCGACAATCTTCCCCATTGTACCAGTTAGTTCACTAACTTCCGGAAGAATGGTATGATTTACTATGACAAGTATAACATACACCGTCCAAAAAGCGATTATCCATCTCCATGACAAACAATGCTCAAGCAGCCAATCCCGTTTGGTCCAAAGAAAATAGCCTCCATATACATAGAACAAGAAATGAGGAAGGCGAGAAAAGCCAAGAGGCAGTGGACGGGTCGGTATAACAGAAACAGCAGCGAGCAAAACAAGCAACCACCATGAGTTGAGTTTGAAATGGTCGACTAGCCAGATAGTAATAAAACACCAGAATAGCATTGGCAAAAACCACAAATGCCCACAACCTGACAATAATTCCACAACAAATCCTTTCAATGTAAATGTGTCTGCAGAATAAAGAAACAAAAAGTAATACACTACCCCAAAAACGAGCATCGGAATGATAAGCCGTTTGAATTTTTTCCATACAAAAGGCCAAAATCTGTAGGAACGGCCAAGGTCATGGCTTTGGTATGAAAACACATAACCCGCAACGAGAGCAATTGTCTCAATACGAAAACCTTGTATGAACCAAACGAGCCACTGATATCCTTCAATGAGTTGGTAGTCATTGCAACACCCCACTGCACCTTTGGCAATCTTCGTAAACGAGTGCAGTAATACCAACAACGTAATAATCAATGGACGAATGATTGAGACCTCGTAAAGCAGTTTTTGGGGTTTAGTTTTTTCCGAAACATTCATTTATGTCTTCAATACTATCAATACTACAGTTTTTTTCACCTCTTTCCTTTCAACCCTTGGCATATCCTTCGCTTACGGATAGCTCTTCCCAAAGATTTGGAAAGATATTGGCAAGGTGTTGGCAAGGTGTTGGCAAGGACTTCGCAAGGTGTAGGCAAGGATAAAAGGCCTGTTTGACCTTGCCAGATGCTTGCCAAAGCTATTGCATCATGCCTCTTGCTCCCTCGTAAGGTATTCTTCAAAGCGCATATTTTCTCTATTGAATCCATGGCTCGCCCTGAAATAGGACAGCAACTTTCTTGCCATTCGCCCCATTGTAAGCCCTAACAGGGATGCGTGGACATGATGTAAAATCAATTGTTTTCATACGTCTTTGTGCCATAAGTATTTGTCACGCAGATATTGTGCATGCTCATGGGTAATGGCCTGATCGTCGATTTCCGCACCATTGATGCTGCCATATAACTCACACCACAGACAGTCGATTAACGTGCTATCTGTGCGGAGTCCCTCCTTGTACGCATCCAAGTCGTGCTGCAGATAGACTGGCAAACCGCATTCCCAAGCCCGCTGGCGCTGCTTTATTTCTTCCGTTTCCATTCTTTGAAGTTGATTTACAGCCTTCCGTCCACCAGATTTCTGTCCAACGTGCATTTCACGTCGAACACCACGTGTTTCTCCTTAAGCAGGGTGAGGATGTCGAGGCCTTCAAATTTCTTGTGAGCTACGGCAGCGATGCAAGCATCGAAACGGTTAGCGGTTAGCGATGAGAGGTTATTGACGACATCAATTCCATACTCGTGCTCAACGATGGCGGGGTTGGCCCAGGGGTCGTAAACCGTGATATTGAGGTTGTATTCTTTGAGTGCCTTGTAGATGTCGATGACCTTGGTGTTGCGCACGTCAGGACAGTTCTCCTTGAAGGTGAAGCCAAGTATGAGGATGTCGCTGCCGATGACTTGGATGCCTTTCTTCAGCATCAGCTTGATGGTCTCCATGGCCACATACTCGCCCATGCCGTCGTTCATGCGGCGACCAGCCAAGATGATTTCGGGATTGTAGCCGTGACGCTGGGCACACTGGGCCAGATAGTAAGGGTCGACACCGATGCAGTGTCCACCCACCAGACCCGGACGGAACGGCAAGAAGTTCCACTTGGTACCGGCAGCCTCCAACACGTCGAGGGTATCGATGCCCATACGGTTGAAGATCTTCGAAAGCTCGTTTACAAAGGCGATGTTGATGTCGCGCTGACTATTCTCTATCACCTTGGCGGCCTCGGCCACCTTGATGGAGGGGGCTAGATGGGTGCCAGCGGTAATCACAGAGCTGTACACCTCATTAATATATATGCCAATCTCAGGGGTGGAACCCGATGTGACCTTCTTGATATGCTCAACAGTATGCTGCTTGTCGCCTGGGTTGATGCGCTCGGGGCTGTAGCCGCCATAAAAGTCCACATTGAATTTGAATCCAGAAACTTTTTCAACTACAGGTATGCACTCTTCCTCGGTCACACCAGGATAGACTGTTGATTCGTAAACCACCACGTCACCTTTTCCAATAACCTTGCCGACGGTTGTGCTGGCACCCACCAAAGGAGTGAGGTCAGGATTGTTGTCTGCGTCCACTGGCGTAGGCACCGCCACGATGTAGAAATTGCAGTCGCGAATCTTATCGATGTCGCTGGTGCAGATGAAGCCGTGGTTGTGGATGGCGTCCTGCAAGAGGTCGTCAGCCACTTCAAGAGTGGCGTCGTGGCCAGCCATCAGGGCATCGCAACGCTTTTGGTTCATGTCGAAACCGATGGTGGGATACTTGGTTGAGAAAAGACGGGCAAGGGGAAGCCCCACGTAGCCTAGGCCTATAACACAGATGTTTGTGTCTTTCATTTTGGTGTTTTAAAGGTTTTAAGTTTAGCGGTTAGCGGTTAGTGGTTAGCGGTTAGCGGTTAGCGGTTAACGGTTAGCGGTTAACGGTTAGCGGTTAGTGAACTGCGCGTTATCCAATTGTTTATGGAAAGATGTTCGCAAACCTGACAATTGTTTACCGATTAAACAAATTCTTTCAACTTCTTTATTAAATTCATCATCAGTGATGTAATTCAAGTCATGTGAAATATCTATTTGGCATAATGCCTCAGTCAATGAACCGTAGGCTATCTCTATGAAATGGATTTTCTCTTTGTAAGAGAATCGCCCCGAACCTTCGGCAATATTAGAAGGAACAGAGATGACAGAGCGTCGTAATTGGTCACCTAATGCGTATGTCTCATATTTTGGAAACTTTTCTAGCAACTTGTAAACACTCTTTACAAGTTCTTTCGATTCTTTGTACACTCTCAAATCAAAAAACGAGAAGTTATCCATAAAGGTTTTGTTAGGTATTGAATTGTTAGTTTTATGTCCATGTCTAGCACCATCCCGCTAACCATTAACCGCTAACCACTCAAAGATTAACTTTGTACCAGTCTATCGCTTCGTTCAGGCCACGGGCAAAGTCATATTGCGGGTCGTAGCCTAGCAGTCGTTTCGCCTTGCTGATGTCGGCATTGCTATGCTTGATGTCGCCTGGACGGTCGGGACCGAAATGAGGCTTGATGTCCTTGCCCAAAGCTTTGGTGAGCGAATAATAGATGTCGATAAGGTATTCCCGTCCGCCATAAGCCACGTTAAACACCTGTCCGTTTGCCTCCTCGGGAGCCAAACAGGCTTTCAGATTGGCCTCTATCACATTCTCGATATAGGTGAAGTCGCGGCTCTGCTTGCCGTCACCGTTGATGGTAGGCTGCTCATCGCCCAGCAGCATTTTGATGAACTTGGGTATAACCGCCGCGTATGCTCCATGCGGGTCTTGCCGACGACCGAACACGTTAAAATAGCGTAAGCCTATTGTCTTAAGCCCATAATGTCTGGCGTATTGCTTGGCCCATTCCTCATCGCAGCGTTTGCTGACGGCGTATGGCGAGAGCAGATTGCCCTCTACGCCCTCCTGTTTGGGCAGGTGCGCCTCGTCGCCATAGACGGAGGAGCTGGAGGCATAAACAAAGGTCTTCACCTTGTTCTGTCTGGCGGCTTCCAACATGTTGAGTGTGCCTTGTATGTTGTTGAGGCTGTAGAACAGCGGCATCTCGATGCTACGGGGCACACTGCCCCAGGCCGCCTCGTTCATCACATAGTCAACTCCTTTGCAGGCTTTCATGCAGGTGTCCAAGTCCTTAATGTCACCCTTGACGAACTCATAATTAGGATTGTCGCTCAGCAAGTCCACATTGGCCTGTTTGCCGGTGCTGAGGTCATCTAGGCAACGCACCCGATAGCCCAGCTTCAGGATAGCCTCACACAGGTTGGAGCCGATAAAGCCGGCTCCGCCAGTAACTAAAAACAGTGTATCCTTGGGAAATTTTAGCTCTTGGTATATCATGCGTTAATTCATTATTATCACGTTATTCCGTTACCTCTTCCAAAAAGCGGGCGGGGATGTTGGCTATCACCGCAGCGGCAACGCCTTGAATCCTGACCACCACGCAGCGATTTCGTTTGATGCGCTTTACCACGCCGACAACATCCTTGAACTGACCTTCTGTGATTCTAACCATCCTGCCTATTTTGCTGAAATAGTCCGAATCTTCAACGATGGACATCGAATGGTCCTGAACAGAGGCTGCCTTGATGAAGTTGTACATCTCTTGGTCTGGTACAGTCATGATTTTCATCTCACCATTGCCTGTATGCATCATCATATATCGCAGCGGGGCGAACCCACGCTTCTCCATCTTCAGGCCGGTTATTGTCTTCTGGGTCGAATGTACAAATATCAGGTTGTGTATGGCCGGAACCAACCGTTCTTTTCCTTCGAGCCCATTCTCCTCTATCTCGTATTTCATGGGGACGTAACATTCTATTCCCAATTCGTTGAATCGAGACTTAAGCACAATCTCCCTGTTGTAGGTCACCCTCATCGGATACCAAAAAATGGCTTGCGTCGTCATGGGTTGTGAAGTTGTTATCCCTAGTGATAAATAGCCAATATCGTACCTGTTGGACAATCAATAAACAGGGAAAAAACAAAAGGAGAGGGACACCACCTGACACAGATGGCCCATATTTGTTCTTTATCATACCTTCCATATTAGCGCTTATATCCAGCAACTTAACGTTAGGTTTTATTTAATTGCCTGTTTCAATTGGCAAATGCAAAGATACACATTTTTTTTAATATACCATTATTAAAAAAAAAGAATGATGCCGTAGGCATCAGACAAGGGTAGCCAGTCATTGAAATAACTGGCTATAATTGCCCCATCCCCACTCAAGTGGAGACAGCTTATTTCTATACAAACGAAATCAGTTCGGATGTATAGGGAAGAGATGAATGATTAGGCGTCCTCCATGCCGCCGCAGACGGGCAGGACAACGCTGGTGATGTAGGGGCACATATCGCTGGCGAAGAAGACGCAGGCCTGCGCCACCTCGTCGGTAGTGCCGGGGCGCTTCATGGGGATGCGCTGGCACCAGGTTTTCATCAGCTCCTCCGGCACCTCGGCGGTCATCTCGGTCTCCACGAAGCCCGGAGCCACCACGTTGACACGGATGTTGCGGGCCGCGAACTCTTTGGCGCAGCTCTTGCTGAAGCCAATGATGGCGGCCTTGGAGGCGGCATAGTTGGCCTGGTTGTAGTTGCCTGCGATGCCCACCACCGAACCGATGTTGACGATGGAGCCGTAGCCCTGCTTCCACATCGACGGCTGTATGGCCTTGGTCATGCAGAAGACGGAACCGAGGTTGGTGTGCATCACGCGGTCCATCTGCTCCTCGGTCATGCGCTTGACGGCGCTGTCGTCGGTGATGCCGGCGTTGTTGACCAGGATGTCCACCCGGCCGAAGTCGGCCAGCACCTCCTTCACAAACGCCTGGGCCTGTTCCATGTCGGCCACATCGGCCATGTAGCCCTTGGCCTTTACGCCGAGGGCCGTGAGTTCCTGCTCCACGGCAATCATCTTCTCGCCGCGCGAGCGGCCGCAGAAGGCCACGTTGCAGCCCTCCTTGGCGAACCGTATAGCAATAGCGCGACCGATGCCACGAGTGGCACCGGTCACGATTGCAGTTTTATTTTCTAACAGCATATCTGGTCGTTAGAGAAGTTTGGCCAGTTTAGCGGCGAGGTCACCCACGCGGGTGCTGTAGCCCTTCTCGTTGTCGTACCAGCTGACGATCTTCACGAAGTTGCCGTCCATGACCTGGGTCAGGAGGCTGTCGAAGATGCTGCTGTGGGTGTTGTCGATGATGTCGATGCTCACGATGGGCTCCTCGACATACTGCAGGATGCCCTTCATGGAACCTTCAGCGGCTTCCTTGACGGCGGCGTTGATCTGCTCCTTGGTGACGGTGCAGTTCAGCTCGGCAGTGAGGTCAACAACAGAACCGTCGGGAGTGGGGACGCGCATGGCGAAGCCGTCCAGTTTGCCCTTCAGTTCGGGGATCACCAGACCCACAGCCTTGGCGGCGCCGCTGGAGGTGGGGATGATCGAGACGGCGGCGGCACGGGCACGACGGAGGTCGCTGTGCGGCTGGTC
>Ga0310697_10007805_pt1 | contig 10035 bp, 21 predicted proteins | sample 172DNAGHGlowgp2_FD_203883 | JGI IMG/M metagenome (GOLD analysis project Ga0310697, IMG submission 203883) | Sheep rumen microbial communities from Palmerston North, Manawatu-Wanganui, New Zealand - 1728 DNA GHGlow gp2 (v2) (version 2) | ecosystem: Host-associated > Mammals > Digestive system >...
CGCTCCGGGCAGCGTGACCGTCAGATACCACAACACCGCATATGAAAATGCAGATGGGGATATCTGGATCAGCGATAGCTATTTCAATGGATACTTTGCCGCTTCGTATTACGGGACTACCAGCCATCTGAATGTATATGTCAACGGATGCAGGGCGGAGAAGATCGAAACCCGAAAGGAAACGGCGGATTCCATGGTTGAGAATATCGACCTGTTCAAATGGAACAACGAAACAGAATAAAATAATGAAATGCGCATCGGAAACGGTGCGCTTTTTCATTCCCGTTTTTGTCAAAAATGCAAACACCGCCAACTTTTGACATTTTTTTCATTGTGGAGAAATTGCAATCGGGCAGAAAATGTGATTGCTGGGGGACGGTTCCAAATGGGCAGCCATGGGAATGCGGAGGAATGACAGCATGATTTCTGGATGGTGGCTTATCCCGACGGCGGCGATCTGTTTCTGCTTCGGGTACACGCTCGGCATTATTGGAGACATAGGTAAACAGTGATGAAAACAGCGGAATACGTCAGCAAACTGATTGCTGATGGGAAAGCGGCCGGAAAAGACCTTATGTGGCTGGCATGGGAAGCCGCACTGGCCTGTGTGGGCTGGGCCTATGTTTTCGGGGCGTACGGCGAATGGTGCGACCCCAGCAACCGGCGCAGCAGGGCAAGGTCGGATCACCCAACGATCATGAGCAGCTGCATCAATTTCAATGGCAACGACAATATTGTCGGAAAGTGTGCCGAATGCAAATGGTACCCGGGAGGACGGACGCGCTTCTTTGACTGCCGTGGGTTTATTTACTGGATTCTTCATCTGGTATACGGATTCTGGGACAGATGCCCAGCCGGATGCACGACGATGTGGAACACGGAAAGCAACTGGAAACAGAAAGGCCTGGTCAAAGACGGGATCCCGAAGGACACCCTGGTGTGCCTGTTCTACCCCGACAAAGATAATCCGAAGAAAATGGCCCATATCGGATTCGGCCTGAACGGGGAAACGGTCGAGTGCTCCGTTGGCGTGCAGCATTTCAAAACTATGAACAGAAAATGGACGCATTGGGCGGTTCCTGCGTGCGTAGGAACGGAGCCTGGGCCAAAACCGGAACCGTCACCGGCGCCGGATCCATCGACTGACAAGCCCACGCTCAGAAAAGGCGATGAAGGGCCGTACGTCACCCTGCTGCAGACGCAGCTGATCCGCAGGGGATACACGCTGCCGAAATATGGAGCAGATGGAAAATACGGAACGGAAACGGTCAACGCCGTCAAGGAATTCCAGCGGGACAACGGCCTGACAGCTGATGGGGTATGCGGCCCGGCCACGTGGAAAGCATTGGACAGCACCGAACCGACAAAGCTTTACACCGTCACCATTCAACATCTTCCGCTTTATCAGGCTCAGGCGTTGGTTACACAGTATGACGGCTGCAGCTACATGAAGCAGGAAGAATGACGGAAGGGGGTGATGATAATGCCGACGGTAGAGCTGAACGGGGGAACGATCCTGATTGCGCTGGCCGCCATTGTTGTGGTGGCCGAGGTGGTCACCGCTCTTGCCAAGGGGAAAAAGAGCCTGGGTGAGCTTTCCGGCCGCGACCAACGACAGGCAGAAATGGCAGCCGTAAAAGCTGAAATCAGGGATCTGAAAGCCCGTATGTCAGACTGCGAAACCCGGCTGGAACAAGGCGATCAGAAATTTGAGAACATGCGCGAGGATTTGAAGCATGTTCTGGATTGCCAGAACGCCATGCTCCTGCATTTCATATCTGGCAATGATAAGGAAAACCTCAAAAAGGTCAAAGAATCGCTGGACACATACATGTCCGGCAGATGAAAGGAGCGAAACAGATGAACATTACCAACTGGGGAACGTGGATCAAGGCAGCGCTGATCCGGGCTGTGCGAACATTTGCGGAAGCAATGCTGGCATATATCGGAACCGGCGCCATCGTCCTGGGGGACGTCAACTGGCTCGCTGCACTAAGCGCAGGCGGCTTCGGATTCGTGACGGCGATCCTGCTGGCGCTGACCGGGCTGCCGGAGGATGACGGGAATACGAAAAACGTTGAAGGATAAGGCCCGCCGTGGTAAAATGGAAGAAAAAACGGAGGGCAAAACAATGAGCGAAAAAATGAATGGTCTGACCGATGAACAGGATGCGGTGATGATTCCGTATTTCTTGCATGAGGGCGAAATGAGCCGCATGGAACGCGCCAATAAACGCTGGTTTATTGCGTTCATGATTGTTCTGGTTATGTTTTTCGTCACGATCGCCGCAGGGATCATTTATGAAAGCCAATTCGATAAAATGGTTATAACGCAGGACGTAGACACCGGAGAAGGGGCCGCTGTAATCAGCGGGACAGGTGATGCAAATTATGGCGAAAATCCGTCAGGTAATAACGGTACGAGTCAAGAAAGCCGGATTTCCGGGCAGCCAGCTGAAGCAATGCCCGACGTGTAATGGAACCGGGAGAGTGAGGAAATGATCATCCCGGAGCTGTGCCGAAGCGATATCGAGAGGCTGATGCACGAGTGGATGATCGGGCCGAACGCAGAACGGGACAGAGCGATCCTGGCAAGAAGGATGTTTGACGGGATCACGTATGAAAGGCTTGCGGAAGAATTCGACATTTCTGTCCGCAGCGCAAAAACCATCGTCTACAAAGGGCAAAGCAGGATCTTCAAGCACCTCCATAGTTGAAAAGCCGGAGGTGCTATTTTTGCGTTGACAATGCAATTCTAAAATGCTATTATATGCAAGAACACGGGACTTTTCCCAGAAACGGAGGATTTGATTTATGACTATTAGAGAACTGGCAATGAGCTGGATTGAGAATGCGGACGTCTCCCCGGTGCCTGAGATTACGACTGAAACCGCAGAGCAGTATATCAGCTGGATGGATCCTGACACCGATTTACCGGATGGCCTCACTCCCGAAGCGTTTGCGGACGCATGGAACAGCATTATCAGGGGGGAATAACATGGATTTAACTGATATGATCCCCATTGCGGAATACGCCGCAAAAATAGGAAAGGCAACGATTACCGTTGCAGACAAGTGCAGGAGGGGCAACCTTCCCGGGGCGATCAAGATCGGCCGGGACTGGTTCGTGCCGAAGGATGCAGAATACCCGGATTACCGGGTAAAAAGCGGAAACTATATCGGCTTCCGCGATGGTCAAAAGAGGTAGAATAACGTATGTAGAGGTGCTGTGGTATGAATTGGCACAATGAACAAAAGACCGGGCTTGACTTGATTCATGAAAACAACGCACGGGATAAAGCAACTGCTGAAATTATGGATAAAATAGAAGTTGTTGTTAGTGGAAATTGCATAGTATGCGGGAAGCATCTTAATCGTGGACGGTTGTTCGTTTGCAAAGAATGTGAATCAAATAACACATATATGATCAAAAGGTGACTGCTGTGAGTGATCAACAGCACAGGCCGCAATCGCGGCCTTCTTTTTTTGCTGTTTTTTTGGCCCGTAAACGGCCAGAGGTTGCACGAAAGCAGCACGCTCAGTTTATCGAAAACTGGCGGCTTTACGGGCAAAATAATGGCAAGGGGGGCGATGTTATGAACAAACTTGTCGCACGGCTAATTGATTGCGGTATGACCCGGGAAATTGCCTTGTTCATGATGCGCCAGTATAAAGGGCGACCGCGTGATTTTGAACTGTATGTCGAGAGCGTGGAGGAGTCGAACCGTGAGCAGATGGAGACATTATAACCCAAATCCTGCCGGTCGCGCGGTTGGTGATTGCGCCGTCCGGGCGGTTGCCGCTGCGCTGGGTGTGGATTGGGAAAAAGCGTTCGCCCTGATCGCAGCTAATGCGTTCCAGATGGGTGATGTTATTTCTGCGAATGCTGCTTGGGGGTCTGTTTTACGGGAACGTGGGTTTAAACGCCACGCAATATCAAACAACTGTCCAAATTGTTACTCCGCAGAGAACTTTGCCGAAGATCATCCGGTAGGTGTCTACGTTCTTGGGTTTGGAAATCATGTGGCAACTGTCCGGGATGGCTTAATTCTGGACAGTTGGGATTCATCACAGGAGATTCCAGAATACTACTGGTCGAAGGAGTGATTATCAGTGCCGAAAACGTTTTGCAATCTTATCCGTGTTTATGGGAGCAAAAAGCGCGTCCGTGGTAATTTCTCTCCCGGAATCTATTATCCGCGAATAGCGTCTATAGGCTGTCTTGTATGGGAAGCCCAGATGAGTGCATAAAGCCCGAAGGCACCATGCTTTTCCTTTGTATTCAACTTTGATGGTGTTCGTCTTGTTCTTCTGCTGATCATCGCTTGAGATCCAGCGGCAGTTATCCGGAGAATACCCAAGGCTGTTATCGATACGGTCTATGGTCAGGTCATCTGAGTAACCATTTGCCATAGCCCAATCCCTGAAAGGCTCAAAGCCGGCGGCCCATTCATCACAGACGGTGATCCCCTTTTGGTAATAGGACTTCGCGGATTTGCCATTGGGGTTAGAGCATCTTCGCTTCATGCTAACCCACTCATGGAAAAGCCTTGTTTTAGACATTCCATGCGTCTTGTTTATCCCTTTCTTCTTCTCGCTGACGATGCATCCGCAGCTGGTAGAACGACCACTGACGAGGGATGCGCGGAGAACGGATCTTTGCGTTCCGCAGGTACATCTGCAGATCCAGTAGGAATTGCGAGAACCGGGGTGCGGATCATCTTTCCGCAAAACAAGCCAATGACCGAAGGTCTTTCCAGAAATATCGAAGTTAGCCAAAAGTTTCACCCCCAAACACAGTCATTATACAATGTTCCCCATGATAAATCAAGGAGGCACATCGATGATCAATCAATTCGGACAGTTTATCCCGGATTATCCGGGCCAGCAATACTATCAGGATCCGGCGTACATGCGCTATATCGGTCAGCAACACCAGCAGACCGTCCCGCAGATGCAGCAGACGCAGCAGCCCCAACAACCGCAGCAATCGACCCGCATGGTCGAGGTCGTTCCTGCGGACACAGAACGGGCAGCCCAGGAATTCCCGGTCGCCGCTGGCGCGACACAGATGATCATCGGCCGGGATGACAGTTTCATCGCGGTTAAGGCTGTTTCCGTTACCGGTCAGGTAACGTTTGACATATACGACAAACGACCTCCCGCACCGCCTGTACAGCCGCTTAACCCGGATGACTACGTGCGCCGGGATGAAATATCTGCCCTGATTGCGGATGCGCTTAAACAGGCCAAAACGGGCCGTAAAACAGCACCGACAGACAAGGAGGATGAATGATGGGCATCTTTGACAAGCTGGCCCCAACAGGCCAAAACGGGCAGGTAACGCCGGACATGATGCGCGGCGAGGTCAACCGGATTCAGCACGACCCCGGTGCATACCTGAAGCAGCGTGGATTTAACATCCCGGCAGGGATGACCGATCCGCGACAGATAACGCAGCACCTTTTACGAAGCGGTCAGGTCGGAAACAGCCGTCTTCAGATGGTCATGCGAATGCTTGGACGGTAGATTACCGTAACACACCGTAACGTTACCCTAACATAAGAAAAACTTAAGACAGAACATAAGACAGTCTTAAGATCAAGGAAAAAACTGATCATTTTTTCCTGTGAACGCATTCAAATTGCATTTTAATGTCAAATTTTGCGGAAAATTCGCGGATAATTCGCGGAAAAATCGCGGAAAGCACATTAAAACGCATCAAAAATGATTTTCTTTCGTCAAGTGGCCATAGACGATTGAAATAAATCAATAACGAAAGGAAATCGAAAAAAATGGCACTTACAGATGAAAATGGAAATTCTAATGGCTTCGTAATGCCCGTTTCTCCCCTTGGTGGTTATGGGAATCAGGGCGGTGGTTTCTTCGGAAACGATTTCGCATGGGTGCTGCTTTTGCTTTTGATCGGCGGCAATGGCTGGGGATTCGGCGGCTTCGGCGGCGGCATGATGCCCTGGATGATGGGCGGCGCGATGAACGGATTCGGCCTTGATTACCTGTATCCGTGGCTGAACAACAGCCAGCACATCAGCGATGGTTTCCGGGATCAGAACCTTCAGACGTCCATTTCCGGCCTGCAGAACAGCGTGACCGCCGGCTTCGGCGACGTCCAGCTTGGCATTGCTGGAATCAACCAGAATCTGTGCCAGACTGGCAACGCTATTACAGGCGCGGTTCGGGATGGATTCTATGGCGCTGAGATCGCTGCCAACGGCCGGCAGATGGCGAACATGCAGCAGCTGTTTGGCATCCAGAGCGCACAGCAGGAATGCTGCTGCGAGAACCGGGCCGCGATCGCGGACACCAAGTACACCATCGCCACGGAAGCGTGCGCGACTCGCCAGGCAAACGCGGACAACACCCAGAAGATCCTGGACAAGCTGTGCCAGCTGGAGCTTGACGGCGTGAAGCGCCAGGTCGCTGACGAACAGCGTGAGAACGCCAACCTGCGCAGCGATCTGCAGTATGCCCGCAATCAGGCCGACCGCGCGGCGCAGAATGCATTCATCCAGCAGGGCTTCTCCAATGAGGTGGATGCCCTGTACAACCGGCTGAACACCTGCCCGGTTCCCACAACTCCTGTCTACGGTCGGACTCCCATCTTCACTTGCCCTCAGAACGTGAGTACCGGATGCGGTTGCGGATGCGGCAACGGCACCTTCTAACGGAGGTGTAAACCATGGCTGAGTATATCACATCAGGCCAGCAGAATGTTCTTCTGAACCAGCCTGCTGTATTCGATGCGTCCATCCCGTGCAGAAACGGCTTTGTTTACCACGAAGACGGATCCGGGATCTTTACTCTCTGCGGCAAGACCTTAAACTGCTTTGCCAGATACCAGATTACATTCAACGGAAATGTAAGTCTGCCTGAAGGCGGCACGGTTGTTCCTATCGCTGTGGCTCTTGCGGTAAACGGAGAAACCAAACTGACAAGCAGGGCAATTGTTACGCCTGCTGCGGTTGAAGAGTTCTTCAACGTGACAAGCACTGCGATTATCACGGTTCCGAAGGGCTGCTGCTATTCGGTTTCCCTCCGGGCCGTGCCTGCAAGCGATGATCCGACCGTAACGCCCGCGCCGGTGATCGTTCTCCAGGATGGCAATCTGGACATTAGCAGAATAGCCTGACGGAAAGGAGGAAGCGATCATGGATTATATGAAGGACTATGAGGATGGCTGCGAGGTACTGCACGAAAAGTTCCGCGATTCCATCCGCAAGATCAAAAACAACGGCATGAGCGGAACCGATCTGGATCAGCTGGAAAAGCTGACGCACAGCATGGTTTCCATCAAGAAAATGATGAAGATGGAAGATGACGGCGGCAGCGAATACAGCGGCCGGTATCCCTACTGGATGGGCGGCGCCTACGCAGACGGAAACGGCGGCATGGGCGGCATGCCCAATGGCGGCAGCTATGCCCGTGGGCGCAACAATGCTCGCCGGGACAGCATGGGCCGGTACTCCGGCGAACGCGGATATTCCCGGAATGCATTCGCAGACGATCTGCGCGAGCTGATGGATCAGGCTCCTGACGAGAGGACGCGCCAGAAAATCCAGCGCATGGCCGAAGAACTCGAAAATGCGTGATGGGGGTGATCCTCCATGATCACCGAGCAGGACTTACAGGCGGCAATCGCCGAATGCCAAGGCCAGCGAAACCCAAACGCCAATACATGCCTGAAATTGGCTGCGTTTTATACCATCCGGCGGGAATTGTTCGGGGAAGGAAAGGAAGCTGAACAACGTCCCACGCAGGGGTATGCTTACTCTCCCGGCCCGGAGATCGTCATGGAAACCAGGATCGTGAACAACAGCGATTCTGAATTCGCCCAGGCGATCAACGGCCGGGAACAATCCGAAGTGTGGCCGCTGATGGACGAAATGATGGACACCATCCAGGCCATACATCCACGACTGTACAAAGCGGTCATGGAGCGGCTCCGGTGAAAACCGGGGCCTTTTTTGCACGCATGCAACCTTCTTGCACGCATGTTGCAACAATGTTGCAAGTTTTTCGATAAAAATGCAAGATTTTGTTCGATTTTTCGAATTTTCCTGTTGACATTACAATTCTAAAGTTGTAATATAATGGTGTCAGGAGGGAACCCCGAAGAAAGAACCGGGGCCACGGACACAGGATCCCCGCCCAAGAGAAATACCGGGCAATCACCCGGGGCGGCAAGCCGGATAGAATGGTAACCAGCCCAAACGAGAGACGGCGGCTGACCTGCAGCGACTGAGCAGGCCAAGGGGATCGGGACGACGAAGCGGATTAAAGAGCCGTAGACGGGTTCCCACCTGACAGAAAAAAGGAGGGCAAACACAATGAAGAACTACACGCTGAACATCACCGAGGACGAAATGCTTTATATCCGCAAGGCACTGTGCGACAAGAACCTCAAGCATACATGCAAGGCCATCGAATGCAGAAGATGCGGAGACAATGACGGAGAAAGGTTCAACATGGAGCACCATGATATCGGACATAATCTCCTGAATAAGATTGACACGCTTCGCGAGTATGCCTGACACCGGCAGACAGCCCCCGGAATTCCCGGAGGTTGTAGCCGATGCCAGACGGCACGGAGAAAGCGAGGGCAAACGCAATGACAGTGGGTATTTCAATGACAGCCAGCGAAAAGGCTGCGCGGATGCTGAAAGGCCGTTCGATTGAGCAGTTGATTTCCGAGTTTATCATGACCGGAGTAATGAATGATCCGAACATCCCACGGGTGCGCGGCTGGTATATGGACGAGTTTCAGCGCAGAGACCCGGAAGCCTTTGAAAGATGGCTGGACGGTGAGGGCCGGGATGAAGACCTTGCAAAGTATTTCACCTGACACCGGCAGACGGGGCCTCCACCGGAGACCTCGTAGCCGCTGCCAGACAGCGGAGAAAGTGAGGGCAAACACTATGACCATGAAGGAGAAGCTGAAGATCCACGCGGAGATCGAGCGCGAGAACGCGCGGAAGCTGAAAGAGTGGAAGGAGGGCAAGGCGGCATGACACAGCAGGAAATGGCATTTGATGTTGCAAACCGGTATCTCCACGGGAGCGACATCGAAAAGCAGGCTATTCTTTCCTGCTTCACCGATGAGGAAAAGAAAGTTTTCCTGAGCTTTGCTGGATATTTCAAACTTTACAGCGATCAGCATTATTATGGCGCTGTGAAGAAAGCCGTTTGTGGGCAGTGCTTGAAAGAGATTTATGGATGACTGACACGCCGACCGGGGGCGGCTAATCCCCCGGAGAAAGGTGAAAACAATGTTAGGACAAACAAAAATTACAACAGACGGCGAAATATGCGACAAAGTTGAACTTGCTATCAAACGGCTGAAAGCGTTTTGTCCATCGGAAGGATATTATCTCGCATTTTCCGGTGGAAAAGACAGCCAGTGTGTTTATCATCTTGCGAAAAAGGCTGGCGTTAAATTCGATGCGCATTACTGCGTTACATCCGTTGACCCACCTGAACTTGTTCAGTTTATCAAGACAAATTATCCGGACGTAAAAAGAGAAATACAGCACGATAGAAACGGCGATCCGGTGACAATGTGGAATTTGATTCCGAGAAAACTGATGCCACCAACAAGGACTGCCCGTTATTGTTGCGAGGAATTGAAGGAAAGCAGTGGTGCTGGACGGTTCACTGTTACAGGCGTGAGAGGGGGAGAGAGCGCAAACCGTAAACGGAATCAAGGCGTGATTACCATTCCAAGAGCCGGGAAGAAAGTGCAGAAAACCTTGGAAGGAGAAAATATAAATTTTACACAAACTCCAAAGGGGGGGGTGGTGCTGAATTACGATAATGCAGAAAAACGCAGGATGGCGGAATATTGCATCAGAACGGGTAAAGCATTGCTGAATCCTATTATTGATTGGGATGAGGACGATGTGTGGGAATTTCTGAATAGTAACGGCATTGAACATTGTTGCTTGTATGACAGAGGATACAAGCGGATTGGGTGCATCGGTTGCCCTATGAATACTGCTGCTGCTGCTGATCTTGAACG
>Ga0310697_10007806_pt1 | contig 10034 bp, 8 predicted proteins | sample 172DNAGHGlowgp2_FD_203883 | JGI IMG/M metagenome (GOLD analysis project Ga0310697, IMG submission 203883) | Sheep rumen microbial communities from Palmerston North, Manawatu-Wanganui, New Zealand - 1728 DNA GHGlow gp2 (v2) (version 2) | ecosystem: Host-associated > Mammals > Digestive system >...
TCCACCGGCGAGATGTTGACCGAGACCGGGATCTGCGGCAGCCCCCTGTCGGTGCAGTCCCGCAGCCAGCGGCAGACCTCCTCCCAGATATAGGTATCCAGGTCCGGGATGAAGCCGTACTTCTCCAGCACAGGCACAAATTCCGTCGGCGGGATGATATGTCCGTCCGGCCTGATCCAGCGCACAAGGGCCTCGGCCCCGACGATCCTGCCGTTTCTGGCGCGGCACTGGGGCTGGAGATAAAAGGTGATCTCGCGGTTTTTCAAGGCCTCCTGGAAAGCGGAGAGCATCCGGTAGTCATCCGCGGTTTCGCGGTACATGGCGGGGTCAAAACATATGATGCGCTCCCGGAAATCGTGTTTTGCCAGCTGGCAGGCAAAGGATGCCTGATCATAGAGCTGCAGGCCTGTCGTGACGGATTCGGAGCGGGCAATGCCGATGGCCGGCAGGAAGGCAACCGACTGGCTGTACTGCACCACCACGCGGTGGATGCGGTCAAAGAGGCGCTGAACATCATAACTTTCCTCCGGGACCAGCATGCAGAAATCGTCGTTGCCCATGTAGCCGGCGACGCCGCCGATCTCCTTTTCCTCCCGGTGAAGCCCGCCGCCGATCCGGGCAAGGACCTTATCGCCGGTGTCCCGGCCGTACCACTCATTGAAGAGCTTGAATTCCTCCAGGTCGATCACCAGCAGCATCCAGCCCTGCGGGCGCTCGGCCAGCTTTGCGGCCACACTGGAGAAAAAGGCATTGCCGCTGCGCAGTCCCGTCAGTTTATCGTACTTCTGGCGGTCCCCGGAGACGCGCGTAAGCCCCGCCTCACGATCCTTAACGTTCTGGATGTCAAAGACATAGACATAGATGGTATCGTCCGGGACGCCCTCCACCGGCTGTCCGACGAGGATCTGGCTTACCCAGCGCCAGCCGCTGTCCAACTCCCGGCTGCGGAATTCGAGCTGCAGCACGCCCGGGACCTCAGCCTCCCGCAGATGCGCAGGAAGCGCGTCCGGGTCCATGATCCGGGAATAGCTCTCCACATCCTCGGGGTGCAGCAGGCCATTTCCAACGGTATCTTCATAGAAGGTGCGGAAAGAGCCCTCCGTCACCGGGACACGATATTTTTCATCAATATTATAAATGAATCTGTAATGATCCTCTCTGAGATTGATTTCGATCATCTCGTCAAAGGGAGCATTCTGCAGATAATCCAGGATGGTGATCCTCGGCCGTTCTGTTGAAAACAGGGACAAAAGTCCATAATCCATGTGGCCTGCCTCCCCAAATTGTCGTCCTTCGGGCCGGAATCGGATCCGTGCGAAAAACTTTTAAATCAGTATAACAGCACCCTCAGATTTTTTCCACACCGTAATGCATATTTTTACGAACATGCACAAAGCAGCGTCCCATACATTATGCAATATCACATAAAAAAAGTCATCCCGTACACAGCGAAGAGCCCCGGGGAAAGGGCAGCAGTCCCGGGGGCCTCCGCTGATGTTCAGGATGACATGCAGACATTGCGGCTGATCTCAGCCCACGGCCTCGATGCTCTCCTCGTCAAGGAGGATAAGACTGCCGTCCTCACCGCTCTCGGTGAGATACAGGCTCTTGACACCATCCCCGGTGCGGTAGCTGATTTTCAGGTATGGCATGCCGTCCGGGATCATGGTCGAGACCTGCACGGCACAGTCCTTCAGTTCGCTGCAGGACCAGAGCTGCGCCGTCTCGTAAAACGCACCGGAATACTCCACGCTGGTGAGGGTCACGTCCCGGAGTGTGCCGTCGGAAATGAAATAGACCGTGGTCCACTCCTCCCCGGCACGGACCTTGTCGATGATCTCCATATTCTGTCCGGTCATATCCTGCTCGCGCGCGACAGAGAGTGTGCCGCTTTCCGGCGCGGCCGCCGGGATGAAGCGCGGATGCAGATAGGCAGAGATATCACCGTAAGGGATCAGGAAGCTGATGGGGCCGGAGGCGTGGCTGCTGATCTCATAGTCGTCGGAAAACAGGACGATGCCGTTGTAATCGAGATACCATGAGCCTTCGCGCACGAGCGCCGCAAGGGCGGCGTCCAGCTCTCCGTCCTGAACAAGGTCGATGCGTTCACTGATTTCGGCATCGCTGCGGGCAATGCGGCTCATGGCCTGTGAAAGCGCCGCTGCGAGTCCGGCGCGGTCGGGGCCGAGATCATCGAGCGTCAGGAGCCTGCCCGTCTCGGGGTCGAAGCAGAAGGCGCGGGTGATGACGCCGCCGTGTGCGCCGCCGAGGTAGCTGTAATCGTTAAAGAGCAGGCTGAGCACGTGCCCGTCGTTGCGCAGGATGTAGGCACGGCGGTCGGCATTGAGCTCGAGGGCAAAATAATCGCTTCCCGATTCTACCGCCAGATTATAATTATCCTCCGCCATGGTAAGCATATTGTTGTAGCCCGTGCCATAGCCTTCCCCATAGCTCTCGCCCGTATAGTAGGCCTCCGTGAGCAGGGACAGATAGTCGTTGATCGCAGCGGCGGCTTCGGGCCTGCCCTCGATGGCGACGGTGGGCGTATCGTAGCTGAAGGTCAGGATCCGGGTCTGGTTCGTCTGCGGGTCCATGGCTTCCAGTTCCGTGCGGCTGATGGAGACGATCACCGGCGAAGTATCCGCGGCGGATCCGACGGGCGCCGCCGTCACTTCCGGCGCGGCAGTCACCTCCGGGACAGGTTCCGGCACGGCAGCCGTCGGCGCGGGGGTACGTTTTGGCGTCGGCAGAGGCCGCTGAAATGCAGCGCAGCCGCACAGCGACAGGCACAGCGCCGCAAGCAGCAGAAGAGCGATCCGTTTTTTCATGTTCTTCATCCTTTCCGAAGCAGTGATGGCGGATTGTTTTTCAGTCTTCAGGGAGGCCGAGAGAGAGGGCGGCGTTGGTATAGCGCGGATCATCCGTAACCTCGCGCATGAGGTGAAGCGCCTCGGGAAACGTGATCGCTTCCTGCTCATCTGTGAGCTCAATCTCCAGCACCGCACGGTCTTCCCAGAAGGGAAAAACGTCCAGCTCCCAGAGCTTTCCGTCATGCTCGAAGCAGCAGCGGGTCTTTTCGATCTGCCGCCGCGCGGGATCGGCGCGCTTAAGCAGGGCAAGATACTCCGCCTCATCGATCACGCGCTCGGTCTCCTCCCGGCGTATGTCGCTTATTTTGCGCTTGACGGTGTGGGTATATTCGCAGCCTTCCGCGCGCTCCCTGCGGCGGACACGCTCGGTGGTGCCGGGCTCGCCCAGAAGATAGGTCTGGGTAATGGCGGAGCGCTCGCACTTTTCGAGGAAAGCCTCCTCCGGCATTTCCACAAGAAATTTGCGTTCAATTTCAAATCCGTTGATGTTCATTTTCAATCCTCATGTCCGGCGCGGCTGGGGATGTCCAGCAGCTCAAAGCGATATTTCTGTTCACAGTCCGGGTATTTTTCCCGGTCAACCTCGCCGAGGAACATGTCCTTTGGTCTGACCCAGAGGGAGCCGTCCCCGTACAGCTTGCGGTAGACAACGTATTCCTCCCCTGTTTCGGAGTGGCGCGCCACATCCTCCACCAGATAGCAGTCGCCCTTGAAGTGGCGGTAGACCCGCTTGAGCATCAGTTCCCGCATGGTTTTCTCCTTATACTTTCGTCATGTGCTGGGCCGCGGCGCGCAGCATCAGCTTCTTGACAGTCTCGCCAAAGCGGATCTCCGCCAGGAAGTCCCCGCCCATGGGCGTCATCTTGACGATCTCGCCCGAGCCGAAGGCCTTGTGCTGAACTTTGTCGCCGACGTTGAAGCTCTCCGCAGGCACGGCGCTCGCCCGCGCGGACGGTGCCGGGAAGGCCGGCGCCTTATGCTGCGGCGCGGAATAAGCGCTTTTGCCGGGTGCGGCGGCAAAGGCCCCCACGGGCTCTCTGCCGCGGTCAGAATAGCCGTGACTTCTGGGGATGTTCTTTTGAATATGCTCCTCGGGAATCTCAAAAACAAAGCGGGAGACGCGGTTGGCGGTGGTGCGGCCGAAGATCATTCGCTGGTGGGCCGAGGTGAGGAAAAGCTTTTCCTTGGCCCGCGTGATCGCCACGTAGCAGAGTCTGCGCTCTTCCTCCATCTCGTCCGGCTCGCCGATGGCGCGGGTGCCGGGGAAGATGGTCTCCTCCATGCCGACGATGAAGACCGTGGGAAACTCCAGGCCCTTGGCGCTGTGCATGGTCATGAGGACCACGGAATCGGCGTCGGCGTCATAGTTGTCCATATCCGTATAGAGGGCGACGTTTGCCAGATACCCCTCCAGCGTCTCATCCCCGGATTCCTTCATGTAGGTGAGGATGCTGGTCTTGATTTCGCGCACGTTCTCGGCGCGGGCGGTGTCCTCGGTGGTGTTCTTCTCCTCGAGCACCCGGACGTAGCCTGTCTTCTCCAGCAGCTCGTCCAGCAGCTCGTCCGGACGGTGTGCGGCGGCAAACTCCTTCAGCTCCAGGATGAGCTTTGCAAAGAGCCGGAGCTTGAGGGCGGCGCGCTGAAGTTCCCCGATCTCATCGGCCTTTGTGAGGATCTCAAACATGGAGGTGCCGCGCTCGGCGGCAATCTCCCCCACAAGCTCCACGGATCTCGGCCCGATGCCTCTCGGCGGACTGTTGATGACGCGCCTTAAGCGCAGGTCGTCCGCCGGGGAGGAGATCAGGCTCAGGTAGGCCAGAATGTCCTTGACCTCGGCACGGTCAAAGAAGCGGGTGCCGCCGATGATGCGGTAGGGGATGCCGCTGCGCTTGAAGGCATATTCAAACTGGTTGGACTGGGCGTTCATGCGATAGAGCACCGCGTGGTCGCGCCAGTTGGCGCCGCGCCCGTAGTCGGAGAGGATCTGGGAGGCCACAAACTGGGCCTCGTCCCGCTCATCGTCGGCAAAGTAATGGGTGAGCTTTTCGCCCCCGTCCTTATTGGTCCAGAGCTCTTTGCCCTTGCGCTGGGTATTGTTGGCAATGACGGCGTTGGCTGCGTCCAGAATATGGGAGGTGCTGCGGTAATTCTGCTCGAGCCTGATGACCCGGCAGCCCTTGTACTGGCTTTCGAAGCTCAGGATATTTTCAATGGTGGCGCCGCGGAATTTATAGATGCTCTGGTCGTCGTCGCCCACCACGCAGATGTTGCCCCAGCCGCCCGCGAGGAGCGAGGAGAGGCGGTACTGCAGGCGGTTGGTATCCTGATACTCGTCAATGAGCACATAGCGGAAGCGGCGCTGCCAGTGCTCGAGAACATCCTGGTTTTCCTCCAGCAGGCGTACGGTGAGAAAGACCAGGTCGTCAAAGTCCATGGCGTTGGCCGTAAAGCATCGGCGGCTGTACTCGGCATAGACCTCCCCCAGCCTTTTGCGGCGCAGATCGCCCGCAGCATTGGCGCCGCTCAGATACTCGGAGGCGGTCAGTCCCGCGTCCTTGGCCCGGCCAAGTTCCGACAGGATCATTTTCGGCGCATATGTTTTTTCATCCAGGTCCATGTCCTTGATGATATGTTTGAGAAGACTCAGGCTGTCGGAGGTATCATAGATGGTGAAGGCGCCCGTGTAGCCCAGACGCTCGGCATCGCGGCGAAGAATACGCACACAGGCGGAATGGAAGGTACATGCCCAGATATCCTGCGCGTCCTCCCCCAGCATGTTCTCGAGCCTTGCCTTGAGCTCCCCTGCCGCCTTGTTTGTAAAGGTGATGGCCAGGATGCGCCACGGCTCGACCCTGTCGAAGGCGGCCAGGCTCTTCGCCTCCTCCCCGCCCCGGCGAAGAATCGACAGCCGCGCCTCATCGGCGTCGGGCGGGACCGCGTCGCAGTCGCCGGCGCGGCCGTATTTGAGCAGCTTTGCGATGCGGTTAATCAGGACCGTGGTCTTCCCGCTGCCCGCCCCCGCGAGGATCAGCAGCGGCCCCTCCGTTGCCAGCACAGCCTCCTGCTGCATGGGATTGAGGGATGCAAAGTCACTGCGCACGATTTCCCGGCACGCTTCCAGATATTGTTTTTCAAATGAATCGTTCATATCCGCATTGTACCACATCTGCGCCGCCGGCACAAGGCGGGATCGCAAAAGAGGCGTTACGCCGCGGCGCGCCTTGACATTTTTCGCCGCGAAAGGTATTCTGTAAACGGTGTTCTGACAGAAAGGAAACTCCGCCCATGAGTGAGGAAAAACGACAGCCGAAAAGGAAAAAGCGCCGGAGCCTGCTGGGCAGACTCATGGCGAAAAAGGCATTCCGCATTGCGATAGTATGCGTCTGCGTCGCCCTGATCGTGACGAGCATCGCGGCGATCATGTCCTCGCTGTTTCTCATGCGGGAGTCCCCGGCGATTATGTCCTCCCCTTCTGCGTCGCCGGAGCCTCTGCCGACCCGGAGTGCAGAACCTGAGGCTGTTTCCGCGCCCGAGCCTACTCCCCCGCCGACGCCCGTGCCCACGCCTGTCCCGACGCCGGAGCCCACGGAGGGCCCATACGGCTGGAAGAAATACGGGGACGCGCAGGTCTATATCCGTCCCGACGGCAGCATTGCCTCGGGCCTGCGCAATATAGACGGCAAGCTTCACTACTTTGACTTTAACGGAAAGCACGCCTCGCAGCTCGGCATCGACGTCTCCTTCTACAACAAGGGGATCAACTGGCCCGCCGTCAAAAACGCGGGTGTGGACTTTGCCGTTGTACGGCTGGGTTATCGCGGCTGGGAGACCGGCATTCTGCACCGGGACAGCTGTTTTCTGCAGAACCTGCGCGGCGCGAAGGCGGCCGGCATCAAGGTCGGGGTATACTTCTTCTCCACCGCCGCCAATGCCGCCGAGGGCGCCGAGGAGGCGGCCTTTGTGCTGGAGTCTCTCAACGGTTTCCCGCTGGATATGCCGGTGTTCCTCGATGTGGAGGAGTCCGGCGACTACCCCAACGGCCGCGCCGACAAGCTCAGCAATACCCGCCGCTATGAGATCATCGAAAGCTTTCGCCGGGCCATCGAGGACGGCGGCTATCGCGCGGGCGTATACTCCTATCAGAATTTTGTCAAGTACAACAAGCTGGACCACCGCATCGTCGAACCGCTCACCTTCTGGTTTGCCAGCTACACCCGCTACAACAAGCTGCCGGAATTTGACTGGCCCTATGATCTGTGGCAGTTTACCGACCACGGCGCCGTCGGCGGGATCCGGGGCCTGGTGGACATGAACGCGATATTCTGACGGCCGCGCTGCTTTGACATTGCGGCCATCAGGAAGGGGCTGTCTCAAAACTCCGTGTCATTCTGAGCGAAGCGAAGAATCTCTCCATAAAGGCTTTTGAAAACCTTCAAAAGAAAGATCCTTCGTCACTTCGCTCCTCAGGATGACAAAACGGTAAATGTTTTGAGACAGCCCCTTCTATTCCTCCAGCATTCGCCGCAGTTCGTCGACCGCGCGGCGCTCCAGGCGGGAGATCTGCACCTGCGAGACATGCAGCACCCGCGCGCACGCCTGCTGGGTCATGCCGTGATAATAGCGCAGGGCAATGACCTGTTTCTCCCGCTCCGGCAGATGTTCGACGGCAGCGCGCAAAGCCACATGCTCCACCATTTTTTCTTCCGCGCTGTAGTCGCCGAGCACGAGTTCCAGAGTGAAGCCGTCCTCTCCGCTCTCCCGGTGGATGCTGTCGGTCGGTTCCGTTGCCGCCTCGGCAAAGGCGATCTCCTCCGGACTGATCCCCGTCTCGGCGGCCAGCTCCGAAATCTTTGGTTCCCGCCCGATGCGCTGTTCCAGCAGCAGCCGGGCCTGGCGGATTTTTGCGGCCTGTTCCTTGACGCTGCGGCTGACCTTGACGGTGCCGTCATCGCGCAGAAAGCGCCGGATCTCCCCCGAGATTTTCGGCACGGCATAGGTGGAAAACCGCGTGCCGTAATCTGCGTCAAAGCCCTCCACGGCCTTGAGAAAGCCCACACAGCCGAGCTGATAGAGATCATCCGGCTCGACGCCGCGGCCGAAATACCGTCGGGCGACACTCCAGATAAGACCGGCGTTTTCCTCTACCAGGCGCTCCGCCGCCTCCCGGTCTCCCTCCTGCGCGCGGCGGATCAGCGCAAGACGCGGCTCACTCATACGGGCTTTCTGCGCGGGCTGAGCTGTTTGCGCATGGTCACGGTGGTCCCCCGCCCGGGGACAGAGCGCACGCGCAGCTTGTCCATGAAGCTGGACATGATGGTAAAGCCCATGCCGCTGCGCTCCTCCCCGCCGGAGGTGTAGAGCGGCGTCATGGCCTGCTCGATATTCTCAATGCCCCGGCCCCAGTCGCGCACGCTGATTTCCAGAACGCCGTCCGGCAGGATGCGCATGCGCATGCTCACGCGGCCGATGCTGCTGGGATAGGCATGGACGATGACATTGGTGACGGCCTCGGAAACCGCGGTGCGCAGATCGCCCAGTTCCTCCATGGTGGGGTCGAGCTGGGAGGCGAAAGCCGCGGCCGCGGCGCGGGCAAAGCCCTCATTGCTGCTGCAGCTGGGAAATTCCAGCTTTATGTAATTTTGTTCCTTCATATTGCTCTCCTTATGCGATTGATTATCGTTTCATGGCAATGGGGACAAGCCGGTCGATCCCCGCCGCATCGATGACCCGCTGCGGCTGGCGCGCCGGCTCCTCGATCCAGACCCTGCCGCCGAGGATCTGCATGCGGCGGCTCACGCGGATGATGACCGCGATGCCGGAGGAGTCCATGAAGCGCAGGCCGGACAGGTTCAGGGCGCAGTCACGGGGCAGATATTCGTCCAGCAGCTCATCGATCTGATACATGGTGCAGCGCGCCTCATGGTGATCCAGTTCCCCGCTCAGATACACGGTCAGGCGTCCTGCTTCAAAATGCGTGCTGATCTCCATTGTTACAGCTCCTTCGGGTATAAAAGTAGCACCGCACATTTTGTGCGGTGCTATTGTATCGTATTTTATTCGCGGAAGCTGTCGGACTCAGCCGAGATGCTCCAGGCTCAGATGCAGGTTTTCGATCAGCGCCTCGAGCTTGGCCTTCTTCTCGCGCTCGGTATTGACGACGGCCTCGGGCGCGCGGGAGACGAAGTTTTCGTTAGCCAGCTTCGCGTTCTGGCCCGCCAGCTGCTTTTCGGCGTTGGCCAGTGCCTTCCGAATGCGGGCGCGCTCCTTCTCCAGGTCCACCAGCTCCGCCATGGGCATGAACATGCGGGCGTTGTCGGTGACGACGGAGACCATGCTCTCGGCCCCTTCCGGGACGGTGTCTGCCACAGTGACCTCACTTGCGTAGGCCAGCTTGCAGATATAGCTGTTGCCGGCCTCAAAGGCGGCCTTTTTGTCGGTGACGATGATGAGGTGCGCCTTGCGGGAGGGCGGCACGTTCATCTCGCTGCGGCGGGCGCGGACGGCCTTGATGGCCTCCATGACCATCTCGAAATTGCGCTCATCCTCGGGGAAGCTGAGTTCCGCCTTGTATTCGGGGTAACGCGCGACCATCAGGGCCTCGCCCTCATGGGGCAGGGCCTGCCAGATCTCCTCGGTGATGAAGGGGATGAAGGGATGGATGAGCTTCAGGATCTCGGTCAGCACGTACAGGAGGACCTTCTGGGCGGAGATTTTGCTCGCCTCGTCCTCGCCGTTGAGGCGGGGCTTGGTGAGCTCAATATACCAGTCGCAGTAGCTGTCCCAGATGAAGTCATAGATCTTGCCCGCGGCCACGCCCAGCTCGAAGCTGTCCATGTTCTCGCACACCTCTTTGATGAGGTCGTTGAGCTTGGAGAGGATCCAGCGGTCCTCGATCTCCAGCTTCTCGGGCAGCTCGTTCTTGTCGATGGTGAGATTCATCATCACGAAGCGGGAGGCGTTCCAGAGCTTGTTGCAGAAGTTGCGCATGGCCTCGCACTTCTCCACATAGAAGCGCATGTCGTTGCCGGGGGAGTTGCCGGTGATGAGGTTGAAGCGCAGGGCGTCGGCGCCGTACTGATCGACCATCTCCAGCGGGTCGATGCCGTTGCCGAGGGACTTGGACATCTTGCGGCCCTGGCTGTCGCGCACGAGGCCGTGGATGAA
>Ga0310697_10007807_pt1 | contig 10033 bp, 9 predicted proteins | sample 172DNAGHGlowgp2_FD_203883 | JGI IMG/M metagenome (GOLD analysis project Ga0310697, IMG submission 203883) | Sheep rumen microbial communities from Palmerston North, Manawatu-Wanganui, New Zealand - 1728 DNA GHGlow gp2 (v2) (version 2) | ecosystem: Host-associated > Mammals > Digestive system >...
CATACACGCAGAAGAGGCTGGCCGCGATGTTAAACACGTTGGTCATGATCGAGATCCACATCGCGCTCTGCGAGTCCTGCATACCCAGCAGCCAGCCCTTGAAGGCCATCATCACCAGCACGGGCGGCACGCCCCAGATGCAGATGGTGAAATAGGTGATGGCCAGTGACGTGACATCGGGCGAGGGACCGATGATCCACAGCAATAACAGCCTGATGGGCCATTGCAGCACGATGATGATGGCCGAGATGAGCAGGGCCAGCGCAGTGGATTCGCCCAGCAGCTTGGCGCTCTCCTTGAAGTCCCCGCTGCCATAGGTCTGAGCCGTCATCCCAGATGTGCTCATGCGCAGGAACCCGAAGTTCCAGTACACCAGGTTGAACATCATCGCGCCCACCGCCACGGCACCGATAAATATCTTGTCGCCCAGGTGCCCGGCGATAGCAGTATCCACCAGTCCCAGCAGCGGCACCGTGATGTTGGCCACAATAGCCGGCAACGCAATCTTCAATATCTCACGATTCATGCCCACAAAGGTACAGGTTTTTACACACAAGACAAAAATGCCAACCTAAATGCCTTTTTTAACCTCCAACTACTTGCAACAAAAGAATAGGGAAAACAATAAGTACAATCAATACAGCTCACCCGATAAAAAAGGTGGAGCTATCAATACAAATCGCTGGGATTCAATTGATTGTACTTATTGTATTTATTGTTTTCCCTATTTTTTTATTTCAGTTGTTTGAGCTGCCGTTAACGCACGATACGAGTCGTCGCTTTAGAAAGGCTTCTCGTCGGTGCCAGTGAAGGACTGGAACAACGAGTTGGCCAGGCTGGAGGCGCCGATGCGGAAGTAGCGGTTGTCCAGCCACTTCTCTCCCAGAACCTCCTTGACGATGGTGTAGTACTTCACGGCATCCTCGGTGGTGCGTATGCCGCCCGATGCCTTGAAGCCCACCATGCGTCCGTGCTGCACAAAGTACTCCTTGATGCACTGGCACATCACATAGGCGGCCTCGAGCGAGGCGCCGGGATAAATCTTGCCCGTCGAGGTCTTGATGAAGTCACAACCCGAGTACATCGACAGGATGCTGGCGCGGCGAATGGCCTCGGCGCTCTTCAACAGGCCCGTCTCCAGAATGACCTTCAAGGGACGGTCGCCCACCACGTTCTTAATCTCGTTGATTTCGTCGCACAGTTCCTCATAGGCTTCATCCTTGAAGTAGCCCACGTTGAGCACGATGTCCACCTCGTCGGCACCATCGGCGATGGCAAGGGCGGTCTCGGCGATCTTGGTCTCGATATGGGCCTGGCTGGCGGGGAAGCTGGCGCTGCACACGGCCACGTCAACACCGCTCACCTCAAGGGTGCCACGCACCACAGCGGCAAAGTTGCTATAGACGCAGATGGCAGCCACATTCTTGTACTGGGGATAGTTGTTGTCAAAGTCGTTGACACGCTGTACAAACTGGGCCACGCTGCGCTCGCTGTCGTCGGTGGACAGGGTGGTCAGGTCAACGCAGTTCAGCAGGAACTGCTGCACCTCGGGGGTGTTGTTCTCGGCAGCGTGCTTGTCGATGATTTCCTGCACGGCAGCGCTCACGGCAGCGTCATCGGTTGTGACGCCCGACTGACTGATAGCGGTCATGTACTTGTCCATGGGCTTGTGGTCGTGCTCATGGTCATGATGATGTTCGCAGCCACAGCCGCAGTGTTCATGTTGGTGATTGCTCATAATCTTGTAGTATTATCTTTTTATATTGTTGATGATGAATGTTTAAGTTAAGTTTCAGCAAGCAGATAACTTGCTCTCGGATGAGTGATGAGTGATTTGACACTTCAAAAACCTAAAATTCCTCCCCACAATCGTTGTCACCTCGATATTTCAGGCCTTCACTATAATCACTAATCTCTAATCCTGAGTCCACTCTTCATGGTGGACTCAATGTTTAAGTTTCTCGTTATCCAGGTGGCGGTGGCTGTCGCGCGAGGTCTTCTTGGCAAAGTTGCGCTCCAGGGCGGCATCCAGGTCGATGCCAGTCTGGTTGGCCAGGCACATCACCACCCACAGCACGTCGGCCAGCTCATCGGCCAGGTCCAGGTCATCGCCGGGCTTGCTCGACTGGTCACCATAGCGCCGTGAGATGACACGAGCCACCTCGCCCACTTCCTCGGTGAGCACAGCCATGTTGGTCAGCTCACTGAAGTAGCGCACGCCATACTGATTAATCCAAGCGTCAACCCGCGCTTGAGCCTCTTGTATTGTCATAGTGATGGCAAAGGTAATAAAAAAGTCATTAGCCCTTGGCCATCAGTTTCAAGATTTTAGGATTATTTAAGTTTCGCAAGTAGATAACTTGCTCACTGATTAGTGATTAGCGTTTTGACGCTTCAAAAACCGAAAAGTACCCCCCCACGATCGTTGTTTTCTCGATATTTCAGTCCTTCTCTAATCCCTAACCCTCAAGTTATTAACGTGAGTTCGACGAAATCACACTCTGTCCTTCAGTCAGTTACCATCTACACCATGTAGAGACGCAAAATTTTGCGTCTCCGGGCTGGCGTTGTAGTAGCATCTATCGCTGGGAGACGCAAAATTTTGCGTCTCTACAAAGCGGACTAATTGAGTATCAATACTTTATTTTCATCGCACTCACGTTTATTATAGTGGCGCGCTACTATAATAACTTGAATAGTATTATGATGATTTGAAAGGAAAATTGGAGTTTTTTTACGGTTTTTTGTGATATTTTTTTGCTATGTAAAAAAAAATGTGTAAAATTGCTCCCTAAAACAATCAATCTTTCTTAACCACATCAATACGATTATGAATAAGAAATACAACCCCGAAGCCATTGCTAGGACGATTCATGTCGAGGACCTCTATGACCTGGATGTGACTATCGCCCGTTTTATTTTACCCCGATTGATGGTGTTTAAACAGCACTGTGAGCGCACGCCGCGCTTGAACATGACCACCGAGGAGTGGAACGAAATCCTGGACAAAATGATCTACGCCTTTGAGCGCATCGCCATGCAGACCGAGGAGGATACCCCCGAGTACAAGGCCTATATCAAGGCCATCTGGAACAACGAGGAAGATCTGGCCGACCTCAAGCGTGCTGCCAAGGCCTCGCTCAAGCCCATCAGCGAGGGTCTCTCGCTCTACCACAAGTACTACCGCAACCTGTGGTGGTAGGTAGTTTCTAGTTGTCGATGCTAGATTGTAATCTGCCGGCACAGAAAAGCCTAAAATGCAATTTCAAGGCTCCTTGTCCGTTACTATATAGTAAACTCGATGTAACACGATGAAACGGACCATTTTGATTCTTCTAGCGATATTGACCGTGATTCCTGTCGCCATGCGCGCACAGGATAGTGATACCTTGAATCTAAAGTTCCGGCCACCTGTTGGGATTGGTTTCCAGGCTGGTGTGGGGGGCATGATTCCCACTGGCTCATTGGGCGATAACCTCAAGGGGGGATTCCTGTTCACCTTGGGAACGACTGTGTTCTATGATCGCTTTGCATTCAAGCTGGAAGGCAGCATTGCGCAGCCGTCGTTCAAGAACGAGAACCCCTATGCCGTCTATGATGACGTCGGACGCAATTTGCAGCGCAACGGCACTGCCAGCCCAGGGTTGCTGGGCTTGAATTTGCAGCTGGGTTGCACGGTTTGGAAGCAAGGTAGAGTGTCGGTGACCCCCTATTTTGGCATCAACTTTAACAAACTGATGTGGGAAATCAATCACCTCAAGTGGACACAGGACGATCAGGGTGAGCAGAGGCCTGAAATCTACGATGTCACCAATGCCCACGAGAGCAGCACCGGCTGGATGGCGAGTGTGGATATCGACATCGTGCTTCACCAGAAGAGGTCCTACCACGAGGGCTACTGGCACACCACTTCTTCATCGCTGCGGTTGACACCGTTTATCACCCATTACACCTATGCCGACTTCAAGCCCTCCTTCAAGGGCAACTTCATAGGCTTGACGGTTTCCTATTTTGGCATCTTAGAGCGCATCAGCTCCAAGTAACGTAAAGACTATTTAACACCTTTTTCTTGCTGGGATTCATTTCTTTGTCCTACTTTTGCCGCCAGGAGATGAAACGCTTGTTCCTCATATTAGCTATTGCCGTGACCATGACGGCTTTGTCGGGTGCCCATGCGCACGCCGCCCCCGCCGTGCACGATCCGCTCGACAACATCGAGCTGCCCTCGGTGTTGCAGAAGACCTTTGCCGGCTACTACCACTTTATCGAGCCATCCACGGGCGACACGCTGGCCATGATCGTCTTCAACCCCATCATCATCTACCCGCGAGAGCGTTTCCGCAACAAGGCCGAGGAGAAACAGTACTGGAAGACAGTGCGTGACATCAAGAAGACCCTCCCCTATGCCAAACTCATCAGCAACACGTTGCTCGAGACCTACGAGTATATCGACACCTACCAGACCGAGAAGCAGAAGCGGGCCTACCTCAAGCGCTTCGAGAAAGAGCTCTTTGCCCAGTACAAGCCGCAGATGAAGAAATTGACCAAGAATCAGGGCAAGCTGCTCATCAAGCTCATCAACCGCGAGACCAACCAGAGCAGTTACAGCATTGTCAAGGCCTTCCTGGGCACCTTCAGGGCAGGATTCTGGCAGACCTTCAGCAAATTCTTTGGCGCCAGCCTCAAGGCTGGCTACCACCCTAACCGTGACAAGAACGATGCCATGATCGAGCGCATCTGCATCCGCATCGAGCAGGGAGCCCTCTAGCACTTCTTTTTCATATCCAACAAATCCATTCAAGTTTGTAAAGTTGCTGCGCCACTTTACAAGCTAAAAAAAATCATTTGGCGCCCGGGGAAGTCCCGTTAGGGACGACCAGTGCATAGGCAGGGGTGTAACGAGGCCAAGCCGAGTGCAACCCCTGCGATTGTCAAGGAACTCGCCCAAGCCCCATCGGGGCGGCAGTAAGTTGATGATGATGATGATGATGAGCCTGCCGCCCCGATGGGGCTAACTGATAATTGGGATGCATTGGCAGGGGTTTCGCTTCGCTCAACACCCTGCCTATGACCTGGCCAGCCCTGACGGGCTTCAGCTTCGCTCAAACCCTGCCAGGTCATAGGGTGTGTGTCATAATTCATTCGCTCGTTTTTAAATCGGCCTAGCGGCCGAGAAATCAAACAAAATTCTGTATAAAAATTGAGCAAAATTAATTTTTATTTTAATTTTATTAATAATTTTGTTCAATTTCTCGCGCGAAGCGCGATTCAATTTGCGACAAAAGAATTATGACACAGCCTGATGCCCTGGTCGTCCCTAACGGGACTTTCCCCGGACGCCAATGGAAACTGATACCTCGGGAATGCTCAAAAAAATTTTGGCATTCCACTCGGCTTGCACTACCTTTGCAGGCGGTAATGAATAGCAGATGGCTCATATCGCTTGTTGTTTGGCTGCTTGTGGCGGGGCACACCGGCTGTGGCGGGGCACACCGCTATGACGGGCGGCTGGTGCTGGCCGACAGCCTCATGCAGCACAGCCCCGACAGCGCCCTGGCCCTGGTCGAGGCGGTCAGCCCCGACAGCCTGGCCGCCGGGGGCGACCGTGCCTACCGTGACCTGCTGCTCACCCAGGCCCGCTACAAGTGCTACATCGCCGCTACCAGCGACAGCGCCATCAACCGCGCCCTCAATTACTACCGCCAGCACGACGACGAGCGCGAAAAGCTCACCCGCGCCTACATCTACAAGGGCGCCGTCATGGAAGAACTCGGCCACCCCGACAGCGCCATGCTCTACTACAAGACCGCCGAAGCCACCGCCGACACTTCAGACTACGCCAACCTGGGCTATGTCAACCTGCGCATAGCAAAACTATACCAGAGATCAAGAACCAATGACAGTGCAGTTATAAACAGGATGACAAAAGCTGCACATTATTATACAATTCTTAGAGACACAGCATATCTTATAGTCACTGTAGGGACCAAAGGAATTTATTTGTATGATAACAATAAAGACTCTGCCCGTATCTATCTTGAGAGGGTTATTGCTCTTGCGCAGTCAATCAAATCACCACAACAATTCAGGTATCAGTCTAAGTTAGCAGGCATTTATTTCTATAAAGCGGAATATGAAGAAGCACTAAGGCTTTCATTGGATATCATAAATAATGGGAAAGAATTCTGTGATGAGCACCAATTCTACTATTATGCGGCAAGATCATTTATTAAGAAATCACGCTTGGATTCTGCTTATTGGGTGAAATCATTAATACCCGCTCCAATAAATGTGGTGGATAGCATGAATCATTATTTATTACTGGCTGAGATCGCTGAAGCTGAATCCAATCTGAAGGAGTATAGCACCTATTCCACAATAGCAAAACAATTAAATGATAAGATATATAAAAGTGCAATTAACAGCACACTCAGTGAAGAAGAACAAAAGATATCTTCTCATCAGCAAAATATCAGATACAAAACAAATCTTATAAAGATTGTTGCCTGGACATTAATCGTCACCATTGTTATTATTACGTCCATTCTTCTGTGGATACGGAAGCACATGAGAACAATCACTATTAATTATAAGAACAATTTGGAAGCAGCTTGTCAAGAATTAGAGAATACAATCAAAGATTTTGAGGCAAAAATGGCTCAAACAGATATTGAACATGAGCATCTACTTGCTTCCAAGGTGAGTGAACTGGAGTTAGCCAACAGAAAGAATCAGGAACTATTGGAATCTAAAAATGATATTCATCATCAAGTGTCAAAAATCATTAGAATCAGAAGAGATGCCATTGATGAGCTTTATCAAGAGATTCGTGTTAGGAAGATTGATAATAATGGTGAAAAGAAACGCAAAGTGCCCTTGATAAGCATTATTAAGGAACTCAACGATAATAAAGAGTTGTTACAGATTAAACCTAAAGAATCCTTTTGGGTAAAGCTGGAACTATCTATCGAGCATGAGTATCCAGGGCTTTTGTCATTTGTCAAAGACAATTATCCCAACCTTACCCAAAAAGACATACAATTCTTCATGATGCTGTGCGCACATATATCTCCTCAAATCATTAAATTGTGTTTTAATTACGATCATGTCGTTACTGTTAGTAATTACAAGAGAAAACTCATCAAAGAAAAAATAGGCATGAATATTACATTTGAAGAGCTTATTAAACTATATGAAGAAGGAAAACTCTCATAAAACGGCGCCCCCTTCATATCATAAAAAAGATTAAAAGCACATCCGATAACATGAGAGACACAGGATATTGTGACGGCTTGTTATGTTCCCGTTATACTCTAAGTGTTAAACCTAACCCCAAAACACCCCAAAAATAGACATTTTACATTATGATAAATACCTTGATTAAGTAGAATTTGAGAATCATATCTGAAAATCAGTTAATTACAAAGAAAATGATTAACTGATTTCTTGCTCTTTTCTGAAAAATTTATTATATTTTCGCAAACAAATTCTAGTAATCCGTATCACTAATTCATATCTTCAATTTAGTTTATTTATTATGAAATACTATCGTTTTCTATTGTTTCTTCTTACTGCTGTAACGGCAATTAATTATTGTGTAGCCGAAGATGTGATTAATCTCAAGGATATTGGACATCAAGGTGATCATTTCAATCATCCTGTCCCTGCCGAGCAACCCGACGTGTATTATAATAATGTGGCGCAGACCATCATTATCGACGGCACGGGCGAGGTCGAGTACTATGACGTGGAAATCATCTCACTGACCACACTTGACACGGTGATCTCCACCCAGGTCAACGGCTACTACGACACCATCGACATCTCCGCCCTGCCCGACGGCGAGTACGGCATCACCATCGACGCCCCCACGGGCAACACCTTCGAGGGCTTCTTCAGCACCTACTGAATTGACCCTTCCCCACCCGGTGAAACCGACATTTATCGGCGTCATGGCTGGGTCGAATGATGTGATAACCATAATAAATATTAAATTACTAACCTTATTATTAACCATTTTAATTCACAACTGTGTATGAGAAAAACTTTCTTTTTAATCGCCGTGCTGATGATGTCATTGGTGTCCTCAGCCCAGACGAAGCGCGGTGATTTCACTTATGACGGAAAGGTTGACATTAACGACCTGTCTTGTTTGATCGGCTACCTGATGGGCTCCAGCTGGGACCAGACCTCCGTTACGCGCGACACGGTCACAGTAAATGGCGAGTCCATCGTGATGATCTTTGTCGAGGGATGCCAGTTACCGCAGACCGACCCCTATGTGACCATCACCATCCCCGACTTCTGGATCGCCCAGACCGAGGTGACTCAAAAGCTGTGGAAAACAGTGATGGGCAGCAACCCGGGCACGGATAATTGGGATGAGCGCAAGCCCGTCAACATGGTCTCATGGAATGACTGCCAGGAATTCATCGCCAAGCTGAACTCGCTCACGGGCAAGCAGTTCAGGTTGCCCAGCAGCTACGAATGGGAACACGCGGCACGCGGCGGCACGCTCAGCCAGGGCTACCTATATTCCGGCGGCGACGACCTCGACGTGGTGGGCTGGTACAAACACAATGCATCGGGCAGTTATCACCCCGTCATGATGCTGGGATGCAATGAGTTGGGCCTGTATGACATGAGCGGCAATATCATGGAATGGACCAGCACCATGAATGGTGAAACACAGGCCTTTCTTTACGGCGGATGTTGGAAATATATTGCCAGCATGTGTACGCCAGGCAGTAAACAGAGCTATCCATTGACTATGAAAAATGAGTTACATGGCCTGCGCCTTGCGGCAACGACCATGGAGCCTGCCAGTGAATGAATCAACCCACGTTTAACATCAAAAACAATCTAAAAGAAATAGAAGAGATGAAAGCAATGAATCTACTCAAGAATCTGCTGCCAGTGGCAGCTTTCCTGCTGCTGGCAGGGCCGTGCGCCCAGGCTCAGACGTTGCGCGGCGACTTCAACATGGACGGAGAGATAGACGTGTCGGATGTCAGCTCGATGATAGACTTCCTGTTGACGGGCTCGACGGGCGAGGTTACCGAAGCCGACCGCGACACCATCTTCGTCGAGGACATACCCATCGTGATGGTCAAGGTGGAGGGCGGCGTCTATTGCAACAAGATAGGTGACACCGCTCACGCCGTCGATGACTTCTGGATCGCCCAGACCGAGGTGACTCAAAAGCTGTGGAAAATCGTGATGGATCTCGAATATCCGATATATCCTTGGGATGATTGGACTGCCATGATGCAGTTCACCTGGTACGATTGCCAGGATTTCATCGCCAAGCTGAACGAAAAGACCGGCAGGAACTTCCGCCTGCCCAAGCGTTATGAATGGCATTATGCCGCAGCCGGCGGCAGGCTGACCAAGGGCTACCTATATTCGGGCAGTGATAACATCGACGAGGTGGCCTGGTACCTTGGTAATAGTAATAATAATGACTCACGTAAGGTGGCCAGCAAAGCGCCCAACGAGCTCGGGCTCTATGACATGAGCGGAAATGTCCAGGAGTGGTGCCAGGACAGCTTTCCTGCTGATACTACTGGGGTGGATGCGTCGTTAATTGCACATTGGTTAGCAAACGGCAGTTCTTTCCAAGATGCAGTATATTGTGAAACCACATTTGGCTTTTTTATGGTTGATAATACGCCCCAGAGCATTGGTGGTATGCGTCTGGCCTTTTGACGGCGGCATGCGCCGTGATTGCGGCACGGTGATGTTACCGTGCTGACGCACGCCCGCAGGGCGGTTATCATCGTCGCATTTGCTGGATGACACCGACTCCGCCACTCGTTATCAACCAGGGAAAAATAGTATTTTTTAAATTCATTCTGCTAAGAGGTGTTTTACACCTCAACCAACGTGCCTGCCCGAGGCCCAACACACGGCAGGCACGTTTTATATCCCATCCCCGCAATGATGAGGGTGGCACCGCCTCTTCCATTTTTATCGGACAGAATTACTTAATTTTGGATTTAATGAAATTGTTTTTAACTTTGTGGCGGTTTAT
>Ga0310697_10007809_pt1 | contig 10030 bp, 9 predicted proteins | sample 172DNAGHGlowgp2_FD_203883 | JGI IMG/M metagenome (GOLD analysis project Ga0310697, IMG submission 203883) | Sheep rumen microbial communities from Palmerston North, Manawatu-Wanganui, New Zealand - 1728 DNA GHGlow gp2 (v2) (version 2) | ecosystem: Host-associated > Mammals > Digestive system >...
AGTTAGGTCATGTCACAATGGTGCGTGGTGCTGAAGGTCGTCAGTGCGGATGTGGTCGTACAGGTTGCTTGGAGACTTATTGCTCTGCAACAGGTGTGGCTCGTACTGCTCGTGAAATCTTGTCTAAAACCACCAAACCAAGTCTGCTTCGCGAACTCGACCCAGAGAAGATTACTTCTCTCGACGTGAGTATTGCTGCTGGCAAGGGTGATGAAGTGGCTAAGGAAATCTTCGACTTCACAGGTCACATGCTTGGTGAGGCTTGTGCTGATTTCACAGCCTTCTCTTCTCCTGAAGCATACATCTTCTTTGGTGGTTTGACCAAGGCAGGCGACCTCATCATGAAACCTATTGAGGAAGCTTACAACAACCATGTGATGCAGATATTCAAAGGAAAAGCAAAGTTCCTCGTATCGGGCTTGATGAGTTCGAATGCAGCCGTCCTCGGTGCTTCCGCCCTTGGTTGGGACATACCAGAGGAATAACAACCTTTTGAATAAGAATCATATCAAAAACTCCCTACTGCAACTCTTGATGCCGTGGGGAGTTTGCTTTTCTTCGAGGTTCAGCTCCAAGCCATGTACTGGCTCTCTAATTTGATTGAACAAAGCCATTCCTTCGATTGAACTGAAATTTTCCTTTGGTTGTACAGCATTTTTCCTTTGGTTGTACTGAATCTTCCCTTTGATTTTACTGAAAAGCCGAGCCTTCAACGTTAACACGGCGAGCGCTCGGCGTTGCGATAACGAAGGCTCGCTGTTTCGATGGCGAGCGCTCGGCAACTAGTTAAATCCAAAGGAAACGTTCAGTCAATCCCCAAATTAGCTTCTGACAATCCCCACATTCGCTTCAGTCAATCCCCTTAAGTGCTTCAGAAAATCCCCTAAAAAAAGACCAAAACATTTTTCTATTCGTTTTTGCTGATTACTCAATATTTGATTAACTTTGCAACTATAATTTGTAACAGAAAGAAATGAAGTATGAATGTTGGAGGATTTAAAACTCTAATATTAATCTGAAGAATCTTTATGATTATGAAACGCTAAAAAAAGAATTTATTATTTGACAAGTCAGCAATAGTATAGTATGGAATACGGTATCGTTTATCTTTTAACCAATTCTGTGATGTCTGGACTTGTGAAGATTGGCATGACGACACAGGAAGACATAAACAAAAGGATGAAGGAACTATACACAACGGGTGTTCCTGTTCCTTTTGAGTGCCAGTTTGCTTGCAAAGTGAAGAAAGGTGACTGCGCCAAGATTGAGAAAGCCCTTCACACGGCATTTGCACCACAACGTATCAATGCTAATCGTGAATTTTTCCGCATACAGGTGGAGCAGGCCAAAGCCATTCTTGAACTATTCCACCATACTGATGTTACAGAAGAAGTAAGTGATGAGATAGAAAACGACCTTACTGACGATGATAAGGCGGCATCTGTAAAGGCCAAGATACCACCCCGTCCACCACTTAATTTCTATGAAATGGGTATGCAAAAGGGTGATGTTCTGGTGTGGAAAGACGACCCAACGATAACCGTTACGATTGTTTCGGATCGAAAAGTTAGCTATAATGGAGAAGAAACTTCTATCAGTTCACTCTCAGCCAAGTTGAAAGGTTATAAGGTTAAATACATTTCTCCTGGTGCTCATTGGTTATATAAAGATAGGCTTTTGAATGATATCTATGATGAAACATATCCTTTTGAAGAATAGGAATGATAGAAGAGATGTGAAATAAATTTTTTTGGGGGTTGTTGACTTGATTATATTAACGGATTTTGAAATGCCTGCAGTCGGAATAACTGTTGAAAAAAGCTATTTTTATTTTCAGTCAAAAAAATAGAATGAAAAACTTTGAAAATAGCTATAATATATGTAATTTTGTAATCATAAATAATTATTAAATGAACAAATTCAAATTATATAGTGTAGGACATTCCAATCAGTCACAAGAAGATTTTCTTGGATTGTTAAAGAGACACGATGTTAATTGTATCGTGGATGTTAGGAGTGTACCTGCAAGCAAATATACTCCTCAGTTTAATTTGGAGCCCCTGAAAGAGTTCCTGCGTGCTAATGATATTCAATACCTGCATTTTGGTGATGAGTTCGGAGCAAGGAGAACTGATAGTCTTGATTCTGAGGGACAAGTTAATTTTGAATTGGCTGTTGATACTCCCAAATTCAAACGTGGAGTGGAACGATTGATGAATGGTCTGCAGAAGGGGTTCCGTATATCTTTTATGTGCTCAGAGGCTAATCCGTTGGAATGCCATCGCTTCTCGCTTGTTTCGCGTTACTTCTACGATAGAGGTTTTGATGTGCAACATATCTTAAAGGATGGCAGTTTGGTTTCGCATGATGTTTTGGAGAAAGAAATGATAAATGAGTATTTGCATTCCAAGAGACACCGACTTTCGGAAATTGATCAGCTCTTTGGTAGTTATACACAAGAGAATCAGCGTTGCGATGCTTATCGTCTGAAAAATAAGGAAATAGGATATAAGCCACAATATGAACTGGATGAAAACCTGATTGATCTATGATTACATTCTATACAATTGGTTTTACAAAAAAAAGTGCTGAACATTTTTTCAATTTGCTTCGCGACAATCATGTAATGCAAATAGTGGATGTGCGTATAAGCAATAGTAGCCAGTTGGCAGGGTTTGCAAAAGGGAAAGATTTGGAATTTTTCCTTAAAGAAATCTGCCATATTCCATATAAACATGTTATAGACTTTGCTCCAACAAAGGAACTGCTGGATAAATGGCATAAGCAGGAAGTCTCTTGGATTGAATATGAAACTATCTACACTTCTATACTAAAGGAAAGGGACATTCTGCGCAAACATGGCATTAAACAGTTTGATGGTTCTTGTTTTCTATGTAGTGAGGAAACACCTGAAAACTGTCATCGACGGCTGCTTGTGGAATATATGAAGAAACACTCCACTGAAGATGTTAGAATTGTTCATTTGAAATAGAATAAATAGTATCATCGTTATGGCTTCGTTTGTAGTGGCTCCCGATGTTCGTTATTTTATATGTCTCGCAAACTCTTACAAGCGAGGGGGGCGATGTATTGCTGGTGTTGAAATAGATTCTGACAATAACATCATTTATAATAGGGATGGTAATCCCAAATGGATTCGCCCTATTGCTGATACGCAATATGGTGAAATACCCAATGATGATGCGGACTGTATTAAATTATTTTCTCATGTTTGTTTGTTAAACGTTGAAGAAAATCCTCTGGATGTGCACCGTGAGAATGTTTTATATGATTCGATGGAACTACTATCATCTGCATTCTCTCTCGACACCAAATTCTTAAATAAATTAGTTGATAAAACTCATAAGTCGATTTTTGGCAATCATGGTAAGGCTGTCTCTGTTGACTTTGCATCCAACCTAGACTATTCGCTAATGTTTATAAATACCCAAAATGCCCGAACTTATATTGACGAAAGCAGGGAAAGAGCAAAGAATCGAATCTGCTTTACTTATAATGGTGCAGAATATGATTTCCCGATTACAGACCCCAAGTTTTTAGACAAATTTAGGAGAAATCCTGAACTGTTTGATGTTATTCCTAACGTATATCTTACATTATCTCTCGGACTTGAATATGAAGGGTGGTATCATAAATTGGTGGCAGGTGTAATAATTCCAGATGATTCTTTGCAATTCAATAGTATTGAAGGTGTTTCGTATATGGAACAACAAAGAGCACTTCATACTAAGGCGTATGCCAGATGGACACCTGAAGAAGATGAGCGTTTGACATCTTTATTCAAAAAGAAATCTATTCAAGAATTGACTCACATATTTGGAAGAAACGAGGGTGGCATTCTCGCACGAATTAATAAATTGGGATTAGATAATGATACTTCTGCACCACATGAACAATCAAAGTGGTTTGATGAGTATGAAAGTGAATTGGTTCGTCTTCTTGACCAAAGAGATGAAATAGATGAGCAGATAAGTCAGTTACGCCAGATAATATTAGAGCAGATGGAAAAATATGGTGAAGAAATAGTTAATTCACGTTCTTTCTCTATTAGTTATGTCCCTGCTAAAACTGTTATGCAGTTTGACAGTCGTTCTTTTCGAGCGGAAAATGAAGATTTGTATTCCTCTTATTGCAGTCCGAAGCAACGTGAAGCGTCGATAATAGTCAAACGAAAAAGAACAGATTAACTTTTCAGTGGCTGAGAGTTATTGGATGATTGGCAAACAAATTGTTGAACATGAAAGCTGGGGAAAAACAAGAGCTGACTACGGAATAAATTGAAATGGATGTCTCCATTTTAGTTTTGAGAGTATTGAAAAGATTGGAACGAAACAAAGGAGAAGAGAAAAGGGTTGGGAGGAACTGTGAGAAAGGGTGGAAAACAATGATGATGAAACAATGAAAAATGAGAGTGAACGAAATCAAAATGTAAAGAAACTGTTTACTTTATGTCAGGAAATAAGGTGCAATGTACTGATTTTTTTGTTAAAATATCTTGCTGATTGTAAAGAATGTACTAACTTTGCCTGAAAATCAAGATAGGATATGGACAAGTATTTCTCAAAACTGAAGCGACGCGTACTGCTGATTTATACGGGAGGTACGATTGGAATGATTCGGAATCCAGAGACGGGGGCTTTGGAGACTTTCAATTTTGACCATTTGATGAAGCATGTGCCTGAACTGAAGGAATTTGACTATGTGATTAAGAGCTATCAGTTTGACCCTCCGATTGATTCCTCGGACATGCAACCTGCGCTGTGGGCAAAACTCGTGAATATTATTGATTACAACTACCAGCAATATGATGGGTTCGTTATCCTGCATGGTACAGACACAATGGCTTACACTGCTTCGGCACTGAGTTTTATGTTGGAGAACTTAGGAAAGCCTGTGGTACTGACGGGTAGTCAGTTGCCGATTGGTGTGCTGCGCACGGATGGAAAGGAGAATATGATCAATGCAATTGAGTTTGCCGCTGCTTGCGATGAACAGTCGCGTCCATTGGTGCCTGAGGTGTGCGTATGCTTTGGACAAAAGCTCTATCGTGGAAACCGTGTTACGAAATGTAATGCGGAGAATTTCAGTGCTTTCAAGTCATATAATTATCCTCCTTTGGCTGTGACGGGTATCAATATCGATTTCGATTTGGAGAAGATACGAAAGATTGACCCTGAGAAGAAATTCACACCTCACGTGGAACTGGATAACTCAGTGATTGCCATTACGTTGTTTCCTGGTATTCGGAGTGATGTGATTGAGCATGTTTTCCGTTTTCCAGGTATTAAGGGAATCGTTTTGCGCACCTTTGGTTCGGGAAATGCTCCCCGTCTGCAATGGCTGATTGATGCTATTAAGGCAGCAACGAGGGATGGAAAGATTGTGGTGAATATCACGCAGTGCCAAATGGGTTCGGTGGAGATGGGATTGTATGCAACGGGCAATCAGTTGCTGGAGGCAGGTGTGGTGAGTGGACGCGACATGACGGTGGAGTGTGCGGTGACAAAGCTGATGGTGCTCTTTGGACAAGGATATAGTTCAAAGGAAGTACGCGAACTGATGTGCAAATCGTTGGCGGGAGAGATGAAGAATGAGTAGTGAGAAGTGAGTCAACAAATTAACACAAATGGGGCACAAATTAAGATAAAAGTTTTGAGAAAATTTGTGGAAATTTGTTGACAGAAGAATGTATTTCTATTTAATTTGGCTGTGTCGGGAAAAAGCCGTATCTTTGCATTTTCTTAGGCACATTGTGTGCTGGGATGATGATGGTTGCTGTTGATAAACAATTAGGATATGATTCAATTCTTAGAAGCTCAACTCCCAACGCTCGACTATCAAGAGATACTGAAGAATATCGGTGGTCTTGAGATGGTTGTGAAAGGTATCATCATAGGTGTCGTAGCTTCGGCGCCGATGGGACCCGTTGGTATATTGACCGTGCAACGTACCCTGAACAAAGGGCGTTGGTTCGGTTTTGCCACAGGTGTTGGGGCTGCGTTGAGTGATTTTATATATGCATTGATCACGGGTTTTGGTCTCTCGTTTGTTGTGGATATTATTGAGGATGCGCGCGTGGCGTTTTGGATAAAACTTGTTGGTAGTGCTTTGCTTTTTCTCTTCGGACTTTACACTTTCCGTTCCAATCCTGTTGATAAGGTGAAACCCGCTTCCCCGAACAAGGGAAGTTTGACTCACAACTTCTTGACGGGATTTTTGGTGACGGCTTCCAATCCTCTGATAGTGTTTCTTTTCGTGGCGATGTTCAGTCAGTTCACGTTTATCTTGAATGGTAATCCACTGCCGCAGTTCTTGGGCTATGTATCCATTGTTTTGGGTGCGTTGCTTTGGTGGTATGTGCTGACTTGGGCGATTGACAAGGTTCGTAACCGGTTCAATGTGAGAGGAATATGGATTATTAACCGCATCATTGGTATTGTGGTGATGGTGGTGTCGGGTGTGATGATGGCTTATACCATCGGACTCATTGCCATGCTGAGGAAAATCATACCAATCATACCAGAATAGGATGTGGTAAGAATTTAAAGTTAAAAATGCTATTCGTATCATGTTTATTTCTCAAAAACTCCAGAAGGAAAACATAGCTGAATATCTGCTGTATATGTGGCAGGTGGAGGACTTGATTCGTGCCAATGGACTTGACATCGATAAGTTGCAGGAGTCGTATCTGAATCGGTTCAAGTTGGAAGGAAAGGAGGCTGATGCGCAGCGTGAGTGGTATGAGAACTTGATTGAGATGATGCGGAGTGAGGGAGTGCAGGAGAAGGGGCATCTGCAAATCAACAAGAGTGTGATTACCATGCTGAATGACTTACACAACGAATTATTGAAATCGCCCAAGCATCCTTATTATTCTGCTGCCTACTACAAGGCTTTGCCCTATATCGTGGAACTGCGTAATCGTTCGAACACGCGAGATGAATGCGAGATTGAGAACTGCTTTGATGCGATGTATGGCTTGATGATGCTTCGATTGCAGGGCAAACCTGTGAGCGAGGACACGAAGAAGGCAATGGAGGACATTTCTCGCTTCCTTGCCATGCTGGCGGAATATTACAAGAAGGATAAGAAAGGAGAAGTGGAATTGTAAATGAAGAATAAAAAGCCTCACCCCCAACACCTCTCCGAAGGGCGAGGGGAGTAGAATTAAGAATGAAGAATTAAGAATAAGTATATGAAAATATTGATAACAGGCTGCAATGGGCAGTTGGGCAACGAGATGCAGTTGCTCGCAAAAAAGAATCCACAGCATCAGTATTTCTTCACGGATGTGGAGGAACTCGACATCACAGATGCAGAGGCAATTGATAGGTTCGTTCAGGATAATCAGGTGGATTGCATCGTGAATTGTGCAGCTTACACAGCTGTTGACAAGGCAGAGGAGAATGAGGAATTCTGCAATCTGTTGAACAATATCGCTCCTGGTTATTTGGCAAAAGCCATTGAAAAGCGAAGTGGATACATGGTTCAGGTGTCAACTGACTATGTGTTCGACGGTACCAACCATACTCCTTACACAGAGGAGGAGCCAACTTGTCCTAATTCGGTGTATGGTCGCACGAAATTGGCTGGTGAGAAGCAAGTGCTGGAAAACTGCAAGCAGTCGATGATTATTCGTACGGCTTGGCTGTATTCCACCTTCGGCAATAATTTTGTAAAGACGATGATACGTTTGGGACAAACGAAACCTGAATTGGGTGTGATTTTTGACCAAATCGGTACGCCAACATACGCTCGCGACTTGGCTGCTGCTATCTTTGCTGCCATCAATCAAGGTATTGTGCCTGGCATCTATCACTTCTCAAATGAGGGTGTGATTTCGTGGTACGACTTCACGAAAGCAATTCACCGCATCGCTGGCATCAACGACTGCAAAGTGCGTCCGCTCCACACAGAGGAATATCCAACTCCTGCTGCTCGTCCTCACTACTCCGTGCTGGACAAGACCAAAATCAAGAAAACTTACGGCATCGAAATTCCTTACTGGGAAGAAAGCCTCAGGGAGTGCGTCAGGGAAATTCTTGGTCAGGGATGATTTTTGTCAGGGATTTTAAGGATTAAGAAGGATTCTTGTCAAGGATGATTATTTTGTCAGGGATTTTGAGGATTTATAAGGATTCTTGATTAATGGTGGATTTAAGTAAAGGATTTGTGGATTGCTAATGAAATGGATTTATGCTTTATGAGGATTTAACGAGGCAGATTATTGGGGCATATTATGATGTGTATAACACATTGGGATATGGGTTCTTGGAACAAGTGTACCATAATGCTATGGTTAAGGAGTTGAGGAATCGAGGTCTGTCTTGTGAGAGTCAAAAGCATATAGATGTGTTTTATAAGAATGAAGTCGTAGGGTATTTTATTCCTGATATTATTGTTGAAGACAAAATTATTTTAGAACTTAAAGCGCTGTCGGAATTGACTGGTGAAGAGGCATCCCAAGTGTTGAACTACTTAAAAGCAACGGGAATGGAAGTTGGAATACTATTGAATTTTGGTGGACCAACAGCCTCTTTTAGAAGATACGATAATCATTTTGAAAAATAACAAATATCAAAATTGGGGAAGTAGAGATAGGTTAATCCTTTAAAATCCTTAAAATCCCTGATTATATTTATGACTGATCAATGAATGAGATAGAAAGAAGAAGGACATTCGCGATTATTTCGCACCCAGATGCGGGAAAGACGACGCTGACAGAGAAGTTGCTGCTGTTTGGTGGCCAGATTCAGGTGGCTGGTGCTGTGAAATCGAACAAGATTAAGAAAACGGCTACCTCCGACTGGATGGAGATTGAGAAACAACGTGGTATCTCGGTTTCCACGTCCGTGATGGAGTTTGACTATAAGGATTATAAGGTTAACATCCTTGATACACCTGGTCACCAGGACTTCGCAGAAGATACGTTCCGCACGCTGACAGCAGTGGATAGTGCGATTATCGTGATTGACGGTGCTAAGGGTGTGGAGACGCAGACACGAAAGCTGATGACGGTGTGCCGTATGCGCAAGACGCCAGTGATTGTGTTTATCAACAAGATGGACCGCGAAGGACGCGACCCTTTTGACTTGCTTGATGAGGTGGAAACTGAACTTCAAATCAAGGTGCGTCCGCTGTCGTGGCCTATCAATCAGGGTGCTCGCTTCAAGGGAGTCTATAATATATATGAGCAGAAACTGAACCTCTTTACGCCTGACAAGCAGATGGTGACTGAGAAGGTGGAAGTAGATATCAATAGCGACGAACTCGACCAGCGTGTGGGTGAAGATGATGCATCCAAACTACGTGAGGACTTGGAACTTGTGGAGGGTGTGTATCCTGAATTTGATGTCAACACCTATTTGAATGCAGAAGTGGCACCAGTTTTCTTCGGTTCCGCTTTGAATAATTTCGGTGTGCAGGAATTGTTGGATTGTTTCGTGGAGATAGCTCCAAATCCTCGTCCTACCACTGCTGAGGAGCGACTCGTGAAGCCCGAAGAACCTAAGTTTACGGGTTTCATCTTCAAGATTACTGCGAATATCGACCCTAACCATCGTTCATGTACGGCTTTTTGCAAGGTTTGTTCGGGCAAGTTCGTGAGAAATGCTCCATACTTGCATGTGCGCCAAGGAAAGACGGTGAGATTTTCGTCGCCTACGCAGTTTATGGCGCAGAAGAAAAGTACAATCGATGAGGCATATCCAGGAGATATTGTCGGTCTGCCCGACAATGGTATCTTCAAGATTGGTGACACGCTGACGGAAGGTGAACAATTGCATTTCAAGGGTTTGCCAAGCTTCTCGCCTGAGATGTTCAAATACATCGAGAATGCTGACCCTATGAGGACGAAGCAATTGGAAAAGGGCATCAACCAGCTGATGGACGAAGGTGTGGCTCAGTTGTTTATCAATCAGTTTAATGGTCGCAAGTTGATTGGAACGGTGGGACAACTGCAGTTTGAAGTCATCCAGTATCGTTTGGAGAATGAATACAATGCGCTTTG
>Ga0310697_10007811_pt1 | contig 10029 bp, 7 predicted proteins | sample 172DNAGHGlowgp2_FD_203883 | JGI IMG/M metagenome (GOLD analysis project Ga0310697, IMG submission 203883) | Sheep rumen microbial communities from Palmerston North, Manawatu-Wanganui, New Zealand - 1728 DNA GHGlow gp2 (v2) (version 2) | ecosystem: Host-associated > Mammals > Digestive system >...
GTCCCCACGTTTGCAGCCATCCACGAGTTGTCGCTTGTCCATATAGTTCGCGGCTTATTCTATATAAAGACCGCAAAAGGGTAAAATACTGCGTGGAAGAACCATAATTATTCCTTACCGAATTGATGAACCAGTCTCCACGCGGTCGGTATCCCCAAAGGTGATTCTGTCTTTGATGGCGTGGCCGCATTTGCGGCAAAAGGGAGATGTACGCGATGTACATGTCTCGCTTTTACATAAAACCACCGTTCCCCTGAAGTTTCCCTGCACAAGCCGGACTTGTACGATTACCGCCGAGGGCCGCGCCACCCTCCTACCGCCCGTACCGGTCCTTTGGCCGGACCCTTACGAGCGAAAAACGGCCCCATATTTCAGGACGACACAGAGGGCTTGGCACTGGATGTTCTGTAAACACATCACAATCCAGCTTCATCCCCTACCCCCGAACGGGCACAACGAAAAGAGACAGCCTCTTCCGAGACTGTCTCTTGTGCGGTAGGTGAGAGAATAACCCGCGTTCACAAGTCGTTTATAATCAATTATCTATGACACAAGAAGATGAAGCCGGGTGTAAAATAGGAGTAAAAAGAACTGTCATTCAACGGCTATGGGAAGATGAATTCTGATGACGTCGGGATTTATCTTCAATTGAAAACAGATGCAATCATAACCGCCGTCCCATTGCTGTATATTGCGCCAAAACCGTCCCGTCACGATACACAGCAAATCCCCGTCGTCCGCTCCTTAGGGTTATGCCGCCGAAGTAACAACCAGGCTCCCGCCACGCTTTCTTTGAACGGCGGAGCGCTTCTTCCATGTTCGGGCAGTAGTAGGTTGTCATATCGGCGATAAAGGTAGGCCGTCGATGTGCTAAAGTGGGGTTCTAATGAAAGAAGATGGTATAGATTCCGCCCGTGAATGGATTGGGGTGGCGTGGCTTTATTCTTCTCCTTCACAACGAAACACCCATTTATTTTTGTTCCATCGACAAGTCCGAGGATGGCGGACGCTTATTTCCAATTCGACACAGTCTCCAACATTAATTTCATCCCACTGTTTCTCCTGAAAATGCTGAGTTGAAGAATATCTTTTCCCTTCATATGTGTATTCGCATATAAAAGCGGGTTGCCCTTTCATCCAATAACCCCTTCCTGTATTAGGGTCATGGAAAACTCTTACGATCTTCGCTACTACAAACGACGTTTGGTTCACATCTAATAACCAATAACGATAGGATGACGAGCCTGCGATTATCAAAACAAGAGCGATAAGAATATATAGATTATGATTATCTTTTTTGTTTTTCGTCTTCTTCATGGAGGTGAATTCTAATTAGAAGTGCAACAACCTTCAAAAGTCAAAGATATACACTCCTTTCCACTATTCCTACGGCGTCCTGAAACCGGAAAGCTCTTGGGAATTACATTAATTCCGCCCGTGAATGGATTGGGGTGGAGGGGCTTGATTATTTAGGGTACAATGAACTCAGTCCGAGTAGACAACCCCTGCGGACTTGAACGTTCCGTCTTTGTTGAAGTCAATTTCCAAAGTGTACATGGAAAGACCCATCAAGTAGAAAGGAGGTGTCATCAGAAAGTAGGTGACATGAGTGTCCCATGATTCAATGTGACGGCCTCCCATCGACTCTTGGCCCAACATCTCCGCCGTGTGCAAGACGTCCGGTTTTTCCTTGTTCAGTTTCTCAACGAGAGAGTTTGACATGTAATAACGTATCCTATCATTGGGTTCGTTTTTCCAAACCCATTCGTTGAACGGGATTTGTAGACGGAATGTCGGCGTTATCATGTGGACGACACAGAGTGCCGCGATGATTAAGAAGATAAGACCGATGCGTTTGGAGATCTTGTTCATGTCGCCACTGATTTATCGGTGTAAATATAAGACAATTAGCCGAAAAGAAAAAGGGCACAAAGTCCCTTTCTCCAATAGCGTTACTTCACAATCTCATATTCATCGACACCCGGAATTAGTGCGATGCCGGTTTCTGCGAGGTGAATCTGTCCGGCGGAGTCTATGAAGCGCACGGTGAAGACTTTTCCTTCAAGTCGTTTTGCCTGCCAGTCCATTCCGCCGGCAGTATCCATCTTCACGACTCTGACTTTGGATCCGCGCTTAATCATAGCCGGCCCTCCTTCATGACGTTGTTACGCATGGGATGCGTACAGATGCAATGCACTCCACGCCCATTTCCTTGTACGCATCTCGCATCACACCCCTTTGAAAGCCCCTTTCGCGGGAGATGCGTACAAAAAAACGCCACGGGACAAACCATCCCGTGTTCACATCAGATGCGTACACGACTGCGCCGGAAGACAGGGCTGCACGGGACTATCGCCGGGGCCCATACGAAGCGTGGGCACATGAGGTCTGCGGGAAAGGTTTCAATAAGTCGCTGATAATCCATTCGTTGTAAGATAGCACGCCGCAACCCTCGGCATTATTCCAGAGGCCTGCGGGAGACTTCCCCATAAGTAACTATTAATCAAGAGCTTCCATCAAGTCTCCCCGCAGACCCAGCCCCCATACACAAAAAACCGGCCTCAGAATCACTCTGAAGCCGATTTCGGTGCGGTAGGTGAGAGTCGAACTCACACACCCCAACGGGCACTACCCCCTCAAAGTAGCGTGTCTACCATTTCACCACTACCGCGAATGGATTGGGACTGCAAATTTACGGTAAAAATCTGAAACTCCAAATTATTTTACAACTTTCTTGCGTCTCTTTTTGTTCCAGGCCCCATAGACCTCGCTGACATTGCCGGCGGTGATGAAGGCCTGGATGTCATTTTTCCGGATATAATTCATCAGGTTTGCGAACTCGTCCTTGGCGAGAAGGGACTGGATTTCGACATGGGGATTGTTGTTGTAACCGCCCCGGACATCGTACAGGGTGCAGCCGCGCTGGAGTTCCTGCGTGATGTATATCCGGATATCTTCCTCGTGCCCCTTCGCGATGATGCAGATCCGCTTGCGCCGGTTCACGCTGGCCATGAAATAGTCCAGTGCCAGTCCGTTGAACCAGGTACCCACGAGGCCGATGACGACCATCCTGAACGGATTGATGGCGAAGGCCGTGCAGCAGATGATGGCTCCGGCGACGGTCACGGATACGCCGATGTCGAAGTGCAGATACTTGTTCACAATCTTCGCGAGAATGTCCAACCCTCCGGTGGAAGCGTTGATACTGAAGAGGATCGTCTGCGAGATGCTCACCACCAGGACGAAAACGATGAGGTCCATCAGGGGGTCGCCCATCACGGAAGTGAGTCCGGGTTCAATGAGTTTCTCATAGGGGCACACCCATTCCCAGAAATCCAGCAGCGGTCCCAGAATCATCGCCGTATAGACGGTCTTGGCTCCGAATTCCGAGCCGATGAGGAGCCAGGCCATGACCAGGAGAATGGCGTTGATCGTTGTCACGACCCAGGACACCTTGACCGTGATGCCCGCAAGCCCGAGCACATTGGCGATCACGATGGACAGACCGGAGATAGACCCCAGCACGAGTTTGCTCGGAATCATGAAATAATAGACGGCCGCGGCGGCGATGGCCATGCCGACCGTCATGATCAGCAGTTCCTTCCAGAACTTCCAGGTAGTCAGGTATTGTAAAATCTTTTTCATGGATAACGATCCTTTCAGCCTTTAAAGTTATAAACAATTCCTGAAAAACGGTTACGCTTCATCGCAGAAAACTAAAAAACAAATCATTTTCGTAAGAGACCCGCGCTATTTCAAGGATTCTTGTTACTTTTGTAAAAACACTGGATAAGAAATGAAAGAGTATATCGCCCAAAACCGGGAGCGCTTCTTCGAGGAGCTTTTCTCCCTGCTGCGCATCCCCTCCATCAGCGCCAAGCCCGAATATAAACCCGACATGTACCGCTGCGCCCGTCGTCTGGCGGAACTCCTGACCGCCGCCGGGGCCGACAAGGCCTCCGTCCATGAGACCGCCGGGAACCCGGTCGTCTTCGGATCCAAGAGCATCCCGGGCGCGAAGAAGACCGTCCTCGTGTACGGCCACTACGACGTCCAGCCTCCGGAGCCGCTGGAGAAATGGCGCACGGACCCCTTCCAGCCCGTCATCGCCAAGGATCCCGCCACGGGTGAAGAAGCCATCTACGCCCGCGGGGCCAATGACGACAAGGGGCAGCTGTTCATGCACCTGAAAGCCTTCGAATACCTGCTGGAGAAAGGCCTCCTGAGGCACAACGTGAAATTCATCTTCGAGGGGGAAGAGGAAGTGGGCAGCCCCTCCCTCGCCGCCTGGGCCGAGGAGCACAAAGACCTCCTGAAGGCCGATATCATCCTCGTCTCCGACACCACGATGATCTCCGAAAAGGTCCCCTCCATCAACTGCGGCATGCGCGGCCTGTCCTACCTGGAAGTCACCGTCACCGGTCCGAACAAGGACCTCCATTCCGGCCACTACGGCGGCGCCGTCGCCAATCCGATCAACACCCTCTGCGCGATGATCGCCAGCCTCCACGATGCCGACGGCCGCGTCACCGTGCCCGGATTCTATGACGACGTCGTGGAACTGTCGGCCGAAGACCGTGCCATGCTGGCCCGTGCCCCCTTCGACATGGACGAGTACAAGGCCTTCCTGGACATCAACGAAGTCAAGGGCGAAAAGGGCTATACGACCCTGGAGCGCGTGGGAATCCGCCCCTGCCTGGATGTCTGCGGCATCTGGGGCGGCTACACCGGCAAGGGCGCCAAGACCGTCCTCCCCTCCACGGCCCATGCGAAAATCTCCATGCGTCTGGTCCCCAATCAGACATCGGCCCGGATCACGGAACTGTTCGAGAAGCACTTCCGCGCCATCTGTCCGCCCTACGCGAAGGTCGATGTCACCCCCTGCGAAGGCGGCAACGGATTCCTCATTCCCATCACCTCGGACGGCTACAAGGCCGCGTCCATGGCCATGACGGAGGTCTATGGCATCGAACCGGTCCCCTCCCGCGGAGGCGGCTCCATCGCCGTCCTGGCGGACCTGCAGCGGATCCTCGGCATCGACCCGCTTCTGATGGGATTCGGGCTGGAACGCGACACAATCCATTCTCCCAACGAAAGTTACCTGTTGCGGCAACTCTTCGCCGGAATGGAATCCATCGCGCTGTTCTACCAGTACTATTAAAGAAGTTCAGCGATCTGCTGCTCCATCTGCTCGGGAGCGACCGTGGGCTCGAAGCGGGCGACGACATTGCCCTTCCGGTCCACGAGGAACTTCGTGAAGTTCCACTTGATGTCCGGATTGGACGCATACTCCGGATCCTTGGAGGAAAGCATCTTGTCCATGAACTGGGCGGTCTCACCCTCGCCGAAGCCGGCGAAAGGCTTCTCGGCATAGAGCCACCGGAACACCGGATGGGCGTTCTCGCCGTTGACGTCGCACTTGTCCATCAGCGGGAACGTCACGCCATGGTTCAGGCGGCAGAACTCCTCGATCTCCTCGTTGGAACCGGGCTCCTGGTGGCCGAACTGGTCACAGGGAAAACCGATCACGACGAATCCCTGGTCCTTGTACTTCTGGTACAGGGCCTCCAGGCCGTCATACTGAGGGGTGAAACCACACTTGGAGGCGGTATTGGCAATCAGGAGCACCTTCCCGGCATAGTCGGAGAAAGCGACATCTTCGCCCTTGTTGGACAGGGCGGTCATTTCATAAAGCTTGCTCATAGGCTTGGAATTACAGGAAAGGAGGGCGGCGGCCACGGCCACCAGAGTCAGGATTCGTTTCATATACGGTCAATTACTGGTGCAAAGATACGATTATTTAGCTTTTTCACGCCTGCTACCGAAAGGTTTGTGACAAAATCCTTTCTTCCTGCTCCCAAACGTAACATACCCCACCTCAGAAGGCAGGGTATGCAACGATCTAGCACATCGAGAGCCGTTTTTGTCTCATAGGTTTCGAAGAAGTCCAGGCGGAGGGCCAGTCGCGCCGACCGGAGGATCAAACCAACAGATCCAGATCTTCCGGTCTGAGACACAAGGCTTTCGCCAAGGAAGCCGACCGCCCCGAAACACCCTTCCCAATCATTTTGACCGCCACCTTCAGACGGATCTCGAACGGTGCATTCTTCAAGGTGAGCCGGCATAAGTCGGAACAATACCTGTTCCCGATACGCCTCAGGTCCTGGATGGTCCGGGATTCCATATAGCGCCGGTTGACCTGCTGTTTCATGGCCGCTTCATCTTCCTTCCTGACATACTGGAAAGCGATGAAAGCTTTGACGCTCCCAAAATGCCGTTCCACAGCCTCGTAGTCGATAAAGCACTCCGGCAGGATTCGTCCATCGCCATCGTATAACCAGTGATCCGGAAGCCGGACATGGGTCTTGAACATCCGGTTATACTCCCGGACCGAAAGATCCCCAATCCTCTTCCCGACATAGAAATGCCGTTTTTCGGAAAAAAAGACATGTCCCGACCCCCACGGATACTCCCCGGGAAGATTCTTATAGAAATCCAGACAGTTTCGATACACGTACATGAACTTCCGCATGATTTCTTCCCGGGACTCCACTTCATCCTGGGCAACATAGATGTTATCTTCCGGGAACCGCCGTTGCAGACGCTGCTGCAGAACAGTACGATAACGCCCTGCCCGTTCTTCGTCCCCGCAAACCAGCGAATGGAAGTGCGTATCGTTCACGGTAACCACCCATACCCGCACACCGGCAATCTCCGCGCATACAGCCACACTATTCCATCCGAACACTTTGTCTTCCACCGTATTGAAAGGTATGTCCGCCCGCGTTCCGTCCGTATATACATGCCATATCGCCATAACCCACAGTTTGGACGAAGGTATGACAACTTATCCGTCTACGCAAAATGCAGACGGATAAACAGCAAAAACAGGCTTCCACGGCGTATAACAGCATTATTTACCGAAAGATTTACGATATTTATCTGAAAACAGAATCAGTCGACCAAATCGACTGTAACAAAATCGATTCCCTGCACCCTAAAACGTCACATACCCCACCTCAGAAGGCAGGGTATGCAACAATTCAGCGAACCAGAAGACGGTTTTGTCACATAGGTTTCGTAAACTCCGGGAACTATTCCGGGAGGAATGACACGGCCGCGCCGCCACCGGGTGCGAGGCAGAGGGAGAGCGTGTCCTCGCAAGTAACGGACCGGGTCGTGATTTCGTAGGCGGTAGGATTTGACTCCCAGTGAGCATCGGGGGCATCGCCGTAAACCGTAGCCCTATAGCGGACGCCGGGGCGCAGGAAGGTCAGGGGCTGGTCGATGCTGCGGCCGGTCTCGTCGGTCGTGGCGCCCAGGAAGAAGCGGTCCCCGGCGCGGCGGACGATGGAAATCCACTCGCCCACCTCGCCCTGCAGGGCCTCGGAAGCATCGCAGTCGGCATCGAAGTCCCGGAAGAACTGGAAGGCGGGATGTCCCTCGTAGTTCTCCAGCAGGTCGCAGGCCATCTGCATCGGGGAGTACAGGACCACCCAGTTGGCAAGCTGCTTCGCCAGGGTCGTATGCTCGCGGCACTCGGAACTCGGCCGGCCCCAGGTGCGGAGCTGCGGACGTCCCTCCGTGCAGGTGTACAAGATATCGAATACGCCCGGCGTATAGTCCACCGGACCGCCCAGCAGCCGGGTGTAAGGGAGGATGACCGTGTGGGAAGGCGGATTGCCGGGGCCCCAGCCATTGTATTCCATGCCCCGGACGCACTCGCGGGTCATGAAGTTGGGCCAGGTACGCCGGAGGCCGGTGGCCTTGATGACCTCGTGGCCATCGACCATGATCCGGCGTTCCGCAGCTTCTTCGACGACTTTCTGGAAATGCCGGACACCGGTCTGGCTGTGACGCGGGGCGCCGCCGGACAGGCCGCCGCCCGCATAGCCGGTCTTCATGGCATGGATGCCCAGCGCGGCATCCCAGTCCAGCGTACGCTCCAACTGCTCCTCGAACCGCAGGTAATTGCCGCCGGTCTCGTTATGGGTAATCAGCGCCACGCCCTTGGAACGGGCGTAAGCGGCCACTTTCTCCACGTCGTAATCCGGTGCCGGACGGGTAAAATCGAAATCGGGAAGCGCGTCGGAGCCCCGCCAGGCGTCGTTCCAACCCTCGAACAGGACGCCCTGGATGTTGTTGGCGGCGGCAAAGTCGATGTAGCGCATCGCATTCTCCGTCGTGGCACCGTGGCCTTCCCCGCCCCAGGATTCCACGCCCAGGTGCAGGCTCCACCACACGCCGATGTACTTCATCGGTTTGATCCAGGAGACGTCCGCCAGGGCGCAGGGCTCGTTCAGGTTCAAAACCAGCGACGAGTTCACCAGGCCCACGGCACTGCGGGCAATCTGGATGGTCCGCCAAGGGGTCTGGAAAGTGCCGGGGACCAGGGCGACGAGATCCCCGGTCGGAGCCGGGGATGACGCAACGGTCGGAGCCGGGGATGACGCAGCGGCCGGACCGCGGCGACCGCGGCGGACCTGCTTCAACGGCGCCAGTGCCGAACGGAAGGTGAGACCATCCTCGCGGCGAAGCACCATCTCCGGGAAATCCACGAGCGCGGCCTCATGGACGGCGGCATACAGGGAATCGGAAAACTTCAGGGTAAGCGGCGTATTGGCATCCCGAAGCTCCGATAGCGGCATCTTCCGGTACAGATGCTCGTAGGAGTTAAAGTCCCCCGGGATGGACCAGGAGGTCGCATCGGCAGCGAAGGCGAACCGGGTCTGTTCGCCAACGATCCGGACCGTATCCTTCGGAACCGCATACCGGTAACGGAAACCCAGCCCGTCGTCGAAGACCCGGAATTCCAGGTCCAGGCCCACGCCCGCGTCGTTCTTCAAATGGAGGACCAGCTCCTGATGGCGGTCCTCCACTTCCTTGTTCTCGCCCCAGGGCTGATGCCAGGTCTCCTGCACGGAACGTACCCGGGACGACTCCAGGGAAAAGCCCCGGTCCAGGTTCGCATCATCCGACAGCAGGCCCAGCAAGGACGGCTCCAGGAACGGCTGCCCGTCCACGTCCACGCAGTAGGTCGGAACACCGGTCTCGTCCAGGTCGAACCGGACGGCGATGCGGCCGTCGGGGGATGTGACGGACGTCTTCGGAGCACAGGCCACCGCTGCGAGGAGCGCGGCCGCAAGAACGGTCTTTCTCATATCTTTCAATGATTGGCCAAATCAAGCTCAGGGACCGCCCGATCACCCGGACCGGATTTGTCCACGGATTACTTCCCGAAACAGTCCAGGATGGCGGAGGGGGCGCCGGATTCGGTGAATGCGCCCTGGTCATAACTGCCCCAGGTTTCCCTCTTTCCCGTATATTTCCCGATGGCATCGGCGTCCTTGTAAACGGCCGGGACCCATCCGCCATAGACTTCCGGCTCCCAATAGAAAACGCCGGCACAGCCATTCCCCTGCAGCGACTTGGCAGACTGGAAGAAGGAGGACATGACCGACGCCGCGTCAGACCGGGCGGGTTTCACGCCTACTTCGGTAATGAAAACAGGCACCTGGAACGTGGCGTACAGTTTCTTTATGTTCTCGATGGCCCGCTGGTTACACTGGGCGGAGGTCATCGTCTCATTCCCCTTTCCGTCCAGATTATCCGCCTGGGGATAATGGGAAAGGGCGATGGCGTCGAACTTTCCTCCGGCAGCCTTGATCTGCTGGAACCACCAGATATTGTCTTCGTACGCATGGTTCAGGTGCGGCATGACCACGGCCTCGGCATAGACCGCCTTGGCCGCGTCATAGCCGGCATTGTACAGCTGCGCGAAATGCTTACGCCCATCCGGGATATCACCGTCCTGGGTCCACAGCTGGCCGGCAGGCCACAGCATGCCGTTGCGAGTCTCGTTACCGATCTGGATGAACGGGACTTGCACGCCGGCAGCCTTGAGCGCCTGGAGAACCGCCGTGGTATGCTCGGCCACGTGCCGGCACATCCGGTCCAGATTCTCCCGGTCGGCCTCCCAGGCGGCCGGAATCCGCTGCCGGGAAGGATCCGCGAAGAAGTCGCTGTAAT
>Ga0310697_10007812_pt1 | contig 10028 bp, 10 predicted proteins | sample 172DNAGHGlowgp2_FD_203883 | JGI IMG/M metagenome (GOLD analysis project Ga0310697, IMG submission 203883) | Sheep rumen microbial communities from Palmerston North, Manawatu-Wanganui, New Zealand - 1728 DNA GHGlow gp2 (v2) (version 2) | ecosystem: Host-associated > Mammals > Digestive system >...
AAACTTTTTAAGGATTATAAAGATTATTGTCTCCTTTATGTCTACTATGATTAGTGATGACCCCATAATTGTGTCCCTTATAGAACAAAATGTGAATTGCTACAGAAATATGCCATAGAAAATAGTTGAATTTGATTCTCAAAGGGGGTGCGTACGCTCCCCCTTTTTGCGCCGTTGGACGCCTTTCCGCGCCTTTTAACGCCTCATCGGCTTGCTGGAAAATGCTGTCAATCAGGTGTTGAGAGGTTTTTAAAGGTTTTGGAAGGCGCGAACTTGACTCCTATCAGGCGCACAGAAATCACATCAAACTGATTATCAGTTTGATGTGATTTTTAATTGTTAAACATTGTGAGATTTCTACAGAATTTGACAAAATAAATTGTGAGATTTCTACAGAATTTCCATAAAAAGATTGTGAGATTTGCCCAAAAATGCTTATTTTTGCGCTCAAAACAACCAAACATTTTGAGGAAATGGAGAAAGGAATAAGGATTTTCAAGAGAAAAATCTATGAGCAGATGCTCAAATGGAAAAAGAGCAAGGGTGGCGAGACGGCGTTGTTGATTAAGGGCGCCCGTCGTGTCGGTAAATCCACAATTGCCGAAGAATTTGCTCGAAGAGAGTATGCCTCTTATATCGTGGTAAATTTTGATGATGCTCCTAAGGCCTTGTGGGAAGCGGTCGATAACATTGCCGACTTGAATGACTTCTTCGTGAAACTTCAGTTTATCTATAATGTTAAACTGATAGAGCGCCAATCGGTCATTATTTTTGATGAAATCCAGAAGGCTCCACTTGTCCGTCAAGCCGTCAAGTATCTAGTGAAAGATCATCGCTATGACTATATTGAAACGGGGTCGCTGTTATCCATCAAGAAAAATGTTAAAGACATCACCATTCCGAGTGAAGAGACCCGCTTAACGATGTATCCCATGAATTATGAAGAGTTCCGTTGGGCGTTAGGAGACACAACGACTATCCCGATGCTTCGTGAAGCGTTTGACAGGTATCACCCCTTAGGGGACCAAGTCAATCGCAAACTGCTGAGGGATTTTCGCCTGTATATGCTGGTGGGCGGTATGCCGCAAGCTGTAAACACTTATCTAAACACTAACAATCTGAGTGAGGTGGATCAAACCAAGCGAGAGATTTTGGAACTTTATGCCGATGATTTCCGCAAGATTGATCCGAGTGGTAACATCTCCCGCCTCTTTATGGATATACCCTCTCAATTAACTGGCAATGCATCCCGATATCAGATTTCAGGCGCCTTGGGACGCGTATCCGAGTATGTTAATGCCAGCGAATTACTTGCCGACTTGGAGGACAGCCTTTGCGTTAACTTCGCCTACCATGCCAATGATCCATCGGTGGGGTTGGCTTTGCATAAAGATAGGGACAGATATAAAATGTTTGTCGCAGACACAGGGTTATTTATTACGCTTGCTTTCTGGGATAAGCAAGTGACAGAGAATATCATCTATCAGAAACTGTTATCTGACAAACTGAGTGCAGATTTGGGTTATGTCTATGAAAATGTGGTCGCCCAAATGCTAAAATCCGCTGGTAATGAGTTGTTTTATTATACCTGGCCCACCCCCAGCGGCAAGCACAATTATGAGGTGGATTTCCTGCTGTCACGTGGCAATAAACTTTGTCCTATCGAGGTCAAGTCGTCAGGTTATAAAAAACATGCCTCACTTGACGAATTCTGCAGAAAATTCTCAGACAAAGTGTCAAAACGCTATTTGCTGTACACCAAGGACCTGCATACCGATGGCGAAACTATTTTGGTGCCTATCTACATGACTCCACTATTATAAAACAAAAAAAATAGAGTGTTTCTCGGGGGTGCGTGCGCTCCCCCTTTTCGCGCCTTTTAACGCCTCATTGGCTTGCTGGAAAGGGCTGTCCATCAGGCGTCGGGAGGTTTTTAAAGGTTTTGGAAGGCGCAACCCTGGCTCCTATCAGGCGCACAGATATGAAACTGCATCGGGCTAAAGTCAACCCGATGCAGTTTATTCAAACTCCCACACATGAGTTGCTCATCAGTGTTGAGCATAATGATATATTGCGGTAATTCTTATTGCATTTAGCCGCAGGGATTCTTATCAATAGATCATTTGATATACCAGCAGCTTTTAGGCCTCGCCCATCTTGGGGTCTTCTCCCCAGCCATTACTGTTACGCTCACCCTCTGTGCAAAACCAAACTAGTAAAATAAGGGACCCAACAATTGGAATAAGACCTATTAGATAATACCAACCACTTTTGCCAATATCATGCAACCGGCGGACGGAGACTGCAAGGCCTGGAATCAATACCGCAATAATATATATTCCTCCAAATAGTCCAATGCGGCCATCTGATGAAACAGTTCCAAACAAACCATCAAGGAACCTTAGCACTAGCGCAAAGATTACATTAAACAAGGTAAACATCCAATATTCTTTTCTCCGTGCGCGACCTTCCAAATCGAAATACTGTCTTAAACATTTTAGGTACCAATTCATAATAAAACAACAAGCAAAACGCAGCACATCTGTTTGATAAAATAATATAAGTCCTCATTAGTGTCCACTAAAAAATCATAAAAGTTCTTTGAAATTATTGAAATTCAGTTAGTTGTGTCGAATTTTGGGGTGCGACGATTTGAAATTATCTTTGTGGTCATAATCAGACAGTTATGAACAAAGACAAGTACGTTTTTGCCTCTTTAGTCGGGTTCTTAGACAACAACAAGTTTCGCCATCTCGTTGATAAGTATCAGGGAGACAGATACATAAAGAGTTTCACTTGCTGGAATCAGCTGCTCACGATGATGTTCGGTCAACTGTGCAATCGCGATGGATTACGTGATTTGATCGTTGCTCTTGAGGCTCATCACGGCAAGCTTTATCATCTCGGAATGGGAAAAAGCGTGACCCGCAGCAACCTGTCCAAAGCCAACGAAAATCGGGATTATCGCATCTTTGAAGAGTTCGCTTTCCACATGATCGATGTGGCTAGAAAGAAGCGGGCGACCAGGATTTTCGACCTGGACGGCCACGTTTATGCCTTCGATTCCACGACCATCGACTTGTGCCTCGAGATGTTCTGGTGGGCCAAATTCCGCAAGCATAAGGGCGGCATCAAGATACATACCCTGTATGATATTGAGACACAAATCCCTGCATACGTGCACATTACGACCGCTTCGGTTTTTGACAGCAAGGTAATGCCAGAGATACCTTACGAGAAGGATGCGCATTACATCTTCGATCGAGGTTACAACGATTTTGGGAACCTATACAAGATCCACCTGATAGAGGCCTTCTTCGTGGTCAGGGCGAAACGCAATGTCAAATTCAAGGCCGAAACGTGGAAAAGGAGACTTCCCGAGAACGTACTGTCGGATGCCGTCGGACGCTTCACCGTTTATAAAAGCGCTAAGGTTTATCCCGAAGAGATAAGGAAGGTCGTCTATGCTGACCCGGAAACGGACAAGGTGTACATCTTCCTCACGAACGATTTTGAGTCTGATGCGTTGACCATCGCGCTGCTCTATAAATACAGGTGGAGCATCGAGTTGTTCTTCAAATGGCTCAAACAGCATCTCAAGATCAAGCGGTTTTGGGGCACAACGGAGAATGCTGTCCGCATCCAAATATACTGTGCCATAATCACTTACTGCCTAGTCGCAATCGTACAACATGACATGAAGCTTGAGCGCAGCATATATGAAACGCTCCAGATCCTGAGCATCTCGCTGACCGACAAGACCCCGTTAAGGGACCTTTTCGACAAACAGAATTTCAACAATGTCAAAGAACTCAATGGTTCAAGTGAACCGAGTTTGTTTGAAAATTTTATTTATTAACCGTCCACAATTTTTAGTGGACAGCAATGATAAGTCCTAAAAAAGTATTTATTGCCAGTTAGACTCAAAATTAGAGATTTTACCTGCTTGCGCTGCTGTTATAGCAAGTAAAAGGTCTAATAGATTCTGCAAATATAGTAATAATAACATAAATATTCAAATTTATGGAATTTTTTTCCTCATTTAAAATATTAGGCCTGGTCAATATCAGGTATTACTAGCCCTCATTCAAACAACGGATAAGAAATTGCTTATTAGTGAAGCAGCTTTTGGGGGAGCGTGCGCTCCCCCTTTCCGCGCCGTCGGGCGCCTTTCTGCGCCCTTTAACGCCTCATCGGCTTCCTGGAAAGGGCTGTCCGTCAGGCGTCGAGAGGTTTTTAAAGGTTTTGGGAGACGCAAACTTGACTCCTATCAGGCTCACAGGAAAGGGGCTGTGTCATAATTCGCCTTGAGATTATTAATCGTCCTTACGGCCGAGAACCTTTAGGAACTCGGCGAAGCCAAATTAAACAAAATTTATATAAAAATTAAACAAGACAGTATTTTTATTTAATTTTATTAATAATTTTGCTTAATTTCTCGCGCGAAGCGCGACTCAATTTGCAGCGAATGAATTATGACACACCCCCGCGTTAATATTGGGCCCTGAAATGAAACTGAGCCCATGATTGTTGTTGGATTTTACGTCAAAAGAACTGTCCCTTTTTTTCTTTTAGTTCGCTTCCATATTTGTCTTTCAAATACTTCTGTAACTCTTTCGAGTTTTCGCCCTCATAGATGCGGTTCTTGTCGAAAGTGGTCAAGGAACCGTCAATATCAATGATTTCGAACGTTGCCGGGTCGGCGCCAGGTATGATGGAACCACGATAGAATACATGGCTTTTGTCCTTGGCAAACGATTCAGAGGTATCAGTTGTTCCATCGGAGTAATTGTACACCTGCACAAGTTGGAAGGTGGCGGCATCTGCTTCCTTCACTTCCTTCATTTCCACCACATGCTTTTCACGCCACCATACATGGTCTTTATCCACATACCAACTGCCATAGCCATACCATTGGCTTCCAAATTGTCTGAAAGTACGGGCGTCAGCATCTTCTACCATTTCAAATTCATGGGTGTAGATGTGCGAACCGTCAGAATAAAAACCGCTTATCTCTGATAATTGGTTGTAATCCTTTACGACCGTGGCTTTCCATAGTAAATAAACCCGATACTTGTCTTGGCCCACATTCTCGTTTACTTCAGTGAATGTCTCTGGGTCGGCACCCTCAACAATGTGGTCTTCATAATACACCCGATATTTGTCGGCGGCATAGTGCCCTTGTAAACCATAACTGTCGGTCTCTTTTATCACATGAAAACTGTCGTAGTCTGCAAGTGGTACGGGTTGTTTTCCCATATAATATGCGTTGTTTTTGTCTTTCGCCCATTGTGTCCCATCATAATCCTTATCTCCTATGATGACAAATGTTTTTTTGTCTGACACATGTATGGGATTCCCGCGCCAAAAATAGTCATTCTTATCCTCTGTCAGGTACTGTCCATGTATCTTGAATGACTTGGGATCGGCACCTGTCATCATGGTGCCTAAAAGAAATACATGGTTGGCATCGACAGCATAAGGTTTCTCCAGGCATTTGAATGTTTTTCCGTCAGCGCCCTTGATGATCTTCCCCTCAAGAAATGCTTTTTGGTCATCTCTGGCGTACCCGTTACCCAAATCCTCAAAACTGGCAGGGTCTGCATCAACAACCCTGGACCAATGCCCAGCCCAGATATCCGTTCCTTGCCAGGTCACCTGTTTTCCGTCATTTTTATAACGTGGCGCCCTCCTGCATGAAGTCAATATCATACAAACAAGGCTAAACGCCACAGTAAAATAGAGTAAACGACTTATTTTTACCATGTGTTGTTCGCATTAAGTTTATGTTCAATGCAAAATTAATGAAATGGTTGAAAACTGCAAAGGAAAATGCGGACTTTGTATGAGATGATAATTTTAAAAACTAGAATAATTTTGACTTCTGATTTCGAGGGTCTATTATAATTCAACCACTAGAACAATAACTGCCCTGCGGGCGGGAACCTTTAGCTCGGCGAAGCCAAATTAATCAAATTAATTATAAAATTTTTATTAATATGTAATAATATCAATTTTAATTTAATAATTTGTTTAATTTCCCGTGCGATAGCACGGTTATATTGCCTAGTCGCAATTATGGCACTCCCCCTTTTTGCGCCGTTGGGCGCCTCATCGCTTGCTGGAAAGCGCTGTCAATCAGGAGCCGGGAGGTTTCTAAAGGTTTTGGGAAGAGTGAACTTAACTCCTATCAGGCGCACAGGAAAAATGCATCCTGCTAGGTACTAGTAAGATGCATTTTTTCCATTTGCGCTCTCCGATTAGGTGGCTTTTATTGGAACTAGAGTTCTTGACACATGCTAATAGGTTGATGCTCTGGATTCGGTGAATAGCCAGTGGCCATCACGTTTTACCAATTGGAATGTGAGTTGAAGATTCCATGAGTGGCGACCGCCGCCGAAGACTGCCGCTAACACGCGGCTGCGGCCCTGCAGTGTAGCGTGTTCATTATTTACAGCCACGTCCATCTGTTCATGCTCTGCCGAGTAATAGTTCAGTGTGCCGTCGGCTATGGCTTGGATATAGGCCTGCTTGGCTTGCCGCAATCCCGTCATGTGTACCAACACAAACTCTGGTGCATGAATGCGATTGAGCGTGGCAGTATCCTTCTCCACCATGGCTTGATACATCTGATGGTAAAGTGCGATAATCAGTTCTTTGTCGTTCATCGTCTTATCGTCTCTTTTCTGTTGTCCAATTAATGTGAGAGCCAGTCCAGCGGAGATGATGAGTATGAACCACCGCATCAGTGAGTCGCTTTGAGGTATTGTAAGTCGCCATACCAGTAGCTGGCCGTGCAACCGCCATCGATGAGCAGGTCGGCACCGCTGATGAATCGGCCACGCGAAGACATCAGGAACTCTGCCAGGTCGCCCACTTCGTCTGGGGTTCCCGCACGACGGGCAGGCATACCATCAATCATCTTCAAGTAGCCGTCTTTGCGCGGACCGTGCAGTTCGTCATTGGCCAGCGGAGTGATGATGATGCCAGGTGAGATACTGTTGATGGTAGCGCCACGTCTGCCCCAGCGGGTAGCTTCCATCATAACACGGAGCACATTGCAGCGCTTGGAATACTGGTAGGCCTTCAGTGTGTCATTGATAGCCTTGAGGAACGGAAGTTCCAGCAGCTCGTCAACGGCAGTCGTGGCGAGCGCATCGTTTTGCTCCTGTGGCAATGCCGACAGGCGGTGACCGCTCTGCGAGGAAATGATGACGCCGGAGCCACCCTCGGCAATCACCTTGCCAAACTCCTCAAGCAGCACGCTCGTACCGTAGAGATCCACGCGCAGGATTTCCTCAACGGGAGCCTGTGATGGTGAGACGCCAGCTGCATTCACCACATTCACCACCTCGCCCTTGCTGGTGGCAAATTCCACCAAAAGCAGGATGTCCTCCTTAGAGCCCAGGTCACATTGGATTGTCGAGCACTCAAAACCCGCATCCTCCAACGTCTTAGCAGCCCTTTTGGCATTCTCCATGGAGTAATCCGCCAGCACGATATGCTTGCCAGCCGACACGCGACGGATAATCGCCAGTCCGATGCTGCCAGCGCCCACTAAAACCGAAATCTTTTTACTTACCATGCTAGATAAATTTGATGATACCGATTATTTCAAGACCATAAACATTTAACCCTCACTCTGGAACATTGAATCGGATTAACGCAGGAGGCGGTAGAATTGCCAAGCGTAGATGAGCTCAATGATAACAATGATGGCATCCATGATGAGGTTGCCAAGGGCGGCTCCCAGTGTCATATACCAGGCAATGGGGAGGAGGAAGCTGACGAGAATGCGCACAATCATCCAGATGCCCACTTGCTGCAATCGCCCGCGATACCAGATGATAATGAGAGCCCCCAGCGGCAGGTAGGCCAACGGCAGCGCACAAGCAACGACGAAACCGACCTCGGGCAGGGCCGCCTCAAAGAGGATGAAAAAGAAACTGATGATGTTGAGCACCAGGACAATTATCCACCATACCGTGAGCGGGTGATACAGGCGCTTCATGCCGCGCATCGTGGCATAATACATCGTCACCATACCCACCGTGTTGATGAGCGCGATGGCCACCGGAGCGTGTTCTTTCAGCCAGCTGTCAATCGCGGTGATCGTGCATATCGCTGCCACCACCATGATGATGAAGCCTGCCGTGATGACCCATCGGGGCAGACCGGAGTCCAGGTGGTTGATGAAACGGTTATCGTTTTCGGTATAATCAAGATTGTCTGATACGGCTTTTTTCATCTGAATTTTGTTATGTTGATTAAAACGGCACAAAGGTAGTAATTCTCTACTGAAAAACCGCTCAATGGTTGACCCAAGACGCCCATTTTTTCGCGAAACAGCCGATTCGGTCGCCTTGAAGCCGATTTGGTCGCTAAAAAATCATGGATTTTGTCGTTTTGACGCATTGCTATCCGAAATAATAGTATCTTTGCAGGCCAAAAACAAAAAATAATAAGGTTACGATAAATATATGCAAGAGGCTCTTATCCTCAAACTCATCATACTGGCCCTGGCAGTTACATTTGTTGCAGTCATCATTGCACTGGTGCTGTCATTTAACATTACCCAAAAGCTGATGAAGCACAATGCTAATCTGATTGGCCAGGTGAAAGAAAGCGATGAGCAGAAGGCCTCGACGCAACAGAGCCTCTTTCAGACCGAGCATGAACTCCACAAGGCCGAAGAAGAGCTCAAGAACGCCCAAGACATCATCAACAACATGATACGTCAGGCCCATCAGGCCGACCGCCCTGACATGCTGTTACAGCAGGAGATCAATGATGTGACCAACGTTGCCGACATGACCGACGAACAACTCATGGGCTGGATTGACGCGCAGATAGAGAGCCGGGGACTGTACAAGAACCCCAATGTGACGCTCAAGGAGATCGCTCAGGACCTCGGCTTGACCCAGCGGCGCATTACTCAAGCCATCAAGACTCGCCGAGAAGACAACACGTTGGCTGAGTACTTGAACACCAAGCGTCTGCTAGAAGGCTGTCGCCTGCTGGTGGATCAGCCCAACTGGACTGTCGATGCCGTGGCCCACGAGGCAGGCTTCGGCGGCACGACCACCTTCCGCACCATCTTCAGGAACCGTTTTGGCATGTCGCCCAAGCAGTATCGCGAGAAAAAACGCCTGGCTGTGGGCACCCAAGAAGAATTATCAACATTTAATCAATCATAAAATTTACACAGAAATGAAGAAAGCAAGATTTTACATGACTTTGGTTGCTGCTCTCGCCATCAGCATGACGATGAGTGCACAGTACACCCAGACCGACCGCATCGCACATGACGTGCTCAGCGGTCTCAACTCAGTGCTGCAATCGCAGGAACGCAAGCAGCAGGCCGAACTTTTTTCTCGCGAAAAGACTCAGTTCAAACCCGTGTTCGACGAAACGATGGAAGAGGCACGCGAGCTGGAGGAGGACGGCAAATTTGCCGAAGCTCTGGCCAAGTATGAGGATGCTGCTAAATTGAATTGGAAGTATGGGTACAGTGACCAGCGCAATATTACGCGCAAAATCAACAGCCTGTATGGTCCTGCCGGTCGCACCGAGGAGGGTCCCAGCGTCCTCAACAACAACATAGTGACACTGTCTGACTACTCGGGCTACCGCTTCATGAGGGAGAACCCGATCTGCAAGATTGACAAAAATGCCGGTAATATCAAAGTTCTGCGCGTGTGCTGCTCTGATACCGAGACCCGCGTGGAACTGGAATATGAGAACGATGAAGCTAAGGCGATCTATGCCAGCGCCAGCGCCGATACCTACATCAAGGCTAAGAAGAGTGGCAAGTTGACTATCGTTCAGGCCCAAAATATTGGCGTCAAGCCCAACCGCACCCTTATCGAGCAACCGTATCAGAAACTGCGTTTTGCCCTTATTTTCCCACCGCTGTCGCTTGAGGATAGCGAGTTTGAACTTAAGATGCCGGGCAAATACTGGAATTTTAAGAAGATCCCTTGCAAGTAAATCTCGCAACAAGATAATGACAATCTATTCTATTAAAT
>Ga0310697_10007814_pt1 | contig 10027 bp, 7 predicted proteins | sample 172DNAGHGlowgp2_FD_203883 | JGI IMG/M metagenome (GOLD analysis project Ga0310697, IMG submission 203883) | Sheep rumen microbial communities from Palmerston North, Manawatu-Wanganui, New Zealand - 1728 DNA GHGlow gp2 (v2) (version 2) | ecosystem: Host-associated > Mammals > Digestive system >...
ATATGAAGCCCATATACAAATCTCATCCCGAGTGGTTAAGAGAGGACTGGGGTTCGTTAGTGGTTGATGCCATGAGGTTCTGTCTTCAAACCAAATATGAGCAATGCGAGGCATTTCGCAACGAACTTGAGCGAAGTAAAGGCCTGTTTATCGTAGAGGACGAAACAAAACGCAATGAAAGGAAAAAGAAGGATGCCGACTCTTGGGGCACAAATCTTGTTGGTCTCGAATACGTGGGCCCAAATCTCTTAGGACGGCTCCTGATGGAACTTCGCGATAATGGGAAGTTAGAATACAAACTTCCCGATGATGTTTTTACGTTCCTTCAGTATCTGAAGACAAAGTAGTTGATGGATTAAGATACCCAACCTCGAAACGACGGCTGATATCGAAATATACCTTTTCAATACGGCCGTCGTAGTCTTTCAACTCCAGGCAGTCAATACCATTCCTTACACTCTGTTTGACTAGTTGTAAAACACTGAGTCGGACGACCCTCTGGATATACTCATACTCCTGATGAACATCTATCACACACAAGGCTGTTTCGGGAGTTTTGCCGTCACCTGTGCTATCAATCGTTTCAAGGATTAACTTCTCCTGAGGCGAAACATCAAAATAAGGACTGTCATCCATATCCTCCAACAAGGAATCAAGATTATCCGGCATTTCAAATTCCTCAAAGTTGAGATTATCCAGCTCTATCTCCTCATGGCGTTCTTCCCAGTAATCCATTGACAATTCATCAGGAATCACTCCATCGGCATACTTTTTCATAAAAGTATACCCATAGAGATTCTCCCTCATCGTCTCAACATTAACGCTTCCTGGATCTTGCTCCAGTCTCTCCTTAATACTCTCATCATACTTCCCTTCGTACTCTGAGTAATTAACTTTATTAAACTGCTTATTCATTTTTACATTTATAGTATTCGTTTACAAAGGTAAGGATTTAATATATACAAAAAACAAGAATTATATGTATAATATGTTTGCTAATTCAGGAATAATTCATATATTTGCAGAAAAGTGACTATCTTTGCAGTATGAAAAAGATCATCAGCACCCAAGGTCTCTCTTACGGAGAGTTTACCGACGAAAATCTCTCAGTTGCCATCCAGGAGCGAATCTGCCCACGCCTGGAGTATTGTTATTACCAGTTCTCTAGTGAGGAGATACATGCCGTCTTGTCCTTATCATATACAATCATGAATAGAGAAGTTAAAGCTCTCTATCTCAGTTTTTCCATCGGCAATCCTACTCATGAACAGTTGTCGAACTTTCGCGATGTATGCAACATCTTTTTCAATCTGGATGGCTTTATCGCTAACTATGAAGAGAACTTAGTATCTATTTCTGCTAATGATGCCTACGACATAGGCCGCCTGGCTCATGCCCTCGAAGTGATGACTGTAAGTCTTGAGAACATTTTGTGTGTTGCTGACGAAAAGGATATCGATGGTGGTGCCATCTACTCTCCAAATGGCTTTACAATTATCCAGGTACCCAATATGCCCAAATACAGAATAAAAGAAGGAACTACCCATATGGCACCCTTAGCCCTTCAGAACTGCCCTCGTCTCAGATGGCTCGACATTCCCTACGGCATGATCGAATTTGAGGAAAAACTAAAATTGGCACCCAATGTAAAATACAAACAATGGACAACCCTTTACGACGGCACTCTACCCGAGGAAGATGACGATGATGACGACGATGATTACATCCTCGACGAACATCATGTAGCCTATAGCAAAGACGGCAAGAAATTGCTCTTTGCCAGAGTCGAGTTCAACGAGCCTCGCTATGAGGTTCGCGATGGAGTTGAAGAAATCGACAGTTTCATCTTCTGCGGATGCAAGACCTATGTGGTGCTATCCATTCCCCGTTCTGTCCGCATCATAGGAGACAACCTTTTCGGCACAGAAGGCGGCCACATCGAAATCCGCGAGAAGTGAAATTTTCTCCCCAAAATCTTGCAACATATACCAAATTTTCATATCTTTGCAATCAGAAACCTAAAAACGTAATCAAATAATGACTATTATTTATTCACTGGAATTCAATTCTACAAGTTACATTGACTTGGAACGGAGAAAAAAACAACTCTTGGGATTAAAGGTTTGCGGTTCTAACGAACTGCTTTCCGAACTGGAACTTAGAGCAGGAGTTGCATCTCAGGAGTTATCTGAGCCTGAGCGCTTGGTAGCATTTCATGATGCCATCAAGAAAGTAGTTAAAAACACATTGTTTGCCACATCTTTCGAAACTGACGAAATTGGTGTTACCCGACAACTCCTCAACTGGTGCGACAATTTATTGATGGCAGGTTGGAAAACTAATGAGAAGTCAAAGAAACATCATTTTACAGAGAAGTTAAAGGACCTAGCATTATTAAAGAATAGCACAAATCTTGTATTTCTGGCTGATCGTTGGGATAAAGTCTACGAATATATTAAAGATCATAAACTCTTTAATGAAGGAGATCGTTTGGAAGTACATGCCACCCCCGAAACTTTACCTTTGGTAATACGTCGAACACTCGACGAACTTCAAAATCAAGGCGTTGTAGAATATATTCAGCCCGCCACAACTGATTCTGCCTACAACCTGAAAGTCTATAAATTCAAGACGCGTACAGCAGCTTATCAGTGGTATCTCTCCAACCCAGAGGCATTGAACGATATCAATGTGACTGTCAGCAGCGACAATTGCATGCTAAACGACATGGCCATCTCGCTGAACAAGCCTGTAGTGAATTCCAAATCTGTAGATAGTAACCCACAAGTTCTTCAATTATTCAAACTAGGTGTATCTCTTTTCGCCCGTCCGTTAAATGTTTATAACCTTCTATCCTATCTCCAAGTTCCTGGCCATCCGGCAAAAGGAGTGGCTTTCCAATTGGCCAAAGTATTGGCAGATGAAGGTGGTGTGAATGAAAAGTGGAAAGAAACTATCGACGAATATGATTTCAAGGATAAGGATGGCTATGACAAGCGCGATGATTGCCTGCCATTTATCAATATGGTGACTGAAGATTACCAAAAAGACTCAATCCCTGTAGAACCCATCAAAAACTATGTGAATGAACAGGCTCATTGGTGTGATAAAATGAAACGTTCAAAGCATATCAGCGAGGAACGCAAAGAGCAACTTGTGGTTCTCGCCTCGTTCTGCCGTTCATTAGTTCAGACTCTTAAGGGCAAAGAAACCATCACCTCAGAAGAATTATTGGTTGCAGTAGATGGAATCTACCAGCCTCAGTCGTTTACTCATTTCAAGGCAGAAAAAAACTCGCCCGATTTCATCTCATCTATTACCCAATTGGCTGATACAGTCGACAATGTATGCTGGTTAGGATGTGTGGGCAGTTCACTGCCTACTTATCCTTACGATTTCTTAAATGCCAACGAAGTTGAGGAACTTAATAAACAAAAAGTTACTATTCCAACTAAAACCGAGTATTACACTGAATATCGCCAATTGCAACTCAATGCCCTCCAAAACATACGTCAGAATCTGATTTTGGTTTGTTGGGAGTATGATGGTAATGCACGTCAGGAAGAGCATCCTCTACTCACAGAGTTTAAATCCAATTACAATGAGGAACAATGGACTAAAATACTCATAGAGAATGAGAAGCCTCATTGGGAAGAGAAACATGGTAAAGTCGTAGAACTAAACATTCTTCCCGACTATCAGCTCAATGCTGAACAATTAAAGACAGTCAAACGCAAAACTGAGAGTTATTCAAGTATCAGTACGCTGATACAGCACCCATTTGACTATACGCTTGACTATCTGTTAGAACTTAGAGAGCCTACAATAGGACAATTAGATGATCTCGACACCACCAAAGGTAACGTAGCCCATCTGTTTATCGAGAACCTCGTGAAAGAATTCCAAGCAGAAATGCCTGCGAAATACAAGCAACTAAGTGATGAGGAGCGAAACGCTCGAATAGAAACTGCTATCTGTCAGAAGGGCGCCATTTTGTTACTACCTGAGTATAAGATGGAAAAGGTTCAGTTTATGGCCAAATTAAAAGAGAGTGCACAGGTATTAGCAGACATTATCACCGACTTGGGTTTACAACCCGTGGAATGTGAGATGAAGATGAATGTTGGGCTAAAGGAAATTGGCTCCTTCGAAGCTAAGGCTGATATGGTTCTTCAGGAAATCAACAATCCATCTCGCTATGTCATCTTTGATTTCAAGTGGTCAGAAAGCAGTTCATTTGAAAAGAAACTCAAGGAGAAGCGTGCCATGCAGTTAGAGTTTTATCGTCAGGCTGCAGGCATATACTTTGGGCAAGATCCAAAGGAAATTAAAGTAGCCTATTACCTCTTTCCCAAATGCAAACTCTTTACCACAGAATTCCCTGAATCAGATCATATTGATAAGGTTGAAGTTGATTTTGAAGCAAAGAATCGCGCATTGTTTGAAGAAATCAAGAATTCCTACGAATATCGCAGGAACGAACTCAATAAAGGAAAGGTGGAAGACAGTGAGTTATGTAAAATTGAAGAACTTGAATACACTAAAGACGAAACTAAACTCACCCCACATTACCCACTCGAAGGTCAATACAAAAGGGAGAAAGATAAAAAATGTCCCTATGTCAAGACAGACAAGCCAGTTTTTGCCAAGAAATCTTCCAATTGGGGAGACAGCAAGGCCAGCGACCGTGAAATCAAAACTACTCATTCAATTTTAAAAGGCAGACTCGTATGAAGAATGTAACATATATCAATGCTGGTGCAGGTTCTGGTAAGACCACAAAGTTAACAGAATTATTGTCCCAAGAACTCTCTAAAACGAAGGATCCCTACAAACCCTCCGAAGTCATACTCACAACTTTCACCGAGTTGGCTGCTGCTGAATTTAGAGAGAGATCACGCCAACGTCTATATAAAGATAATCATCCGGAAATTGCCGCAGAATTAGATTCTGCTACGATTGGCACCGTTCATTCAGTAGCCCTTGGTTTTATCCAGAAATACTGGTATCTGGCAGGCATCTCCCCTGATGCTAAAGTGATGTCTGAAGATGACATGCAGATTTACATCAGTCAGTCATTGGGTAATTATGTTACGGATCCCGATTTAAAGTTTTTTACCGAATATTGTAACTATTTCGACATTGACGAGCCATTTTTCTGGCAAGATGAATTATTAGATGTCATTGAGAAGATAAACCATTACGATGTTAGCCTCGATGCATGTATTGCAAAGAGTAAAGAAACCATATCATCGATTTTCACTGAAAAGGGGAATTTAGATTATAACCTCTTAAATGATTTCCAATCTATCCTCAAGGATGAAATGCAAACCTATGATAATGATGACTTAAAGAAAAAAGCCAAAGAATTCCTTACTGGAACTCCCAACTACCATATATTATTAAGTTTGTATAAGGAAATAAGTAGTGGCAAGTTTCTTGGAGCTAAATCTCGTTTGGATCATTTCTGCACTAAGCTGGGTGATAATTTCCAGAAGTTCGTAGACAACATAAAAGCCACCCTTCTATCATCAGAGTCTACACCTCAATGGGAATCACCCGCTAAGATGATGAATACGATGATAGAAACCATCTTCCGCATAGCAACTGAATGGAATAATGGATTCAAAGCCTTCAAGGACAGCCGCCATATCATCGACTACAACGATATGGAGGAAAAATTTCTGAAATTGCTAGATATAAAAGAAGTTTGTGAAGAAATCCAAGCTGACTACAAGATGATGATGGTGGATGAGTTTCAGGATTCCAGTCCTATCCAGTTGAAAATATTCATGAAGCTATCCGATTTGATGAAACAGAGTTATTGGGTAGGAGATCCAAAACAAAGTATCTATGGTTTCCGAGGAGCAGATGTTTCATTGGTAAATGATTTAATAAAGGTCTTTGATAATGAAAACGAGCGAAAGGAGAATGGTCTGATTTTGGATTCCCTTAAGAAATCATACCGCTCCCGCCGGAAATTAGTTGATCTGGTAACCAATTCTTTCACGAGAGCATTCTCTGGTGTTATCGGCAAGGAGAAGGTAGAATTAATCCCAACGCGCAAGGAAGAGGAAGGCTTTTCTGAGCCATTATCACATTGGAATAGTTCTGGTGCCATGAACCAGAATAAAACATTTATTGATAACACCGCAGATCGTATCAAGCAACTCCTTGATAGTGGTCTGAAAGTTTGGCCCAAGGGTGCTCCGTCTACGCGACCTATCGAACCAGGTGATATTGCAATTTTGTGTTTAAAAAACAGCGAATGTAGAAGCCACGCAAAAGCATTGGCTGCTCGTGGTATTCCCGTATCATTCGTCAATGACGAAATCTCTCAGCAGATTGAGGTTCATCTGGTTGTATCACTTCTCCAACTTACGGTTGATTCATCGAATAAACACATCAGAGCTGACTTGCTTCGCTTGTTGAAAGATAAGGAAACCACAGACATCCTTAACTCACGCTTGGATTATATATATCAGCAGAACAAGGAGAGGTTAGATCAGGGGATTCCTGAAGAAGAAAAACAGCCCGATGAATGGATGGACAATGATCCTCTGATAGGAAAGCTAATAACATTTGTTAAAGCTGGTCGCGATTTTTCTGTAAGTGATCTAGTAGAAAACATCATCTATGGACTCTCACTTCCTGAGATTGTAGCCAAATGGGGTGAAAAAGATATTCGCCAACAGAACCTTAGCACAGTCTGCGCTTTGGTAAAACAGTATGATAGCCACTGCCAACAAATGGGCATTGGTGCGTCAGTTGGTGGCTTTATCAGTTACCTCTCCTATGCAAAGGTAGATACCAAGATCGACAACTCCGTTAATGCTGTCAAGGTTTTGACATACCATAAGTCAAAGGGGCTAGAGTGGAATTATGTGATAATGGAGTCTCTCTATAATGATAAGATGAAAGACGAATCGTTCTCACTATGGAACTATTGGGGAGTTAGGGAAATGCGTATGAAGAATCAGGATCTTTACGTTATTCAATACCTTCCAAGGATCATGAGTTCAATTACTTACAAATCAACACTTCCCAATCTATTTATGGATAAAGTGATTGATTTGGAATCTTATAAATCCATTAAAGAACGAGAAACAAACCAACTCCGACATCTGCTCTATGTAGGAATGACACGTGCCCGCGACTATCTGACCACCCTAGGAAGATGTAGTAACGCCAAGAATAATAAGGCCATTCCTACAGCTTTCTGGATAATGAATGCGGGTGTTTCTGGGGGCATAATGAATCAGTCTATGGCAGAGTTATGGGGTGAAGAAAATCTTGAAGGTAATATGGAAGATATTACAAACACTCCACAAGCTGACCAGACTCAAGCTTCTGTTTACAAATACTATGAGTATCCAGAACTAGTCCTCTCTGATCGCGAGCCTAAATATCTTTCGCCTAGCAAACTGCCTGAGATTGAAGTTCCCAAAGAGAATGTTGAGATTCTTAAAGATCTCAACTGTCGCATTGAGCCTTACAAAACGAAAGAGGAAAATAAGGCAGTTGCAGGAACCTGCATTCATAACATCTTTGCAGTCTATGACCCCACCCTTTCTCACAACGATAACGTGGAAAAGGCAACAAGTATCCGCAATGGTAACAATATGTATGAGGTCATTCCTGACGTTGATAAGGTTATCACATCCATCGAGAACTTGTATGCTTGGCTAGAGCAAACCTACGGCAAGCCTTCTTCTATCAAGCATGAGGTGCCGTTCATTCATCCTCTTCCTGGTCAGGTAGTACATGGGGAAATCGATCTGCTCTGGATGCTTAATGACTGTGAGTGTGTGCTGATCGACTTCAAGAACTTCCCTGGTAGTAAAGCCGTCATCACTACGCCTGATGAGAAGAATGAACACTATGCTGGTAAGTATGCAGCACAGCTTAAGGCATACCGCGATGTACTAGAGTCATCAGGGCTTACTGTAAAAGACGCTCTCATCTACTACTCTGTCATGGGTTGTGTCGTTCGTCTTGATTTCTAAACTAATATTGATATGCACAATAGAATAATATGAAGCACCCAAAATTCATCATCACCAAGGAAGGATATTTCCGTCTAGGAATGGTCAACCTTCACAAGCATCTCCTGAAAAGGAATGATTATTGTCTTGGTGGTGGTTTTTACCAATTTGACTATACCTCCAATCGCATTCTGCTTGACGGAGAGTCGTACGACTTCGGACCACCCTTGTGGGATATGATTGATGTGCTGATAGTTCCTTCCATCTACCTTGGTATGCAGATTGTCTACCAATATCACGACGAGAATTTGGAAGATCTCATTCTGACAGATACAAAAGAAATCGTCTACGTATAAATGTCACGTAACTGAAATAAAAAACAACAATGAACACATCCTGTGAGTCAACCAGTACACTTGAACTGCGAGAGTTCTCTCTTGCTACGTCTGCTGCTATCGGCAGATGTTGGCAGTCAAAAGCTGGCCAACAAGAAAGTTTGTTACTGGATTCTGCGCCTTGCTCGCATTCGCTTGTCCTTTGCTGGACTAAACCTCGGTCTCTGCGAGACTCTCGCTTTAGGTATGCAAAGGAACGGCGCTCATTGCTCACAAACTCGAATCCATTTTTAGAAGTTGTACTGGCGCTCACAGGATGTTTATAATCAAGAATTCTGTATTTATGTCCTATGGTGCTGGAGTGAAAATCTTATCTCCACGCAGATGTTTGAACTACATGAGCAAAACACTGAAAGCTGCTGCATCTTTATACGACCAACGTATATAACGTTATTAACTATACGTATAGAAAGAAGAACAATATAGATTATTATTCCTAATTTTGCAACGAGTTGTTAAGAAACGAGCAATATGAATAAGAAGAAGCTAGTTATTCTTTCAGGAGCAGGGATAAGCAAAGAGAGCGGAATTGATACGTTTCGCGATAAGGATGGCATCTGGACGAAGCAAGATGCAATGCAATTGGCAAGTATCGAAGGGTGGAATAACGATCCTCAAGCTGTGCTTGACTTTTACAATGCCCGTCGTCGCCAGTTACTGGAGGTACAGCCAAACAAGGCACATGAACTGTTGGCACAACTTGAAAAGTGGTACGATGTAAGCATCATTACCCAAAATGTAGATGACCTCCACGAACGTGCAGGCTCTTCTCACATCGTACATCTCCATGGAGAACTTTCCAAGGCCTGTTCGTCCATCGATAAGGAGAATGCGGACTGTATTGAGCTCCGTCCCCTAATTAATGATATTCACCTTGGTGACAAAGCCAAAGACGGTAGTCAACTTCGTCCATATATTGTGTGGTTTGGCGAACCAGTTCCCAACATGCCTCTTGCTATGAATACTGCTTTTGAGGCAGACATCTTTGTCGTTATTGGCACATCTCTTTTGGTATCTCCAGCTAATACCCTTACAGCATGTTCTGGTGCAGGCCATAACATTGTTATTGATCCTGGAGAGGTTGAGATACCAGAAGGGTTCCTTCATATCAAGGAAACAGCAACTGTTGGAATGGAAATGCTTTATCAATCGTTGGTGAAGTTATCAGAAAGGACATAGGATGATGCAGCGAGTGTGAGCACTGAAGCCACAAGTGACCGGTCACTATGTCTAAAGAAGGGGAGTCTATGACTCCTCTTCGATTTGTATAAGTTTTGGTATACGTATAAAAGCAAAGACTCTTCAAAAAAGAATGTCTAATTTTGCATCCATAATCATAAAACAAGCGATATATGGCAAAGCAAAAGACAATCAATCGAGAGTTTAAGACAGTGTTTTTCGACTACGACGGGACGATGTTTGACACCGCAGGAGCTGACCAGTACGTGGCCAGACAGAAAACTCTGCGCCGTTTTTCTCCTGAGTGGGTACAGGCCAGAAAGGAGTATCTCGAACATATCAAGCAATGTCCCTTGTATGATGGTTGGCAGCAGGTCTTCGACTACATCAAAGCGAACAACATCCAAGCTGCTATTGTGTCAGGCAATAACCGCGAAGTTCTGAACGTAGCGGTTCGCACCTTTGGGT
>Ga0310697_10007818_pt1 | contig 10024 bp, 8 predicted proteins | sample 172DNAGHGlowgp2_FD_203883 | JGI IMG/M metagenome (GOLD analysis project Ga0310697, IMG submission 203883) | Sheep rumen microbial communities from Palmerston North, Manawatu-Wanganui, New Zealand - 1728 DNA GHGlow gp2 (v2) (version 2) | ecosystem: Host-associated > Mammals > Digestive system >...
GTCGCCGCGGTGGAACGCCGAGAGCAGTTTTTCATAACTGCCTTTCTCGCGCATGGTATCGGTGTCCATGCGAAGCGTTTTCACCGTCGGGAACAGCCGGTGCACGGCTTCTTCGACCTGTTCGGTGCCGATGCCGAACTGCTTGATGAACGTTTTTTTGCAGTTCGGGCAGACCTTCGGAAGCGGCTTAATTGCGCCGCAGTAGTGACAGCGCGTGCGCGATTCCGTCTTGTGATAGGTCATGGAGATGTCGCAGTTGTCGCATTTTAAGACGAATCCGCAGCTGCGGCAGCTTACGAACGTCGCGTACCCGCGGCGGTTGATAAACAGCATCGCCTGCTGATTGCGCCCGAGACAGTCCGAGAGCCGTTCGACGAGCAGGTCGGAAAAGATGCTGTTGTTGCCCATCAGAAGCTCGTCGCGCATGTTCACGACCTCGACTTCCGGCAGCGGACGACCCGCGACGCGCTCCTTGAGCTCCAAAAGCCGGTATTTTCCCGACAGCGCGCGCGAGTAGCTCAGAAGCGACGGCGTTGCGCTGCCGAGCACGAGTGTTCCGCGCGCTTCGCGCAGCCGCTTTGCGGCGACTTCGCCGGCAAGGTAGCGCGGCTGGGACTCGCTCTGATAGCTCGATTCATGCTCCTCGTCGATGATGATGAGCCGCAGCCGCTCCGCGGGCGCGAAGACCGCGCTGCGCGCGCCGATCACGATGTCCGCAAGTCCGAGCCGGATGCGCCGCCATTCATCGAAGCGCTCGCCGGGGCTGAGCCTGCTGTGCAGCACGGCGATCCGGTCGCCGAACCGGTCGGTAAAGCGTCCGACCGTCTGCGGCGTTAAGGAGATCTCGGGGACCAGCACGATCGCCTGTCCGCCGAGCGCAAGGCAGTCCTCGATGGCCTTGAGATAAACCTCCGTCTTGCCCGAACCTGTCACGCCGTGCAGCAGAAAGACCTCGCCCGAGGACGCGCGCATGGCGGTTTCGATCGCTTCCGCCGCCTGCTTTTGCGCGTCGGTCAGCGCGTAGACGGGGGTGTGGATCGCAAGCTTTCCGGGACGGCGGAAAACGGTCTCGCTCTGCTCGACGAGGTATCCGCGCTTCAGAAGCGCGTTGACCGAGGGCGTACAGTGCGGATAGAACGCGCAAAGGTCCGGAAGCGACGCCTGCGCGCCGATCTTTGCGACCAGTTCCAGGACCTGCTTTTGCACCGGCGCGTTTTTCAGCGTTTCAAGCGCGGCGGGCACGTCGAGACCTTCGGACAGACGGACGGTGCGCACGCGCTTTTCACGCACGCGCTGTCCGCGCAGCTGCGCGGGGATCATCAGCCGCAGCGCGTCGACGAACAGGCAGTGATACGCGTCGCGCATCCATTCGGCAAGCGCGATCTGTTCCGGAAGCAGCACCGGGTACGGTTCAAGAATGCGAAGGATCTCCTTGAGCGCGGGATAGTCCGCCGAATCTTTGAGCGCGACGACAAAGCCTTCCTTCGGGCGGTCTCCCTGTCCGAACGGCACCAGCACGTGATGCCCGACGGAAACGGGAAGCGCTTCGGGAATGCGATAGGTGAACCGTTTGTCCACCGCGGTATGCGCAATGTCGACGACCACTTCGGCAAACATACGCCGCTCCTTTTTAAGAGAAAAGCCCGTTACGCGAACGCAACGGGCAGAAGACGCGTTTTCAGACGTCTTTCGGTGCGTTCAGGATCAGCTTGTCGTGGTACAGTTCGTCCACGGCCATGGAAACGGGCTTCGCCGTTCCGAGCTTTTCCGGATGGTCCTGCAGCTGGCGCGCGCGGTTGGCGACGGCGGTCACGAGCATGTAGCGGCAGCCCGCCTTTGCGACCAGTTCGTTCAGGGAAGGATAATTCATCATATCGGTTCGCCTCCTGTGAGTTTCGTAATCAGATCGGTATTTCTTTCGGTTTTCAACAGTTCCGCCGAGAGGATCGCTTCCATCCCGGCGACGGCTTCGTCCACCGTATCGTTGACGACCATGTAGTCGTATTCGGGCAATGCCTTGAGCTCTTCGAGCGCGGTTTTCGTGCGCACGTCGATCGACTCCTGCGTTTCGGTCCCGCGGCCGACGAGCCGCTCTTTGAGGATCGCAAGCGACGGCGGCGCGATGAACACCGTGACCGCGTCGGGGCAGGCGGCTTTGACCTTTCTTGCACCCTGCACGTCGATCTCCAGGATCACGTGATTGCCCTGATTCCGCGCTTCTTCGACGAACGCTTTCGGCGTGCCGTAGTCGTTCATGCCGAACACGTGCATGTATTCGAGAAACGCGTCCTCTTCGATCATGCGGTCGAACTCGTCCTTCGTCTTGAAGAAGTAATGTACGCCGTCGATCTCGCCGGGCCGCGGCGCGCGCGTCGTTGCGGAGACGGACATCTTTATTTCGGGATGCCGCTTCATCAGCGCCGCGTTGACGGTCCCCTTGCCGACGCCGGCGGGGCCGGAAACGACGAGCAGCAGACCTCTTTTCACTCTTGCCATAGAAACTCCTTATGCGTCCTCGTCCACGTCGGCGTTGAGCCTTCGGGCGATGGTTTCCGTCTGCAGCGCGGAGAGCACGACGTGACCGCTGTCCATCACGAGCACGGCGCGGGTCTTGCGCCCGCAGCTCGCGTCGATCAGAAGCCGGTGTTCGCGCGCGTCCAAAATGATGCGCTTGACCGGCGCGGAATCGGGTCCGACGACCGCGATGATGCGGCGCGCCGACACGATGTTGCCGAATCCGATCGGGATAAGAGCGGGATCCTTCATAGCTTACTCCACGTTCTGAATCTGTTCGCGCAGTTTTTCGATCTCCGCCTTGCAGCGCAGCACGGCGTCGGTGAGCTTCGCGTCGTTTGCCTTGCTGCCGATCGTGTTGCACTCGCGGTTCATTTCCTGCACGATAAAGTCCATATTGCGTCCGACCGGCTCCGAGGCTTCGAGGTACGCGCGAAACTGCGCGATATGGCTTTTTAAGCGCACGAGCTCCTCGTCGATGCAGCAGCGGTCCGCAAACAGCGCGATCTCGGTCGCAAGCCTTGCGCGGTCGATCTCGGCGTCGGAAAGCACCGATTCGATGCGCTCATTGAGCTTTTGCCGGTACTCCTCCGCGACAAACGGCGCGCGGGCAAGGATCTCTTCACGGTACGCGTCCATGCGGTCCACACAGTCACTCAGAGCGGTTTTCAGCCGTTCGCCCTCGGCCTTGCGCATGACGATCAGCGCGTCGAGCGCGGAAAACGCCGCTTCTTCGGCAAGCGCGATCAGCGCGTCGGTGCCCTCGTCGGCGGGGACGATCTCGGTGACGTCCGGCAGCCGCAGGGCGGTCGCAAGCGTCAGATCGTCTTTTAGCGCCAGCGTTTCGTTCGCCGCTTTTGCGGCGGCAACGTACGCGGAGAGCAGCGTTTCGTCCACGCGCACGGTCTTTGCGTCGCTGCGCGTGTTGCGGTAGTTCACAAACACGTCGACGTGTCCGCGGCTCAAACGGTCTGCGATCGTTCGCCGCAGCGGATCCTCAATGCACGAGAGCACGCGCGGCAGCCGCATCGATACGTCCAAAAACCGATGGTTGACGCTTTTGAGTTCGACGGTCAGTTCGCGTCCGTCCCGCGCGGCAACGCCTTTGCCGTATCCGGTCATGCTGTTCATGCTCAATCCTCCGCAAATCCAAAGTATACCATAAACGAACGGGAAAACACAAGAGCCGAAGCCTCGAATTTTGCGTTTCGTTTAAAATAATCGGTAGAGTTCATCCGCGCCGGGCGGATCGATCGGCGTACCGTCCGAAAAACGCGCGCCGCCGTCGCTCACCGTGCCGATCCGTTCGGCGGGAATGCCCGCGTCGTGCAGCGCTTCTAAAAGCGCGTCGCCGTCGGGACAGGCGATCAGCATGGCGCCGCTTGCGATCAGCCGCAGCGGATCGAGCCCGAGCGCTGCGCAGAACGCTTCGGTCTCGGGAAGGACCGGGATCGCTTCACGCTCGATGATCGCGCCGACGCCTGTCTGCGCGGCAAGCTCAAAGACCGCGCCGAGCACGCCGCCTTCGGTGACGTCGTGCATCGCGTGCGCGCCGTGCTTTAAAGCGATCCGGCTTTCGGGCACGACGGACAGATGCCTGCCGAGCGCTCTTGCGCGCTCCAAAAGCGCGGGATCGACGGTTTTGAGCCGCTCCGCGTGATCGGTCGCTAAAAGGAGCGTACCCTCAAGTCCCGCCCACTTGGTCATGATGATCGCGTCTCCGACCCTTGCGCCGGGCAAGATCCCCGTCTTCGGCGCTTTTGCGAGCACGGTCGTGCAGGTGACGACGCGCGTCACCGCGTCGGTCACTTCGGTGTGTCCGCCGAGAATGTCCACGCCCGCGTGCCTGGCGGCTGCGGCAAGCTCGTCCGCGATCATGCCCGCGGTTTGTTCGGTCGCGTCGGGCGGCAAAAGCAGCGTGACCAAGAGTCCAACCGGCTCCGCGCCGCCTGCTGCGGCGTCGTTGCAGTTGACGTGCACGGAGAGCGCGCCCACGTGCGCCGCGTCCGCCGAGGTGATCGGGTCGCAGCTTGTCACAATGAGGTCGGACCCGAAATCGAGCGTCGCGCAGTCCATGCCGATGCGCGGGGGACCGAACGATTCGGGACGCGTTTTTATAAACTTTTGCAGGATCAGCCGATCCAGCGTGTCGTTGTCGAGTTTTCCGAGTCTCATGATTTGATCCGTTCTAAAAATTCCTGTTCGTTCAGCATCGGGATGCCGAGCGCCTGTGCCTTATCCGCCTTGCTGCCGGCGTTTTCGCCGACCACGACAAACGCGGTGTTCTTCGAGACGCTCCCTGCGGCCTTTCCGCCGTTTTGCTCGATCAGCGCTTCGGCTTCGCGCCGGGAGAGCGTGGAGAGCGTGCCGGTCACCACGACCGTCAGTCCCGCAAGCGGCAGCGGACCCGATTCGACCTGTACGGTTTCTTCGGGCTGAACGCCGAGCGCCAGAAGCCGGTCGATCTGATCCGAAATCCGCGGATCGGCGAAGAAATCACGGATGCCGAGCGCAACGATCTCACCGACGCCCTCGATGCCGAGCAGTTCGTTGACGGACGCGTGCCGCACCGCGTCCAGCGTGCCGAACGCGCGCGCGAGGTCCTTTGCGGTCTTGGTGCCGACGTTGGGAATGCCGAGCGCATAGAGAAACGCCGAGAGCGGCCGGTGCTTGCTTGCTTCGAGCGCGTCTAAAAGGTTCTGCGCCTTTTTGTGCCCGAAGCGCTCGAGCGCGGCGAGCTGCTCGTGCGAGAGCGCGTACAGCTCGGGGATCGTCGCGATGCCGAACGTGTCGATCAGCTGTTCCGCGGTTTTGTCGGCAAAGGTGTCGATGTCCATCGCGTCGCGCGAGGCGTAGTGACTGAGCCGCGCCGCGATCTGCGGACGGCAGGAGAGCGAGTTGGTGCAGTAGAGATGCGCGCCGCGCGTTTCGACGTGCGCGCCGCACTGCGGACAGACGGCGGGAAGCTCGACGGGTCGGATCGGATGATCGTCCGGCACGGCGCCCAGGATCTCGGGGATCACGTCGTTGCTTCTGCGGATGAACACGCGCGAGCCGATGCCCACGCGCTTTCTCTGCACGTCGTCCCAGTTGTTCAGCGTCGCTTTTTTGACGGTCACGCCCGAGAACTCGACCGGTTCAAGGTGCGCAAGCGGCGTGAGCTTGCCGGTTCTGCCGACCTCCCAGGTCACATCGAGAACCGTTGCGGTCAGCTCCTCCGCGGCGAACTTATACGCCATCGCCCAGCGCGGGAACTTCTCGGTTGCGCCGAGCCTATCGCGAAGCGCGAAGTCGGTGACCTTCACGACCATGCCGTCGATCAGAAAATCGAGCGTATCGCGCTCTTTTTCGGCAAGCGCGATCTCTTTTAGGATCTCGTCGGCGGTGGACAGATAGCGCACGAACGGAGAGACGGGGAAGCCGTTCTCCTTTAAAAACGCGAGCATTTCGCGCTGATCGGACAATGTCCTGCCCTCGATAAAGCCGACGTTGTAGCAGAACACGTCGAGCTTTCTTGCCGCGGTCACCGCGGGATCGAGATTGCGCAGCGCGCCCGCCGCGGCGTTGCGCGCGTTCTTGAGCGGCTCGGACGCGGTTTTGTTGTACGCGTCGAGCACAGAAAGGCGCATGATGCATTCGCCCTGCACCTCCATGCGTCCCTTGAACGGAATCGTCAAAGGTACGGAGCGGATCGTGCGAAGCTGGGGAAGGATCGCTTCGCCCACGATGCCGTTTCCGCGGGTCGCGCCTTCGGTGAGCACGCCGTTTTCATAGGTCAGGTTCACGGTCAGCCCGTCGAACTTGTACTCGAGCGCAAACAGCGGCGGTTTCGGCGAGGCCGCGCGAACCTTTTCGATAAAGTCCTGCAGGCCTTCGGGGGTACGCACCTTGTCAAGGCTCCAAAGCCGTCCGAGATGCGTGTGCGGCAGGAACTTTTTCAACGGCGCGCCGCCCACGCGCAGGCTCGGGCTGTCCGGCAGAACCGTGCCGGATTCGGCTTCGAGACGCAGCAGCTCGTCGTAGAGCGCGTCGTACTCGGCGTCGGACACCAGCGGCGCGTCCTGCTCGTAGTAGGCCGCGGCGTAGCGGTTCAAAAGCGATGTCAGTTCGGTTTGTCGATCCATTCTGTTCACTCCAATATCGTCAGCGGCGCAAAGCCTGCCGCCAGTTTCTTTTCGGCGCCGGTGTCGAACCGGATCTTTACGATCATCGACGCGCCGCTGCCCTCCAAGCCTAAAATCACGCCGTCGCCGAACACCTTGTGGTTCACGCGATCGCCGGCCTTGCCCGAAAACGCCTGCGCTTTTTTGACGGTCTCCGGCTTCGTGCCGAGATCGACCGGCGCGGGCGTCTTGCGCTTGGGCAGGATCGCCGCGGAGAACGCCGAGGGCGTAAACGCCGACTCCGCGCGCCGCTCGTACGCGGGCGTAAAGGACGAATCCGCGCGCCGCTCGTACCCCGATCGGCGCGTCTGCCCGGCGGGCAGACGGATCGCATCCTCCATTTCGGTCAGGAACCGCGAGGGCAGCGCGGGTTCGGTGCGTCCGTAGAGCGTGCGTTCGCGCGCATAGGACAGGAACAGCCGCTTCTTAGCGCGGGTCACGCCGACGTAGCACAGCCGGCGCTCCTCCTCAAGCCTGTCGTCGTCATAGCTCGACTGCGCCGAGGGAAACAGCCCCTCTTCGAGACCGCACAGGAACACGTTCGGGAACTCGAGCCCCTTCGCCGCGTGCAGCGTCATCAGGTTCACACAGCCGTTGGTCTCGTCCACGTTGTCCGCCTGCGAGAACAGGGCGACGTTTGTCAAAAACGCCTGCAGCACGTTGCCGTCCGGCTCGGTGTAGCTTTCCTCAAACTCCTCGATGTAGCCCAAAAACTCCTCAACGGTCTCCGAGCGCGATTCATAGTTCTCCTTCTTGTCGTCACGGAGGTACGCGTCGTAGCCGATCGCGTCCAACAGCGCGCGGGTGAAATCGGATAGCGGCATGGAATCGAACGCTTCGTACTGCTTCGAAAACAGCTCGACAAACGGCTTGAACTTTGCCGCGGTTTTCGAATTCAGATCGCCCGGATCGATCGCCGCGGACAACAGCGGAATGCCGCGGGACGCCGCGTTTTCTCGCAAAGCGTTGACGCTCGTTTGGCCGATGCCGCGCGGCGGAAGATTCACCACGCGCAAAAACGCTTCGTCGTCGGCGGGATTTAAAATCAGCCGGAGGTACGCGAGAATATCCTTGACCTCCGCGCGCGAGAAGAACGACACGCCGCCGTACACGCGATACGGGATCAGAAAGCTTTTCAGCATCATTTCGAGCACGCGGCTTTGCGCATGCGTGCGGTAGAGGATCGCAAAGTCGTCGTAGCGGCAGCCCGACCTTGCGCCGTTTGCGATGCGCGAGCAGATATAGTACGCCTCGTCGCGTTCGTCGCTCGCCTCGTGCACGTCGATCGGCTCGCCGCCCTTTTCCATGGTCCAGAGCTTCTTTTCCTTGCGGCCCTTGTTGTTTTTGATCACGTTGTTCGCGGCGGACAGGATCGTTTCGGTCGAGCGGTAGTTCTGCTCGAGCCGGATGACCTTGCAGCCCTGAAAATCCTTTTCAAACTCGAGAATGTTGCGGATGTCCGCGCCGCGCCAGGCATAGATGCTCTGATCGTCGTCGCCGACCACGCACAGGTTGCGGTGTTTCTCTGCAAGCATGCTCACGATATGATACTGCGCGAGGTTCGTATCCTGATACTCGTCGACGAGGATGTAGGAAAACCGGTCGCGGTACTTTTCAAGCACGTCGGGGAACTCCGAAAACAGCCGGATGGTCAGAAGCAGCAGGTCGTCGAAGTCGACTGCGTTCGCTTCCTTCAGACGCTTCTCGTAGAGCCGGAACGCGTCGAGCACCTGCACGGGCTGTCCGGTCTCGCGCAAAAACGCCGCGGGCGAGAGCGAGTGGTTTTTCGCGTGCGAGAAGATCCCCGAAAGCATGCGCTTCGAGTAGACCTTGTCGTTGAGGTTCAGGTCCTTGATGATGTGCCCGATCAGCGACTGCTGATCCTGCTCGTCGTAGATGATGAACGTCCTGTTATAGCCGAGCCGTTCGATCTCCATCGACAGAAGCCGCGCGCAGAAGCCGTGGAACGTCGCGACCCAGATGGATCGCGCGTCGGTCTCGACGAGCGCGTCGACGCGCTCGCGCATTTCCTTTGCGGCCTTGTTGGTAAACGTCAGCGCGAGGATGCGATACGGCGCAACGTGCTTTTCCTCGATCAGATACGCGATGCGATGCGTCAGTACGCGCGTTTTGCCGCTTCCGGCGCCCGCAAGGATCAGAAGCGGACCCTCGGTGGTTTCGACCGCTTCACGCTGCGGCGGGTTGAGTTTCGTTAAATTCATGCTGTCACCGTTGTTCCTGGTTTTTCAGAAGGGTATCCCACACAAAGTTAAAGATCGCTTCGCTGCCGGATTCGAGCCGCCGTCGAAGCGCAAGCGCCTGTTCCTCGCTTGCGACGGCGAGCGATACGGAGAAGATCACGCGGTCGTGCTCCGTAATGAACAGATGCAGCGTACACCCGTTTGCGCCGGTTTCGACGCGCGAGGAGACCTCGGTTTCGCGGGCGAACGCGCCGCGGTTTTCGTCGAGGTACGAATCGAGCTTTTTGCGCTCGTCCGCGGGGACGGACTTTTCGAACAGCGCGAGCGCTTCGCGGCCCGCGTCGGTCAGTCCGAGACAGTCCCCGAACGCGCGGCGCACTTCCGCGAGCATGCCGTCCTCTTCGAGCTCCGATACCGCCTGCTCAAACGCGAAGTATTCCATCTCGCTGTTGAGGATCGCGGTGCGGTAGAGCTGTTCGCGCGTAAGCAGCGATCCGGCGCGCGCGAGGATGTACAGAATGATCAGTTTGTTCTTGGTTTCACCGTGGGAAAAATAAGGCATTTCAAACCTCCATAGATACCCTATCTTACCATATCCGCGCCGTCGAAACAAGTGGCAGGCGCATTTTTTGACGCCGCGAAGCATACGATCTCAAAAAAACAACGGAGGATACGCCCATGCCTGTGCTTCGATACGGTGACAGAGGACTGTTTGTGCGCTACCTGCAGACGGCGCTTTTGCGCGCAAAGGAGGATCCGGGCGAGATCGACGGCATCTTCGGGCGGAGGACCGAGCAGGCGGTACGCCGCTTTCAGGAAAAGACGGGGATCGCTTCGGACGGGATCGCGGGGCGGTTCACGTGGGCGGCGCTGTACCCGTACCTTTGCGGAAGCACGTTCGTCGTGCTCAGAGAAGGCGAGACCGCCGAAACGCTTGCGAAGCGGTTTGAAACCGACGCTTTTCGCGTCCGCTACGCAAACCCGGACGCTTCCTGGACGGCGGGGGAGACGGTCGTCGTGCCGTTTTCGTATGAGGTGACGTTTTCGGATTTGCCGTACTCGTCGTTTCTGTGCGCGTGCGTGATCGAGGGACTGACGCTCCGCTATCCGTTTTTGACGGCGGTTCCGATCGGCTCGAGCGTCATG
>Ga0310697_10007819_pt1 | contig 10022 bp, 8 predicted proteins | sample 172DNAGHGlowgp2_FD_203883 | JGI IMG/M metagenome (GOLD analysis project Ga0310697, IMG submission 203883) | Sheep rumen microbial communities from Palmerston North, Manawatu-Wanganui, New Zealand - 1728 DNA GHGlow gp2 (v2) (version 2) | ecosystem: Host-associated > Mammals > Digestive system >...
CCCCCCCCGCTTAAAACGCGGCTATTTTTTGCAATTATGCCGCGATGCGAAAAGGATCCACGGCGGAAGGACTTGCGCCCTGCCGTTACTCCGCTACGCGGAATTTGTCTAGTAATCCGTTTCACTTTTGAAGATGATACCATATCCTGTGCCTGTACACAAGACCCCTCAAAAGAAAACTTCAAGAAGGATTGGATTTCACGTTTTATGAACCATGCTAAACCTTCACGGATTATCGTGTGCCGCAAGGATCGCCTTCATCTTTCCGTCCGCCGCGTCGAGGAGCGGATTCAGCTCTTCGGCGGACTTTCCCTGCGCGGCCGCCACGAGAAAGGCGTAGTAGGCTCTCGCCGCCTCCGCGAGCGCGTCGCCGCGCCCGATCGCGCCGAACAGGATCTCGCGCGACTTCCGCCACGCCGCCTCGCGGACCGTCGGCGTCTCGGCGGCAAGCGCCGCCGCCTCGCGGAACGTCCACGAGCGGACGCCGTCGTTGCCGAAATACCGAGGGTAGAGCAGGAGCCGGGAGGCGAATATCGTCAAGTCCCAGTCGCTCGCCTGCCCCGGCGTAAGCACCGAGCGCGTGAGGCGCGCCAGCCGCTCGTCCGAGGCGCGATCCTGCATGAACGGCTCCTTCTCGCCCGCAAGCCCCTCCGCGAGCAGCTTGCCGTCCCAGGGCTTCCCGGACGCCAGGCGGTCGAGCATCGGCTTCACGAGACGCCGCTCCTTCATCCAGCCTACGATATAGCCCGACAACGCGCTAGCAGGCCCGTGCACCTTGCGGAGATCAGTGCAGAGCGCGGGGAAGTACGGCAGGCGCGCCCTGCTCCAAAGGTCCAGCACGAAGCGCGTGTCGGCGTCCAGCGTCGCGCCGCTCATCGCCCGCGCGAGACCCTGCACCACCCACTCGGGCGGCTCGTTCGTAGTGCCGCCGTTTCGGAAGATCCACGCGCGGAAATACCCCTGCGCCACGGCGAAGCGCAGCTCGTCCAGGTCCGAGAACCCGGGCGACGGCAGCGCGATGCGCGTCTGCACCCCGCCGCCCGTCCGCTGGGTCCGCCGCGAGATGACGCGCGTGTCGTTCGTGCGCCCGTCGCCCACGCTCACGAAGATTCCGAACCCCTCGCGCTTCGGCATCTGCAGCTTGTAGACGCGCTCCAGCTCGCGCACCTGGCTCGACACGAACTGCAGGATCGGCAGGCGGAAGCCGACAGGGTCGCCCGGCACGTCCGCCGCCAGCACTCCCACCAGCCCGTCGCAGGCAGTCGCGAGCTTCGGCATGTTCCGCACGCGCTCGGACATCGGAACAGCCAGCGCCTCCTTCTGCGCAAACGCCGCCCCCGCCAGCATGGCGGCGACGGCGATGGCAAGCGTCATATGGAAACGGCGCGTCATCTGCACAGCGTGTAGAGGACGCCCGCGACTACCGCCGACCCGATCACGCCAGAGACGTTCGGCCCCATCGCCTGCATCAGGATGAAGTTGCCGGGGTTCTCGGAAAGCGACACCTTGTTCGAGACGCGCGCGGCCATCGGCACGGCCGAGACGCCGGCCGAGCCGATGAGCGGGTTCACCTTCGTCCTCGAGAAGACGTTCATCAGCTTCGCCATCAGGACGCCCGCCGCCGTGCCCACGCAGAACGCAAGGAGGCCGAGGGCGAGAATGCCGAGCGTCGTGGCGGAGAGGAACTTCTCGCACGCGAGCTTCGAGCCGACGGAGAGGCCGAGCATGATCGTGACGATGTTGATGAGCGCGTTCGACATCGTATCGGAGATGCGCGCCACCGAGGGGCCCGCCTCCTTCGCGAGGTTGCCGAGCATGAGCGCGCCGATGAGCGGCACGGCGCTCGGCAGCAGCACGGCGCAGAGGAGGAGCACGATCAGCGGGAAGCATATCTTCTCGATCTTCTTCACTTCGCGGAGCGGCGGCATCGTGATCGCGCGCTCGGCCTTCGTGGTGAGCGCCTTCATGATCGGCGGCTGGATGATCGGCACGAGCGCCATGTAACTGTACGCCGCCACTGCGATTGCGCCGAGCAGGTCAGGGGCGAGGCGCGACGTAAGCCAGATCGCCGTCGGGCCGTCCGCGCCGCCGATGATGCCGATCGAAGCGGCCGCCTTGAGCGGGTCGCAGCCGAAGAAGTTCGCGCCGAACACGGCCGCCAGGCCGAGCGCGCCGAAGAGCGCGAAGAAGATGCCGAACTGCGCGGCGCCGCCGAGGAGCGCCATCTTCGGGTTCGCGATCAGCGGGCCGAAGTCCGTCATCGCGCCCACGCCCATGAAGATCATGATCGGGAACACGCCCGTGTCGATTCCGAACTTGAAGAAGTAGTGCAGGAACCCGCCCGGCTCGACGATGCCGCCCTGCATCACGGGAAGACCCGAGGCCAGGAAAGATATCATGCCGTCGTGCATCATCGCCGGCGCCGTCACGCCGCCCAGCGGACAGTTCGCGAGCAACCCGCCGAAGCCGATCGGCAGCAGGAGCAGAGGCTCGAAGCCCTTGACGATCGCAAGGTAGATCATCACGAGGCAGAGCGGAATCATGATGAGCTGGCCAATGCCGTAGGGCAAGCCGCCGAGCACCTTCACCTCGTGCCCGCTAACGAACGCACCAGTGTCATCGAAGTAGCCGCCGATCCAGTCGCCCTTCTTGACCTTGTGCTTCTCCGTGGACAGCTTCGCGGCGTGCGCGTCGCTCGCCACCCAGAAACCGTTCTTGTTCGCGTACGCCGCCGGATTGACGGTCGGCTTCCTGAAATCGGGCGCGGGCGGACGGTCTTTCTCCGCGAAGTTGCCAGTGATGTAGGCTGGAGCCTCCTTGCGGGCGAATCCTGCGATGCCGGTGTCGCCGGCGAGGTCCTTCACCTTCTCAAGCGTCGTCCTCCAGTCGCCTTCGGCCTGCGCACCCAGCGCACAGGCGGCAACCACAAGAGCCATCAAGAAATTCTTCATGTCGTCATCACCTATTCACTATTTACTATTCGCTATTCACTCCCGCGATGATCGGCGTCAGCCGATCGTCGCGAGCACGTCGCCGGTCGCCACCTTGTCGGTGGCGGCGACGCTCAGCGTCACCGTGCCGTCGCACGGCGCAGTGACGGGCGTCTCCATCTTCATCACGTCCATGACGAGAATCTCGTCGCCCTTCGACACCTTCGTGCCTGTCTGCGCAGTGATGCGAAGCACCGTTCCCGGCACAGGGGCCTTCACCTCCGTGCCGCCAGCCGGCGCTGCTGCCGCAGACGCGGCGGCCTTGATGCCGGCCTCGGCCTTGAAGTCCACGGGCTTGCCGTTCACCACGGCCTTGCCGTCGCCCTTGATCTCCACGCCGTAAGCCTTGCCGTTGATGGTCACCGTCACTGCGCCGCCCTTCGCGGCGGCGGGCTTCGTCTCTTCGGCGAACCTGCAGCCCATCGGCGCCTTCGAGGGATCCTTCAGGAAGAGAATGCCCTTCTCCTTGCAGGAGGCGGCGATGAAGATGTTCTCGTCGGTGATCGGCAGGCCCGCGTCCTCGAGCATCTTCTTCGCCACCGCGCCGCCCTTGCGGGGGTCGGCGTCGTTCATCTCGAGCACCGTCTTAGTGGTGGGCGTGGAATACGGCTTGTTCTGCTCGCTCGACGCCATGAACTCGGCCGCCTTCTTCACGATCTCCGGATCCGGCGGGACGGGCGTCTTGCCGAAGTAGCCGAGCACCATCTTCGCGTAGCCGGGCGCGAACTTCTTGAACTTGCCGAACATGACGTTCTGGATCGCCTGCTGCGCGTAGAACTGCGAGACGGGCGTGACGGACGTGCCGAAGCCGCCGAGGCGCACGCAGTCGTACATCTCGGCGATCATGTCGTCGTACTTGTCCATCATGTTGTTGTCGCGCAGCATCTGCGTGTTCGCCGTGAGCGCGCCGCCCGGCATCGGGCTCCACACGATCTGCGGGTTCACGTTCATCGCCTCCGGCGGGAGGAAGTATTTCTTCATCGCGTTCTTGAAGGAGTCCTCGGCCTTCTTGATCTTGTTGATGTCGAAGTCGAAGCCGAAGTCGGGGTCGCCGTCGAGGCAGTGCCACATGGTGATGATGTCTGGCTGGCACGTGCCGCCGCTCATCGGGGCCATCGAGAGGTCGAGGCCATCCGCGCCGCCGCGCAGGGCCGCGAGATAGCACGCGACGCCGTTGCCGGCCGTCTCGTGCGAGTGGAACTGGATGTGGATCTTGTCGCCGAGCAACTTGCGGGCGAGCTTCATCGTGTTGTAGACGGTCGTGGGCGTGGAGGTGCCGGACGCGTCCTTGAACGCCACGCGGTCGAACGGAATGCCCGCGTCCATGATCATCTTCAGGCGGTCGCGGTAGAACTCGGGCGTGTGCGTGCCCTTGTTGTCGATGCCGGGCGGAAGGCCCATCATCGTCACGACGACTTCGTGGTTGAGGCCCGCGTCGTGGATGCACTGGCCGGACCACTTGAGGTTGTTCACGTCGTTGAGCGCGTCGAAGTTGCGGATCGAGCTCATGCCGTGCTTCTTGAACATCTGCGCGTGGAGCTTGATCATGTCGCTCGACTGCGACTCGAGGCCCACCACGTTCACGCCGCGCGAGAGCGTCTGGAGATCCGCCTCGGGCGCCGCCTTGCGGAACTTGTCCATGACGTCGAAGGCGTCTTCCTGGCAGTAGAAGTAGCAGCTCTGGAAGCGCGCGCCGCCGCCCGCCTCGAACCAGCGGACGCCCGCCTGATATGCTTCCTCCACGCAGGGCAGGAAGTCTTTGGAAAGCACGCGCGCGCCGATGACGCTCTGGAATCCGTCGCGGAACGCGGTGAGCATGAATTTTACTGTCTTTTTGGCCATGGTTGATTGTCTCTTGGTTATGGTTGAAATGCTATCGGGTACTATCGGCGGCCATCGATCGCAATCGAGTGCGATCGAGAAGCAACCGCCGCGAAAATGCTAGCCGTTGAGCGCCACGGCGATCGCGAGCGCCACGTCCACGTCGTCGTTGGCGGCGGCGGGCTTGGGCGCCTTCTTGGGCGCGTCCTGCGGGAGGATGCCGTTGAAACGCGAGACGAACGCGGACGAATATTTCGCCACGAAGATGAGTACCGTCAAAAAGAGGTACACTATGCCCATGCCCGCGACCATAAGCACGAGCCCTTGACCCAAAACTGCCATCTGTTCTGCTCCTTGTAGGAAAAATTTGGCGCGTAGTATAGCGGATTCGGCGGCGGATTTCAACCGCGAATTGCGCCGTCGCCGGAGATTGTGTACTTGTACGTGGTCAGCTCCTCCAGTCCCATGGGGCCGCGCGCGTGCAACTTGTCCGTGGAGATGCCGATCTCCGCGCCCATGCCGAACTCCGCGCCGTCCGTGAAGCGCGTGGAGGCGTTGTGGTACACCGCCGCCGAGTCCACGTCCCGCAGGAACTTCGCCGCGCGCTCCGCGTCGTCCGTCACGATGGCGTCGGAGTGGTGCGAGCCGTTCGCGTTGATGAAGGCTATGGCCGCGTCCACGCCGGGCACCGTCGCCACGTTGAGGTCGAGCGAGAGATACTCCACGCCCGCGCCGTCATCGTGCAGGGTCACGCCCTTGTCGGCCGCCCACGCGCGCACCATCGGCAGGAAGACCGGCGCGAGCTTCTCGTGGACGAGCAGCGTCTCCGCCGCGTTGCACGCGCTCGGGCGCTGCACCTTGGCGTTGTCGAGGATGGAGAGCGCCATCGGCAGGTTCGCCTTGTCGTCCACGTACACGTGGCACACGCCCTTGTAGTGCTTCAGCACCGGTATGAGCGCCGCCTCGCACATCGCGCGTATTAGCCGCTCGCCGCCGCGCGGGATCGCCACGTCCACGAGCCCCACGCTGCGCACGAGCTCCGCCACCGCCGCGTGGTCCGTCGTCCCGACGAGCTGCACGGCGTCCGCAGGCAGGCCCGCCTTGGCGAGTCCCGCGCGCACCGCCTCGTTGAGCGCAAGGTTCGACCGAAGCGCCTCCTTGCCGCCACGCAGGATGATGGCGTTTGACGTCTTGAGGCAGAGTGCCGCGGTGTCCACGAACACGTTCGGTCGGCTCTCGAACACTACCGCGATCACGCCGAACGGCTCGCGCACCTTCGTTATCTTGATGCCGCTCGGACGCTCCCGCGTCCAGATCGCCTCGCCAACGGGATCGGGCAGCTCGACGATGTACCGCACGCCGTCCACCATGCTCTTGAAGCGCGCGTCCGTAAGCGTGAGCCGGTCAACCATCGCCGGCGCGAGCCCGTTCGCCTTCGCGGCCGCCACGTCCTCGGCGTTCGCCGCATCGATCTGCGGCTTCGCCGCCTCCAGCGCGTCAGCTATCGCCTCAAGCGCGGCGTTCTTCTGCCCGGTGGTGAACGCACGCATCGCGCCCGCCGCCGCGCGGGCCTTCACGCCCATCTCGTGGATCAGTTCCTGCACGCTCTTTTCCTGCTCGCTCATCGTGTTGCCTTTCGCAATCTGGTTTCCGTTCGCGGACAGTATACCATAAACCGGGGAGGCGCTAGCCCGGTGACTGGGAAGGCGCGAAGCCGGTGACTGGGAAGGCGCAAAACCGCTTCGCATGACTGGCGCCTTGGGCCGGGACCTCCGGGACCTCCGAGACCTCCGGGATGGTGCCTGGGATGGCGCTTCGCGCGACCCGGCCGTCTCCCGGTAGTCCCGGTGGTCCCGGTGGTCTCGGAGGTCTCGGTGGTCCCGGTGGTCCCGGTGGTCTCGGTAGTCCCGGTGGTCCCGGCCCCCTCTCGGCCCTCTCGGCCCCTCCCGGCCCTCACCCCAAACAGGCCTGCACGAACCACCACGTGAAGAGCGCGCATGCGACGAACTTGAGAACCACCCCGGCAAGGAACCCCAGGAGCGCCCCGACTCCGCCGCGCAACGCGGCCGACATTTTCTTGCCCGCGACCAGCTCGCCGGCGACCGCGCCCAGGAACGGCCCCAGTATGATGCCGAACGGCGCAAAGAAGATGCCCACGATCGTCCCCGCCATGCACCCGAACACGCCCCACTTCGAGCAGTTGAACTTCTTCGCGCCTAGCGCCGGCACCACGTAGTCGAGACCGATCGCGACGATGGCGACAATGCCGCCGACGAGAAGCTTCTCGCCCGTCAGCGCGTACGGCGTGGGATAGAGCGTCCACAGCGCCGCGTACGCGCACGCCACGCCAGGCAGCACGGGAACGACGCACCCCACGAACCCGACGAGCAGGCAGGTTGCTCCCAACACTATTAGCAAGATGTCAGTCATGGTAGTTGGTAGATGGTGGTTATTGTCTGGTGTTTGGTTAGGCGAGCAGTATACACGATTGGCGGCCGCCCCGCAACCGCCGCGCGCAAGCCGATTTGATATACTATCGACGATGACATCACAGCAGATAATGCAGGACTCGCACATGACGCGCATCCGCGCGCTGAAGGACGAGGTGGCTCGCCTCAAGGCCGAGCTCGCGCGCGCCTGCGAGGAGCGCGACAGCCTGCGGCAGCATTTCGCACTCGCGCTCCTGGCCGCGCAGGACGCGGAGCGGATCGGTCCGGACGGAACCCTGCTGATCGTCGACGGCTGGAACGCCATCCTCGGCAGCGAGAACATCGGCGGGCAGCGCGCCCGTCTTGCGCAGCTCGCAAGGGGCTGGCTGGCCGAGCATCCCGCCGACCGCGCGTGGATCGTCTTCGACGGCCACGAGGAGAACGGCTCCGCCGAGGACCGCCTGCGCGTCAGCTACACCGGCGGCAAGGGCGCGCACCGCGCTGACCGGCTCGTCTGCGACTACCTGCGCATGAGGCGGTACGCGGGCGCAAGCGGCAAGGTGACCGTCGTCACCAACGACAAGGACTTCCGCAGGGAGGCGGAGCGCCTCGGCGCAATGGCTAAAGGAATCGGAGAATGGACAAGAAAGTGACATACGCGGAAGCGATCATCGTCGAAGCGGCCATTAAGAACACGATGGACCTTAAGGACACGGCCAGGCGCATTCTGGTGGCCGGGAACAGGAGCGGCGGCGTGACGGTGGCCGCGATGCGCCGCTGGCCCGAGGCCGAGGTGATAGCACACGCCTTCGACTACCACCACGCGCGCGCCATCCGCAAGCGGCTGCTGGACGAGGGCTTGCCCGCGCGAAACGTCCGCTGTAGCGCCGGAGTAGGCGTCGAGGGGACCAACGCCCTCCTGCCGACAGAGGAGACGCGCCGGCCGTTCGACGCGGCCTTCTTCATGACGACTCCGCAGTCCATGCCGGCGGAGCTTGTGCTAGACCAGATCCAGGACATCCACGCGAACCTTGCGGACGGCGGCGCGCTGTACGCCGCCTTCGAGGGCAATCCCGACGACGCGCTCAAGATGATGCATCTCGTGTGGAAGAGCGTCAACGTCCTCAAGCGCGCCAAGCACGCCGTGCTCTTCAAGGCCGTGAAGCACGGCCCGCCCGTAAAGACGCGTGACTTCGCCGCCATCTGGGAAGCGAGCGTGCCCGGCGGTGAACCTCTCGCGTTCACCACATACCCCGGCTGCTTCTGCCACCGTCGCCCAGACGCCGGCGGCCTCGCACTGGCCGAAGTCGCCACCCGTGAAGTCGAATGTCGAATGTCCCAACTCACAACTCCAAACTCCAAACTCCCAACTCCCAACTTGCTCGACATGGGCTGCGGCTGCGGACTGGTTGGCCTCCTTGTGGCCGACGCCATCCGGCGACACAATCCCACTATCCCTCAATCACCGAATTCCTCAACAACCCTCATCGATTCGCACGCGCGGGCCATCGCGGCCGCAAGGAAAAACGCCGCGCGCGCAGGGATCGAGGCCGAGTTCATCCTCAGCGACGACGGCCTCCCGCGCGGGCGCGTGGGCGAATACGATCTCTTCGTTGGCAACCCGCCGTATTACAGCGACTATCGCATCGCGGAAGTGTTCCTAGAGACCGCCTACCGCGCCCTTAAGCCAGGCGGCGTGTGCCTCACCGTGGTAAAGACGGCCACAGGACTCCTCGCGCTCCAGGAGAAGTACTTCCGCAAGGCGGAAATCATCAAGCGCCGCGGTTACTGCGTGCTGCGCTCTGTCCGCTGACCTTACCAATTGCAGGTGGTGAGGTCCTCGAGGCGGTCGTAGTAGTTGCGGTAGAAGCTCTCGGCCTTCGAGAGCATCTCCACGGCATGTTCGGGGTTGCGCTTGAGAAGAAGCTTGAAGCGGTTCTCCTCGGACGCCGTAGCCGCAAATGACTTCGACGGCGGCTTGGAGTCGAGCTCGAGCGCGGAGAAGCCCTTCGCGCTGCGCGAGGGATCGTAGCGGAAGAGCGGGAAGTGCCCGGTCTCCACGGCTGTCTTCTGCCGCTCGAACCCCTGAGCCATGTCGATGCCGTGCGCCACGCAGTGCGAGTAGGCAATCACGAGCGCGGGGCCGTCGTAGGCGTCCGCCTCCGCAAGCGCCTTCGCGGCGGCCTGCGGGTTCGCGCCGAGCGAAATCTGCGCCACGTACACGTCGCGGTACGTGAGGATGATGCCGCCGAGGTTCTTCTTCATCGTGGGACGCCCACCTGCGGCAAACTTCGCCACCGCGCCCATGGGCGTTGCCTTCGAGGCCTGTCCGCCGGTGTTGGAATACACTTCGCTGTCGAGCACAAGCGCCTTGATGTTGCGTCCGCTCGCGAGCGCATGGTCGAGTCCGCCGAACCCGATGTCATACGCCCAGCCGTCACCGCCGATGAGCCACACGCTCTTGCGGATGAGCCAGTCGGCGTTGGCGAGCATCGAGACGGCGCGCGCGTCGGTGCGCCCGGCGAGCGATTTCTTGAGCTGCTCCACGGCAGCGCGCATGTCCTCCACGCCGCGCGGCGTCGCCTGGTCGATGCCGCTCACGCGTGCGGCGGCCTCGCGCACCGCCGCCGGTTCGTCGCGGTCGAGCATGAGCTTTGCCGCCTCGGCGCGCGCGCGCGCCTCGAGATTGTCACAGGTGACGCGCATGCCAAGACCGTATTCGGCGTTGTCCTCGAAAAGCGAGTTGCCCCAGGCGACGCCGCGCCCGTCCGCGCGCGTGCAG
>Ga0310697_10007820_pt1 | contig 10022 bp, 9 predicted proteins | sample 172DNAGHGlowgp2_FD_203883 | JGI IMG/M metagenome (GOLD analysis project Ga0310697, IMG submission 203883) | Sheep rumen microbial communities from Palmerston North, Manawatu-Wanganui, New Zealand - 1728 DNA GHGlow gp2 (v2) (version 2) | ecosystem: Host-associated > Mammals > Digestive system >...
GATATTATGACGTTCGAGAAGCAGGCATGGAAGAAGGCCATCCTCGGTCGCCAGCGTACGGACACTTGTATGACGGTGCAGTTCTCGCACATCATGGCGGGCGGCTATGCTGCCGGTTACTACAGCTATAAATGGGCTGAGGTGCTTGAGGCTGATGCCTTCAGCGTCTTCAAGCGTCATGGTATCTTTGATCAGCAGACGGCCCAGCGGTTCCGTGACTGCATCCTGTCGAAAGGCGGCACCGAGAACCCTATGGTATTATATAAAAGGTTTAAGGGCGGCGAGCCCACAATAGATGCATTATTGAAACGCAATGGAATCAAACGACAAACAAAGTAAGCTCGACGAGCGCTATCTGCGCATGGCACGCATCTGGGCCGAGAACTCATACTGCGTCAGGCGTCAGGTGGGAGCGCTGGTTGTAAAGAACAAGATGATCATCAGCGACGGCTATAATGGCACGCCGACAGGATTCGAGAATGTCTGCGAGGACGAGAACAACGTGTCGAAGCCCTACGTGCTACACGCCGAGGCCAATGCCATCACGAAGCTGGCACGGTCGTCGAACAATAGCGACGGTGCCACTATCTACATTACCGCTTCACCCTGTATCGAATGCGCTAAGCTGATTATCCAGGCAGGTATCAAGCGCGTGGTCTACGGCGAGAAGTACCGTCTGACCGACGGCATCGAACTGCTGGAGCGTGCCGGCATCGAGGTTGTCTATCTGGGAGATTGACGCCTTGGCCGTGATGACAAACGTCGTCACGAAACATGGAGAGAATAGAAACAACGAAATAAGAAGAAAGTGAATAGAAAGAATCGTTTTATGCCCTTGTGGCTGGCTTTGAGTGTGGTGGTAGGCATCTTCATCGGCTCATTCTTTGCCAACCGTTTTGCGGGCAATCGGTTAAGCATCATCAATTCGGGAAGTAATAAACTGAACGATTTGTTACACATTGTCGATGATCAGTATGTAGACACGGTCAACGTCAACGACCTCGTCGAGAAGGCTATGCCCACCATCCTGTCGGAGCTCGATCCCCATTCTGTGTATATCTCACAGAAGGATGTGCAGCAGGCCAACGATGACCTGAAGGGGTCGTTCTTTGGCGTGGGCATTGAGTTCACGTTGCGCAAGGACACCATCCACGTACAAAACGTCATCACAAACGGCCCCTCGGAGCGTGCCGGACTGCTGGCAGGCGACAAGATTGTCGAAATTGACGGCGAGCCTTTCGTCGGCAAGGAGGTGACGACCGAGGAGGCTATGCACCGACTGAAGGGTGACAAGGACACGAAGGTCATCATCGGCGTCGTCCGCGGCAAGGAGAAGCAGATTCGTCGCTATACCGTTATCCGTGGCGAGATACCGATGAAGAGTGTTACCGCTACTTATATGCTTGATGCGCAGACGGGCTACATCAAGATTAAGAACTTCGGCGACAAGACCTATCCCGAACTGCTGATTGCGCTCGCCCGGCTTGGTCAGGAGGAATTCTCCAACCTGGTCATCGATCTGCGCGGCAATACGGGTGGATACCTCGGCTCGGCCGTACAGATGGCCAATGAGTTTCTGTCGCGTGGCAAGCTAATCGTCTATACCGAGGGGCGCCGCTCGCAACGTCAGGAGTATCGCTCCGATGGTCGCGGCTCTTACCAACGTCTGCCGCTGGTGGTGCTCATCGACGAGGGGTCGGCTTCGGCCAGCGAGATTTTTGCAGGTGCCATCCAGGACAACGACCGCGGTACGATTATCGGGCGTCGCTCGTTTGGTAAGGGACTGGTTCAGCAACCTATCTCGCTGCACGACGGCTCCATGATACGCCTGACCATCGCACGCTACTATTCGCCTTCGGGACGCTGCATACAGAAACCCTACACCAGCGGTGCCGACCGCAACTACGAGGAAGACCTCATCAATCGCTACCAGCATGGGGAGTTCTTCTCACAGGACAGCATCAAGCACGAGGGGCCTGAGTACCACACGTCGAACGGACGCGTTGTCTACGGCGGTGGCGGCATCACGCCCGACATCTTCGTCGCTGAGGACACACTCAACGTTACTTCGTATTATAAGGAGGCTTCTATGTCGGGACTTATCCTGCAGTTTGCATACGAATATACCGATGACAACCGGCAGAAGCTAAGCACCTATAAGACGCGTCAGGAACTGGAGGCCTACCTGAAGAGGCTGAACACCGTTGAACTCTTTGCCCAGTATGGCGAGAAGAACGGCTTGAAGCGCCGCAACCTGATGATTCAGAAGAGCCACTCGCTACTTGAGCGCTTCATCAACAGCCGCCTCATCTACAACGTGCTCGACGAGCAGGCGTGGACGGAGTATCTTAACACCGACGACCCTGCCATTCTTGAGACTCTCCGCGTGTTCAAGGCCGGAGAGTCATTCCCCAAGCCTGAGACGGCAAGCCCGAAGGCCGGAACGAAATAGTTCACGCGTCAGACTGCGTACCCAAGAGCATCAGCAGAATTTTATATCTGCGATGACCTGGGCACCCACGTATTGGTTAAGCAGGGTGGTGAATTCGGCGCGGCGCATGGAGAGGTCGGCACGCAGGGCGGGAGAGCTGAGCCTGACGTAGAGCGTCTGGTTGAGGATGTAGGTGTTCAGCGTGTAGTTGGCAATAGACTCGCCAGCCACCGTCGGCCATGCTTCCATCAGTCGCTTCTGCAGGAGGGGCATTTCCAGTCCCTGTTGACGCAGGTTTCGCATGATGATATCCTTGACTGTTTGTACGTCGCGTTTAAACATGCTTGTTGGGTGGTAATTGTTGGGTGTTAAGTTCCCCGTCGGCTACTTTGAATATTTTGTAGTCGTTTGACGAGGCTGCAAGTATCTGGTCGAGGTGCTCTCGGTTGGTATCGGTCATGAAAATCTGTCCGAAGTCGTCGCCTGAGACGAGGTTAACAATCTGCTCCACTCGACTGGAGTCCAGCTTGTCGAAAATATCGTCGAGAAGCAGGATGGGAACACTCGGCATCGTGCGCTTCAGCATCTCAAACTGCGCCAGTTTGAGGGCAATGACAAAGGTCTTCTGCTGTCCCTGCGACCCCTCGCGCTTCATCTGGTGACCTTCAATCATGATTTCCAAATCATCGCGATGAACGCCGTGCAGGGAGTAGCCCACGGCACGGTCTTTGAAGCGGTCGCGCTGAATGACTTCGAGCAGCGGGCCGCGCTGGCAATGGCTGACGTAGTTGAGCGACACCCGTTCTTGACCGCCAGAAATGCGTTCGTAGAATTGCTGGAAGAGCGGCGTCAGTTGAGTGGCTAAAAGGTTGCGCTTTTGATAGATGATCTCGCCGGCAGCGGCCATCTGTTCCTCCCAGATACTCATCATGTCGGGGTCGGGTTCCTCGTCTTGTTTCAGCAGGGTGTTTCGCTGCTGAAGGGCTTTGCTATAGCGGTTCAGCGCATCCATGTAGGTACGGTCCATCTGGGCTATCACCACATCCATCAGGCGGCGGCGCTCCTCGCTTCCCCCTTCTATAAGAAAGGTGTCGGCAGGCGAGATCATCACGATGGGTATCAGCCCGATGTGTTCCGACAACCGCTTGTACTCCTTCTTGTTGCGCTTGAAGTGCTTCTTCTGTCCTCGCTTCATGCCGCATGTGACGGTGAGTGGTGACTCGGGCGCGTCGGGTTGTGAATAGGTACCTTCGAGCATCATGAAGTCCTGTTCGTGGCGAATGACCTGCGAGTCGACGGGGTTGAAGGCCGAACGGCAGAACGACAAGTAGTAGACCGCATCGAGCACGTTGGTCTTGCCTGCGCCGTTGTGGCCAATGAAACAATTCATTTTTGGCGACAGTTCGAGCATCGCCTCCTGAATGTTCTTGTAGTTGATGAGCGATAGTTTTTCGAGAATCACGGTGCAAAGGTAGTCATTTTTGACACGCTTATCGCGAAGTTTGCCCATTTTTTTGCAATAAAAAATATTAATCTGTGTTAATCCGTGTCATCTGTGCTATATTTTTAGTAACTTTGCAGCCGCAAAATTTGTGAATACATAAAAAAACAAAATTATAATGGCAAAACAAAACATTCAACCGAGCGCTCCCGTAGAAGAGACGCTTTCAAAGAACGAGGCATTCTTCCTCAAGTATCAGAAACAGATTATCGGCGCCGTCGTGGCCCTCGTGGTCATTGTCGCAGCCTGCATCCTGTACAATAATTATGTAGCCGAGCCCAATGCCCAGAAGGCCAGCACCTCATTGGCCAAGGGTCAGGAGTATTTCGCAGCCCAGCAGTATGAGCTGGCTCTGAACGGCGACAGCACGGGCTTCGTCGGTTTCGCCAAGCTTGCCGGTGAGGCCAGTGGTGATGCCGGTAATCTGGCTAACCTCTATGCCGGACTCTGCTATGCCAATCTCGACAAGTGGCAGGAGGCTGTCACCTACATCGAGAAGTTCGACCTGAAGGATGATCAGATGATTTCTCCCGCAGCCCTTGGTGCTCTTGGCAATGCCTACGCTCACGTCAACCAGCTTGACAAGGCCGTCAGCACGCTGAAGAAGGCTGCCGAGAAGGCCGACAACATGTCGCTGTCGCCCACCTTCCTGATTCAGGCTGGTGAGATTCTGGAGAGTCAGAACAAGAAGGACGAAGCCCTGAAGCTCTATCAGACGATTAAGGAGAAGTACGTCAACTCAATGCAGTATCAGACCATCGATGCCTACATCGAGCGTGTCTCTGCCAAATAAGTTATGGCTACAAAAAACCTCTCGGAATACAACACGGAGAAAGTGCCCGACGCGTCGAATATGATTTTCGGCATCGTCGTGGCCGAGTGGAATCCCGAAATCACAGGCGCCTTGCTCGACGGGTGTGTCAGCACACTCGAGAAGCACGGCGCCTTGCCTGAAAATATCCATGTGAAGACGGTGCCGGGCTCGTTCGAGCTCATCTACGGTGCACGTCAGATGACACTCAACGACGGTTATGATGCCGTCATCGTACTGGGTTCCGTCATCCGCGGCGAGACACCCCATTTCGACTATATCTGTCAGGGTGTCACTCAGGGTATTGCCCGTCTGAATGCTACGAACAACATCCCCGTTGTCTACGGTTTGCTGACCACCAACGACGAGCAGCAGGCTCGCGACCGAGCTGGCGGACGTCTTGGTAACAAGGGCGACGAGTGTGCCGTGGTGGCTATCAAGATGGCAAAATTCTAAACGCCTATGTAGTAACGATTCAAGCCTATGAAACTAATTTCTTGGAATGTTAACGGGCTACGTGCCTGTGAAGGAAAAGGATTCAGCGACATCTTTCGACAGATGGACGCTGATTTCTTTTGTCTACAGGAGACCAAAATGCAGGAGGGACAGCTCGACCTGCAGTTTGACGGTTATCAATCTTACTGGAACTATGCCGACAAGAAGGGCTACTCAGGGACGGCCGTCTACACACGCCATACGCCACTGGCCGTCACCTACGGCATTGGTGTCGACGAGCATGACCACGAGGGTAGGGTGGTGACACTCGAGATGGAGCAGTTCTTCCTCGTATGCTGCTACACGCCCAACTCGCAGGACGGCCTGAAGCGGCTGGACTATCGCATGACGTGGGAGCGCGACTTCCGCCAGTACCTGAAACGGCTCGACGAACGGAAGCCGGTTATTCTCTGCGGCGACCTGAATGTGGCACACGAGGAGATAGACCTCAAGAATCCCAAGTCAAACCGCCAGAACGCGGGCTTCACCGACGAGGAGCGCGCCGCTTTCGGCCAGCTGCTGGATAGTGGATTCCGCGACACCTTCCGTACGCTCTATCCCGAGCAGGTGACCTATTCCTGGTGGTCATACCGCTTCCAGGCGCGTCAGAAGAATGCCGGATGGCGCATCGACTATTTCGTCGTCTCCGAGCGCTTGATGGCTCAGGTTGCCGACGCCAAGATACATACCGACATCATGGGTAGCGACCATTGTCCCGTAGAACTGGACCTCACATAAGTCAACACAAGCAAACCAATGAAAAAACTACTACTATCACTCTGTGTGCTGCTGACTGCGGCCACGGCTTCGTCGCAGCACGTCATCTCGCTCGAAGGAGCGTGGGACTTTGCCGTCAGCAACGGTAAGCCTGCAAGCTATCCTGACTACGTCATACTGCCTGGCTCGATGCTGACCAACGGCAAGGGCGACCCCGTCAGCGTGAAGACGCAATGGACGGGCTCGCTCTACGACTCAAGCTTCTACTTCAATCCCTATATGGAGAAATACCGCGTGGAGGGACAGATGAAGTTCCCCTTCTTCCTCACCCCTGAACGGCACTATGTGGGCCCTGCGTGGTATCGTCGCAAGGTCTATGTGCCCCGTGATTGGAGCGGTCTGCCGATAACGCTCTATCTGGAGCGTCCGCATATTGAGACAAAGGTCTACGTCAACGGTCATGAGGTGGGCCGACGCATGTCGCTGTCGACGCCCCATCGCTATGACATTACCGACTACCTGCTGTTTGGCGACACCAACGAAATTGCCATCCGCGTCTACAACGGCATCGAGAACGTCTGCGTGGGACAGGACTCGCACAGCGTTACCGACCAGACGCAGGGCAACTGGAACGGCGTCGTCGGACGTATTGAGTTGCAGGCGGGGCCGAACATCTGGCGCAAGCGGGTGGTGCCCCATCTGGAGAAACACATCGTCGACATCACGATCAACGAGCGTACCTATCACGTGAAGTATGACCCGCAGGCCGTGCTGTGGGACGAGTTTCATCCGAAACTCTATACGCAGGAGGTCGAATACGACGGATGGAACGTGCCCGTCACCTTCGGACTGCGCGAGATTTCGATTCAGGGGCGCCAGCTGTACATCAACGGTCGTCCGCTCTTCCTGCGTGGTACGGTCGAGAACTGCTGTTTTCCCGAGACGGGCTATCCGCCTACCGACGAGGAGTCGTGGGAGCGCATCCTGACGAAATGCAAGGAGTATGGACTGAATCACATACGCTTCCACAGCTACTGCCCGCCGGAGGCTGCCTTTGCTGCTGCCGACCGCATCGGCATCTATCTACAGCCTGAGGGACCGTCGTGGCCGAACCACGGTGTGCGCCTGCGTCGTGGGCAGAAAATTGATGAGTATCTGATGGAGGAGTCGAAGCGCATCCTCGACGAGTATGGACACCATCCCTCGTTTGTGATGATGGCGGCGGGCAACGAGCCTGCCGGTGACTGGGTGAGCTATTGCAACGACTGGGTGAAGGCGATGAAGAAGTATGACCCGACCAAGATCTATGCCGGTGCCAGTGTGGGTGGCGGCTGGGCTTGGGATGGCGGTTCTGAGTTCCACGTCAAAGGCGGTGCTCGTGGATTGGATGACTGGAACCGGCGGGCGCCTTCGTCAGACGATGACTATTTCGCCGGTATAGAGTTCCCGCGTAATTACAAAGATACAGTACCTAACAATACGCCTATTATCACACATGAGAAGGGACAGTGGTGTGCATTCCCAGACTTCAAGGAGATTTCTCAGTACAACGGTGCCTACAAAGCCCGCAATTTCGAAATTTTCCGTGACCTGTTGCGCGACAACGGTATGGGCGAGATGGGCGAGAAATTCCTGATGGCTAGTGGCCGTCTACAGGTGCTATGCTATAAATACGAAATAGAACGTAATCTGCGTACCAAGGACTATGCTGGCTTCCAGCTTCTTGGACTGAACGACTACAGCGGACAGGGCACTGCCCTCGTCGGACCTCTGAACGTCCATTGGCGTGAGAAGGGCTATTGTACGGCTGACGACTGGCGCGAATTCTGTAATCTGCTCGTACCGTTAGCCCGTTTCCCGAAGTTCGTCTATAGCTCTGCCGATACCCTCCGTGTGCCCGTTGAAGCGTACAACGCCGTCGGTACGACGGTGTCTAAGTTGCGAGCTACCTATGATATTCACGACGATAGGAACCGCGTCATAGCGGGAGGGAAGTTGAACACAGGCGTGTTGTCTGCTGCTAAGATCACGCCGTTGGGAACCATAGTCCTGCCGCTCGATTCCATCAGTCGGCCCACCAAACTGACGCTCACGGTTCGCTTTGCCAAGGAATTCAAGAATCATTGGGATTTCTGGGTGTACCCCGAAACCCCTGTCACGGAGGCGGCTTTCACCATTACGGATGACTATCAGGAGGCCCTGCGACAGTTGCAGCAGGGCAAGACCGTGCTGCTGACGGCGGCTGGCAAGGTGACGCTGGGCAGCGACGTGAAGCAGACCTACCTGCCTGTGTTCTGGAACACCAGCTGGTTTAAGATGCGCCCGCCGCACACGACGGGAGCCTATATCGACAAGCAGCATCCGTTGTTCAAGTACGACTTCCCGACCGACGACTGGTCGAACCTCAACTGGTGGGAGCTGCTGAACCGCGCCCAGGTGATGAACCTCCGCGAATTGCCTGCCGACTACCAGTCGCCCATCCAGCCCATCGACACGTGGCACGTCTCGCGCAAGCTTGGCATGCTGGTTGAGGCGAGAGTGGGCCAGGGACGCCTGCTGATGACCACGATGGACATTACGGGCAATCTGGAGCGTCGCCCCGTAGCACGCCAGATGCGCCAGGCCATTCTGCGCTATATGCAGAGCGCCGACTTCCAGCCGTCGTTGACGTTGTCGCCCGACGTCGTCGAAGGCTTCTTCACCCGCCAGGCGCCGCCGGTGAATATGTTCACCAACGACTCGCCCGACGAACTGAAGCCCAAAATCAAGTAGCGTCAGGACTTTGCAATAAGTCTCAATTTTATTCGATTCACAGAATCTTTCCTGCGTTTCGCTGATTTTATTTGCCTGATTGCGCGGATTTCCATATCTTTGCATCACAAAACCTAAAGAATCAGCAAAACGCATGGAAGAGATCCTGGCACAGTTTGACCCTATCACCCTCGACGAGATGAGCGGCATACGCCTGATGAACCGTACGGATACGAAGTTCGTCACGACGAGGCCTATGCTTGAACGTCTGTTGCTGCTGGCACAGCCCGACTACTACGTACAGCAGATTGACGACAGCCGACTGGCGGCCTACTACACCGTCTACTTCGATACCGACGACTGCGCCATGTACACCGCCCATGAGACGGGCCATACCAACCGTCAGAAACTGCGCGTGCGCTCCTATGTCGACTCCCACCTGAACTTTCTCGAAGTGAAGACCAAGAACAACCACGGACGCACGAAGAAGAAACGCGTGTCGCTCGACGGCTTCAATCCCGACGACAACGCCCAGTTCTCCATCCGCAGTCCGCAGTATGCCGGCTTCCTCAGCGACAACCTGCGCTATGCACCCCAGTCGTTGAGCCGCCAGCTTGAGAACCGCTTCGACCGCATTACGCTGGTGAACAAGGCCAAGACCGAACGGCTGACCATCGACACCCACTTGCGCTTCCACAACGTCGTTACCGACAGCCGCCGCGCGATGGACGATATCGTCATCATCGAACTGAAGCGCGACGGACTCCAGCCGTCGCCCATCCTTGGCTGTCTGCGCCAGCTGCGCATCATGCCCCACGGCTTCTCCAAGTACGTCATCGGCTCGGCCCTGACCAATAGCCAGTTGCATTGCAACCGTCTGAAACCGAAGATTATAGACATTCACAAAATACTCAACTCAAAACTCTAACTCCAAAATGACAGACTTCCTGACACTATCTCCGTCCTACGCACAGATGCTCGTGCGCCTGTTCATCGACATCGTCATCACGTGGCTCATCATCGACCGCCTGTATTACAAGAAGAGCAAGCGACGTGACTTCTACTTCACCTTCATGCTCATATCGATAGCCATCTTCTTCATCGTCTTCTTCATGATATTCGTACTTGAAGACATGAAGGGCAAGACGTCGATGGGTATCGGCATCGGACTCTTCGGCATCTTCTCCATCATGCGCTACCGTACCGACGCCATGCCTGTGCGCGAGATGACCTATCTGTTTATCATCATCGCCCTGGCGGTGGTTAATGCCATAGCCGAGGGCGTGCCGATGATGGAGCTGGTGCTCACCAACCTC
>Ga0310697_10007821_pt1 | contig 10022 bp, 7 predicted proteins | sample 172DNAGHGlowgp2_FD_203883 | JGI IMG/M metagenome (GOLD analysis project Ga0310697, IMG submission 203883) | Sheep rumen microbial communities from Palmerston North, Manawatu-Wanganui, New Zealand - 1728 DNA GHGlow gp2 (v2) (version 2) | ecosystem: Host-associated > Mammals > Digestive system >...
CGGTTTCACCGAGTATGCCGGACTATGGATGCTGGGCATTGTCCTCTACATCCTGGGTGCTGTGGTTTCGGGCTTCATCGTTTATCTGGTGCTGCAATACCTCAGGCCTGGTTTCATGTACGAGCAGGCACAGTTCGTCATCGACGCCTATGAGAAGATGCCCGAGGCCATCGACAGCCGCTTTGTCGACACCCTGCGCCTGGCAATGGAGAAACACTTGATGCCCAGCCCGATACAAATTGTATTCTCGGCCTTTTGGCTCATCTCTTTCGGCGGGTCTCTAATCAGTGCGCTCACGGCACTTTTCGCCCAAAGGCCCCTCAACAGGCGCCAGCAACGTTAATCCGCGGCACGCGTCTTCTAAACAGAATCCGTTGAAATATAAACCAAGAATTCACTAACACGAAATACAAGCACAAGATGGACATCTCTGTTGTAATACCTTTGTTTAACGAGGCAGAGTCGCTGCCTGAACTCGCTGAATGGATCGAGCGCGTCATGAAGGAGAACGGCTTCTCCTATGAGGTGCTGTTCATTAACGACGGCAGCACAGACAACTCCTGGGACGTTATCAAGGAACTGCACGACAAGAACCCACGCATGAAGGGCATCGCTTTCAGGCGCAATTATGGCAAGTCACCGGCGCTCAATACCGGATTTGACCGGGCGCAGGGCAATGTCATCATCACCATGGACGCCGATCTGCAAGACAGCCCCGACGAGATTCCGGCGCTCTACGACATGATCACCCGCGACGGCTATGACCTGGTGAGCGGATGGAAGAAAAAACGTTATGACCCGCTGAGCAAGACGCTGCCCACCAAGTTGTTCAACGCCACCGCGCGCCGTGTGAGCGGCATCAGCAACCTGCATGACTTCAACTGCGGCCTCAAGGCTTACCGCAAGGAGGTCGTCAAGCACATCGAGGTCTATGGTGACATGCACCGCTACGTGCCCTACCTGGCCAAGAACGCCGGCTTCACCCGCATCGGCGAGAAAGAGGTGAAGCACCGCGCGCGCAAGTACGGCACGACCAAGTTCGGGCTGGACCGCTTCGTCAACGGCTATTTGGACCTGATCACGCTGTGGTTCCAGGCCAAGTTCGGCGTGAAGCCGATGCACTTCTTCGGACTGCTGGGCAGCCTCATGTTCCTGTTGGGTTTCATCGCTGTCATCGTCGTGGGCTCACTCAAACTCTACAACATGTACAGCGGCAACAGTTACACCCTGGTGACCAACTCGCCCTACTTCTACCTCGCGCTCACGCTGATGATCCTGGGTACACAACTCTTCCTCACGGGATTCCTGGGAGAACTCATCATCCGTCACAGTAACGACCGCAACCACTACGAAATCAGCGAAGAAATCACCCAAGACCAATGATAATCCGCCTGGTTCACATCGCGATCGCAGCGGCCGCACTGCTGGCCGCGCTGGCATCGTGCAGCAATGACAGTTGCAGCGACAACGGCAGCAGCCTGCCCCTGGCGACATTCTATATCAACGGAACCCAACAGTCCATTCCGGGACTGTCCATCATGGGCATCGGGGTGCCGGGCGACAGCCTGCTGGCCGACAACAAATCCATCAGCGAAGCCTACCTGCCACTGCGGGCAAGCACTACGTCAACGAGTTACACCCTGTGGCGCTCCTTCACCTCAGGTGACAACACCGTGACGGTGCGCGACACCATCACGCTCGATTACAAGGCGGTGCCCTTCTTCCACTCTGCCGAGTGCGGAGCGATGTTCAACTTTGACATCGAGACCGTGACCCATACCACCCACGGCATCGACTCGGTCGTGATGCTCACCACACACGTCACTAACTCGCGCACGCCAGCAATGCGCATCTATTTCACCAACCTGCAGCAATGAGACGCATGATAAACAACACATTGCCATCAATCAACAGGACCGTCATCGTGTTGGCAATGGCGCTCATCACAGCGCTTGGCGTGACCGCACAGGAGCCCGACAAGCGGCACGTGACGCCTGTCAAGCCCGAGACCAACCAGGTGAAACCGCCACCCAAAGGCACCGACGAGAAAATCATCCAGCAATACATCAGCGGCGACAGCACCAAGGCACTCGAGGAGGCCCGCAAGGACTCGCTGCGGCGCGTCTATCACCGTTACCCGCTGCTCACCGACCTGACCATAGGGCTCAATCTGGCGGAGCCCCTGTTCATGGCACTCGGGCAGTCCTACGCCAGCACCGACGTGAACGTGACCCTCAACATGTGGAACCGACTGCAACCCACAGTCGAACTGGGATTGGGATGGGCCAAGTCGGACCCCGACGACATGAACTTCACCTACAAGGCCAAGCCTTCCCCCTATTTCAAGGTGGGTGCCAACTACAATTTCCTGTTCAAGAGTTCACCTGACTACCAAGCGTTAATCGGGCTGAGACTGGGTTACAGCACATTCGGTTACGACGTGACCGGGGCGCATCATGTCAACAGTTACTGGCAGGAGGATTTCACCTATGACATCACCGGAGAACACTCCCACGCCCTCTGGGGCGAAGCCGGAGTCGGGCTCAAAGTCAAACTCTGGGACAACGTGGCGATGGGATGGATGATACGCTACCACGGCATCTTCAACTACGGCAAAAGCGACCACTCAAAACCCTGGTTCATACCTGGTTACGGACCGCGCAACAGTTCATTGTCAGTATCGCTCAACATTTGTTACACCCTGCCACTGCACCGCACGACGGCAGCCAGTGCCAACAACGCCCAGCAGCCATGATCAAGAGACCGTTGAGAAGCCCCAGACCCACAGGAAGGGCACCTAAAATCAACCCTGGAACACGTCCTGACTGGTACAAGCGCTTCAGGCAACTTGCCGCGCTGGCCGACAAGACTTTCAGATTGAAATGAACGGCCGAGGCGACCCGCTCCGGACAATGCCGCCAGCAGGGGGCGCCAACAGGGGGTTGTTAATAGTTTTTTTGAGCGTTTTTTTGCAAAAACTTTTGCCAGTTCAAAAAAAGTTCGTAATATTGTACTCTGAAAAGCGGGAAAAGTTGCGCATTTTTTGTGTAATTTTCTCATTTTCAGTAATTTATTGTGATAATCCCAGCCCGCCACGACTTTTCTTGACGGGTAATGTGACCGAACAAAAAAGAATAACAAAAACTAAAAATATTAATTAACATTATTACTAACATTTTAACTCATTTAATTATGAAGATTAAAAATTTACTTCTTATTGCTGCCGCAGCATCGCTGAGCCTCACCGCTTTCGCTGATGACCTGAGCAAAGGCGAGTATGCAACCCTGGAAGATGGTAGCCCCGCTATGATTGGTCAAGCCACTCTCGACCACCTGTTCGTACGTGGCGACTATGACGACAAGGGCACCATGGAGACCTATGACAATGTCGTTTCTTTCAAGGCCGGTACTCCCCAAACCGTTTTCCTGTGGCTCGATGACGATCAGATTTATCTGAACGAGGCAGTTCAGGCGCTGACCCCCACCCTGGTGGCCAACAACGCTGAGCCCTACAACGAGATCACTTACAACTCGGCACAGTTTGACATCTATCTGCCCCAGAGCATTCAGATGGTAGAACTCGAGAACGAGGATGGCGACATGGTTTCTTATGAGCAGGGCGACCGCATGCCCAACAGCGCTGAGTTCATCTTCAGCGAGAAGGGAACCAAGGTTGTCGATGGTATCACCTACCGTGTTTACACCGTGATCATCTCCAACAAGAACAATAATGGTACTCACTTCAGCAGCAAGAACGCCAAGATGTACCGTGAGAATGGTGCTCTGAAGAAGGACGATGCTCCCCTGCTGGGCGTATTCCTGCAGAACGACAACCAGAGCGAGGTTGAGGGTCATCTCGCTGACATGATCATCGCCAACCAGGAGTTCGGTTTCCGTGAGGCCTTCACCGCTGATCCCCAGTGGGAGCCCAACCAGTACCGCTTCATCTATGGCGAGGGTGGCAACAACGAGACCCAGCGCTTCCAGTACTACAACCGCGTTGCCCTCTATGGCAGCAGCAATGTAGTTGAGAACCTCGGCACCAAGACCATCAACAACGTGAAGTACTACAACGTTGCTGGTATGGAGAGCGACAAGCCCTTCGAAGGTGTTAACATCAAGGTGACCACCTACAACGATGGTACCACCAGCACCTGCAAGGTGATCAAGTAAGAAACAACACTCTTATTTTGATAAACAAAAACCGTGAGCCTTTCGGCCCACGGTTTTTTTGTGTCCATTCCCCAACTAGCGCCATGCGCTCACATGCTCCACCCGCCACGGGTCGACAGCAAGCGATGACGAGGGCGCTGTCCCATCGTGGCACACCATCTTGTCCTGCATCAGCAGCAGACCGATGGCGCGCGTCATCAGGATATCGTCGTGCTTTCCCGGACGGGCACTGTAATGCCCATTGTGGTCCTCATAGCAGCGCATCTCGTTGACGGCCTCACGCTCGCGCTCGACATACCGGTCGTCACGCAGGGCGGCAATGAGCGCCGCCACCGCCTTGGGTTTGGTCTTGGCGTTGGTGTGGAAACCTAGTTTGCCACTCGAACGCTGATAGACGTTGCCATAAACCCGGTGCAGGTTCTCAAGCATGAATTCACTCTCACCGGCACGCGCGGCCTCGTTGGTGAGCGTGTTACTCTCGACAACGAGCAGTGCGTCGTTATAGTACTTGGCCAGTTGCATCGACTTCCATGCGAGTTGGTCATGGTCGATGTGTCCTCGCCACTGTGCCACAATGGCGGCCTTGCGGCGGCTGTCAGACTGGCGCCACACGGCAATCACCGAGTAGTCGCTGCCGTCAGACCTGCCGCCGACATCGACCACCGTCATGTAGCGCGTCTTGACAGGCCTGTCCCGCTCAGGCTGTTCCCACACCTTGAGCAGACCGTTGGAGGCACTCACCAGATGTATGTTCCGCTTGGCGGATTCACCGCTTTGCCCGTCGGCCTGGATGTCACCCGTGAGCAGGGGCTCAAGGCCGCAATTCTCCTCGAGACGGTCCAGATGCTCACGGTCAAAGGGGTTATGCCCGCTGGTGGTAAAGGCCTCACTGGCATTGCTGGGATACTCTGACATCATCAATGCGTGAGTGCGGAACTCGCGGCGTTTCTGGTGGTACCAGTTGATCTGTTCCAGCGTGCAGCCGTCCTCCCACAGCGTGTGTTCATACTCGTCCATCTCCTGCCACAACGCCTGCGGGTCATCCACCGGAACCCTGTAGATACCGATTTCATGCCACGGCACAAACACAGGGACCTTATCGCTGTTCCCCATCTGCGCACGCAGCCACTCGTCGTGGAAGTAGTCGCCCACACCATTGGCGGTGGACTCGAGCACGATGACCGTCTCGGCCTTCAGGACCACGCTGCCGCACACGCTGCGCACGACATCGTCAGGATTGTGCATCGCGCTCGCCTGCCAGAAGGCCACCTCACTCAAGTGGGCCATGGCGATGTCATAACCACGCACGGCATCCTCGCTGCGGGAACTACCCGTCAGCACCAGGCAATCACGGGCCTCAATCTGGTACACATTGGGCTGACCCTCGAGTTTGGCAAAACGCGGCATCACGTCCTCTTCTTCAAGCAGTTCCGACGGATAATGGCGCAGCAACAGGTTATACATCTGCTTGATGTTCTTACTCGAGGTGTGCATGTGGCCGCAGATGAGGCTATTCCACCCTCGATGCCTGACGAGTTGCTGCCATGCCATGTACATCTGCACCAGTGTCGAGCCGCCCCACTGGCGCGCCTTGAGCAGAATGACGCGCACCGGCTTGCCCGCCGTCCGCTGTTCTTCCATCACGCCGAGCAGGCGGCGTTGCGGACGGTTAAGGAAAAACGGCACGTTCTGGCTCGTGATCTTGTCCTTGATGGTGACACAACGGGCACACCAGAATTCAAAGTCCTCCATGATGCGCAACCGTTCCTGCTCGACAGGCGGCAGCGACGGGTAGCCGGGATGTCGCGCCAGCACCGCACGGGGGACCATGCAGCCACCGGTCTCCACACGGTCGCCCCAGCAGCCGACGCCCGTGAGCGGGTCATAAGGGTCCCGTGCCGCGGCCTCGTTCCGCCGCGTGTTCTCGGCAAGAATCCCTTCTATATTATATAATGTGTTTTTCATCTTCATTTGTGAGTACTTGAGTAAATGAGCGACGGGAGCAGCAGGGTGCCCGTGCGAGCCTCGCCCTCAAGCGACAGGCGCAGTGTGCGGACGTGCACCGCCATCGGTGCCGTTGCCAACGGCTGCCCGACGGAACCCGCCACATTCATCACGCTCACGTCACGGTCCTGGGCCATGATGCCGCGCTGACCGGTGACGCGCAACTCCAGTGTGGCGTCCTCGCTGGACACATGCCACACCACACGGCTAACGGCGCGTCCCAGCAGCGGGTCAAGCGCGATGGGATGGCTGCGCCACGCCACCGCCATCATTGCCGGTTCCTCACGTTCCAGGTCCAGCAGCGTGCCGTCGGACATCACAGCGACGGCATGCAGGGCATCACAATAGAATTGGGCTGCCGGCACCGTGCGCTCACTCATCGAGCCGCTCGTCATCATCACCATGGGATTCCCCGACTGGGGCAGCAGCCACAACTCACTATAGGCATTGCACCACGACAGGGCGCGACAACTCACATCGCGCTGGCACACGTCAACACATGAGGCGCTCAACCGGCACAGGTGACCATGACGCGAGACGAACCAGATGGCACGGCTCCCCTCGACGGGAGCCACAGCAGGCTCGATGACGGTACGGTCAACAAGGCGTGCCTCGCCCAGCGTGCCCGACGCGCTTTGGGGCACGGCATAAATGCCGTCATCGGTGAACACATACACCGGATAGCGTCCCAACCCGTTGGAATACAACGGACGTGTCATCACGGTGATTGCCAGCGGCACCGTCCCCAGCACATTGCGACGGTGTGCCTCGACAAGGGCATTGCCCGGGGCACTCACGATAACGTCTCCGCCCGGGGTGCAGCAGTACAGCCGTCCGCCAGCCGTCGTCGAGCACACCACGCCGTCGACACGCATCGACGTCCCGACGGCGGCACACTGCGTGGGTGTCAGTGTCAATTCATGATCTGGCAGCACAAAATCGCTGCCCTCGATATGGGCGGCGACGGGAGCGCTGGCGATGAGATGCCACAGCGAACTGTTGAGTTCGTTGGCGATGGCATCCCCGCTGCGGCGGGACAATCCCATTTCCAAAATATACTCACGCCCTCCCTGGGTGCGGGTGATGCAACGATAGTCCAACGTGCGGCTGGCAGTGAGCAGATGCGCCTCGTCAGTAGCCAGCAGGTCAATCCCCGCCACCAGCGGCAGCCAAGCCGCACCGATGTCACGCGTCACATCCACCGTCAGCCGGTAACGCTTGAACGGCAACGTCGTCGCCTCGATGCCCGTGAAACTGTTGCTGGTGGTGGTCACATTAGCGCTGACCCTGTCGGCATTGGACAACGTGGCGTCACCCACGCGGAACGGGTCGCTCATCCACAGATATGTACCGTCAACCAGACGGACAGCCCATCGCACCAGCATCGGTGCGGTGTGATAGCCCTCGGCGAGAGCGTCGGCATTGAGGGCGCTCCATGCCATGCGCAACATCTGCGCCAGCGCGCTCGTGTCGGCGCTCGACAGCGGTGCCGACCAACGCTGATACGGGGTGGCAAAGGTATAGGCATCCAGGTCAGTGCTCGTTGTGCTGAGTTGAATGCCGATGGCCAACTCGGGCTGTGCATCAGCGGGGTCAAGCATAGTCCATACACCACCGCTGGAAGTCAAGTAGGTGAAACCGTCACTGGTGACGATGACAATCAGTGCCCCGATGGCATGGGCGCCGACAATGGTGCCGGTCACGGTGGCAACGGCAATGCCGTCGATAAGCACTGTTTTGCCGTTAGCGCTCACCACGTGATTGCCCTCGATGAGCAACAGGCGCTCACCGGCGCCGATTGCGCCCGACGCTACGGGCTGGCCTGTCACCTGCAGGGCTTCTTCTTGTTCGCGCATGTTTAAGGTCACAGCGGCCTCACCGCTGCGCGCCGCCTCGCCATTGACGTGCGGCACCATCGCCCGGGGAATGACCCGGGTCTGTTTTAAGGAATGATGTTTCTTCATGGTATTTACGGTATTAATGAAATCGGCACAAAAATACCACCGCCACATCACCCAGCGCCAGCACAAAAAGCAATCATACGGGTTTCAGACGACAGGTCTCAGGAAGGTGAAACCCAAAGAACCCGCGATTTCATGAGGAAAGACAATGTCATGAAAAAAGGGGAGACGCGGTCGCGTCTCCCCTTAAATCTTTAAACCTGGCACCTTAATCACCAGGTGCCATACAGCAGATAATTGATCAGCGCCGTAGCGTCACTGATGTCAATGCCGCCGGTCAAGTCGGTGTCAGCATTCGTCATATTAATGCCAGTGTCGTCACCGTACAACAGGTAGTTGATCAGCGTCGTGGCGTCGGTGATATCCACCTTACCGTCATCGTTCACATCACCACGCATCAAGGCAGGAGGCGTCGGAATGACAAACTGCGAGCCATCGGTGAAATACAACCAGTTGTCGTCATAGCCCGGCCACAGGCTGTTACCGTCGCTTGGCATCGTCAGCCCCCAGTTGATGGACTGGGAATTTGCCGTGCCGCTGTTGCCGGGAACGGGTGACGCGGCGCTGCCGCCCATGTTCTGCCACAAACCTGAACCGCCGGGATTCTCTGCATCGCTGATGTCGCCGATTGTCTGGCAGGGGAACGTCATCGTGCCGTCGGCATTCAGGATCATATGGGCCGATTCCCAGCCCAGACCGTACAGATTCGTCACATATACTGTGTCGCCCTCCTGATGGATGTACACATCGGCGATGCCGGAATTGCCGCTGGGCAGGATGGTGTACTCATGCTTGCCGTTGGGCGTCAGCAGACGCACATGGCGGAACAGCGGCGATGTCGTGCGCGTCGTGTCGCTCACCTGCTGCATCACCCCATGGGGTGTGCTGATGGTCGTCGTCTTCACCTTCACGATATAGTAGCCGAAACCGCCCTCGATGGTGATTGACCCGTCGTCAGCAATGGTGCCGTTCACGTCGGCCAAAGCGCCATCGTTCAGCAACCAGTCCTCGTTGACAAAGTAGTAACTCAACGTGCTGTCGACCTTCGTCGTCACCTGGCCGCTGGCAGTGCTCGAGTGGCCTTCAACAGTGTGGAACGGCTCGCCCGTCGCCTCCAGTGTCACCGTGCCCGAGGCATAGTCCACCAGTAACGACTGCGGCAATTCATACATGGTGAAACCGCTCCTGAAAAACAACTGGCCTGCGTTCTCTCCATCGACGATGACGGCACTCCAGCCACCCATGTTCATCGGGTCGTGAGGAGTCACCGTGACAACGCCGTTGGCATCCTTGCTCCAGTCATACACGTCGAACAAACTGATCTTGTTGCCTGTAACGGCTGCCATAGCGCTCAAGGAAGCACACACCAGCACCAGTGCTAATATCTTTCTCATAAATAACAATCTAATATGGTCTATTATATAATAATGTGAGCACAAAATTACTCATTTATTCGTTACCATCACCCCTTTAACCCTATTTTTTTTCCTCCCCCATGGCCACCGCTGTTCACCCCATTGATTGCGTCCCCGTGATGCCGGCAGCAAACAAGGCTTTCCGCCCCACACATGAACGCGAAAGCCGACAAATAAAAAAGGAGAGACACAATCGTGTCTCCCCCTTTTATTTAAAGCCTATAGCCTAACAAATCAGTCGGGCCAGTTGCCGTACAGCAGGTAGTTGATCAGCGTGGTTGCATCAGTGATGTCGATATCACCGCTGTAGTCAACGTCTGCATTGTCCTCAACAAAGGGATTGGCATTACCGTACAGCAGGTAGTTGATCAGCGTGGTTGCATCAGTGATGTCAACAGTACCGCTTCCGTCAACGTCGCCACGGAGGTAGCCACCTTCAGCCAAGGTGGTGAACAGCGTCGATGCGCCC
>Ga0310697_10007827_pt1 | contig 10015 bp, 16 predicted proteins | sample 172DNAGHGlowgp2_FD_203883 | JGI IMG/M metagenome (GOLD analysis project Ga0310697, IMG submission 203883) | Sheep rumen microbial communities from Palmerston North, Manawatu-Wanganui, New Zealand - 1728 DNA GHGlow gp2 (v2) (version 2) | ecosystem: Host-associated > Mammals > Digestive system >...
GGCGATAATGGCTTGAGCAATTCTCCTGCCGGGTGTGTCTCGATTCTTTCTTTTCATCTCTTTTTCTCTCCTATATCAAAAAAATGGATTGTGCTCTCTTACTTACACAATCCATTTTACACTACCTTTTTTATAAAGCTCTTCGTCAAATTCATGCTTAACCTTGGCATTTGCTTTATCGGGAATGCAAACTATAGCTCTTTGTTTTTCGAGATAATCACGGATTTTGGCAGTGGAATAAGCTTTGTCAGCCAATACCACTTTGTCTTTGAGCTTAAGTCCTTGCAAAAGTGGCAGAGCAACGAGGTTGTCGTTTACATTACCGGCAGAAAGCAGGAATTTAACGACTCGGAAGTTTTCATCGAGCAATACGTGGATTTTGGTAGTTTTACCTCCGCGAGAGGATTCAATATCTTGTTTTGTCTCGTGTCCGGGAGCATTCTTACGCGCTCCCAAAGCGTGTCGATGCACTTTGCAAAAAGTCGAATCGAGGGTAAAAAATTCGCCACGCTCTGCATTGCTTCGTGTAAGATTCTCAAAGACTCCTGCTTTTATCCATTGCTGAAACTTCTTGTAGACACTGTTCCACTTACCGTATCTTTCAGGCAAGAATCGCCACGTAGCTCCACTTTTTAATATCCACAGAATACCATTGAAAGCGGCGCGAGGGTTTATCTGCGGGCGTCCTGTTTTTTGCTCCGCCGGCAATATTTTTTCTACCATTTTCCATTCTTTGTCAGTTAATTCGTGATAAGATTTGTTTGCCATGAGAATCTCCTTAGAGTTTTTTAGCAAACTTATCTTAGCAGATTTCCCATGGTTTTACTTTTTCAACACACCCTAGCGTATGAATTGGCGCGGCAGAATGCGTTGGATTCAAATTTTTCACAAATGCAAGCGGTATATCAGGCGGCGGAGTATGATGAAAATGTAGAATCGGCGTACATTGATTCAATTACAAAATTTGATGTTGAAGACCCTTACGACGAGGTAAATTTCAAAATGCTGAATGAAGAATACGGCTACGAAAAATCGAAATCTCCGGGAATGCCGGATTTTAAATGAGGTTGAGGAATGAAAATAGCGTTGGTAGATGTGGACAGCCATAATTTTCCGAATTTAGTTTTGATGAAATTGTCGGCGTGGCATAAAAAAATAGGCGACGAAGTAATTTTGATGACTGCGGAAAAAGCGTTGCAGGAAGAAAATTTAATTTTCAATTACGACAAAATTTATGGAGCTTGCGTATTCAGCGGACGCGAAGAAATTTTGAATGGATTGGAAAGACGCGGAGTACATTTGGGCGGAACCGGGACAAAGTACAGAGAAATTTTGCCTTATGAAATTGAACATATAATGCCTGATTATTTTTTGTACGGAATAACGGATACGGCGTACGGATTTTTGACGCGGGGTTGTCCGCGCGGTTGCAGTTTTTGCGTTGTTGGACAGAAGGAAGGGCGAAAAAGTTATAAAGTTTCAGATGTTTCGGAGTGGTGGGACGGGCAGGAAAATATAAAATTGATAGATCCAAATTTGCTTGCTTGCGATGAACATTTGGATTTATTGCGGCAGTTGGTTGAAACAAATTCATACATTGACATAACGCAAGGATTGGACGCAAGACTCTTGACGGCAAAAAATATTGAGTTGATAAATGAATTGAAAGTAAAAACTTTGCATTTTGCATGGGACAATCCGCGAGACAGTTCAATAAAATCCGCATTGCAAAATTTAAAAAAAACTTCGCGAGTAAAAGACCGGCGCAAGTTGGCAGTTTATGTTTTATGCAATTATTGGAGCAGTCGTGAGGAAGATTTGTACAGAATTTATTGGTTGCGAGATAACGGCTTTGAACCTTATGTAATGGTTTACAACAAAAACAATGCTCCGAAACAAATTACAAAAATGCAACGCTGGTTAAATAACAAAAGAATTTTCAACGTGGTAAAAAAATTTGAGGATTATGATACGCGAATCGGGTGAAAAATTTGGAATCAAGAGTGACAGTAAATGCGACTTTGGACGAAATGGACGAATTATTTAACGATACGCAAGGCGGATTCAGTATCAGATATATTGAAAGACTGGAGCGAGTTGGCGACAACGCGACATTTAAGGTTGTTGTACGTCATGGCGAGAATATCGGTTATCAGGACGGAAAAATTTTTGATTATAATTCGTTCATAGAAAAGTTTGATGATATTGAACTTCGAGCAAAACGCATGGCAGATGAAAAAGATAGAATTACGCTGTTGGAAACAGATTTGGATATTGCTGAAAGAGGAATTGAAGGCGGCTTGTCGCCAAAAGAAGTGGAAAAAGTTTTGAAAATTTACGGTACTCACCGTTGCAAGGAAGAAAAATATTTAAAAGCTGTGATGAAAAATTTTCAAGATAAGGAAATCCGTTTGGATTTTGGCAGATAAAATTTTTTGGAGTGGTGGAAATTGGAATCAACGGTTACAATCAGAACCGACGAAGTGAAAATGGAAAAACTTTTTTAAGTGATGAAAACAGAAGATGTTCGTTGGCTGGTGAAAAAAATTAAGGACGAAGAAAAAACTTCCGAAGTGTCGAGGTGAATTTTGTGGGAAAAGAGAAAAAATCTGTTGAATATGATTTATTCGAGGATTTTTCAAATGTTGACGAGGAAAATATAATAGTCGGAGCAGTAACGCAAGCAGTTGAAAAATCTGCAAAAAGTGAGCCGACAAAAAAATTTCAGAAGATAGAGGACTTTGGCGAAAAAATCGGTGGGGCGAGAAAAGATTTATACGCGGCTTACTGCGACTTTATAAAAGTTGCTGTGGAAACGGAAGTTGAAAAAGTTCCGCTGTCAAAATCATTCCCTGCGCCGAATTACAAAAAACTTTTGGAAAGCGGAGTTGAACGCTGGAAAGTCGATGCAGTGAGAGCGTTGCGAGATACAATTCCGATTAAACCGAAAAAATTTTCATGGAAAATATCGGAATGGTCTGAAAAAGCGGCAAATTTGCGTGATATGTCAATTCAGATTTTGGAAAATCGTTGGACAGAGGAAGAATTTTCGGACGAACTTGAAAAAATGAAAACCCACGATTCAAAATACAGTTTCACGATGAGCAACAGCAGAGGAATTGCCGAGAAAATTAAAGATAAAATTTTAATTTATCAGGTGATGGGACATGAGCGGGATTGTTCGGCGTTGGCATTTACCGAATCATACAGGTACAGAGATGATGACGGAGATTATGCGATAGAGTTAATCGAAATGCATGGGGCGGACAGATATAGAACTTTGGGATACGGCGCAACAAAAACTGACGCGATAGAGCGTTATAAAAATTTGGACAGGCATGAGGAAAAAGAGCCGCACAAAAAGAAAAATCCGTTCAAGGTTTACAGCTGGAATTACAAAAATTATTATTTTATCGGTTGCAAGGACGGCAAAGAATATGTTGAGATACAGTCGCCGTTTGAAAAATCTGAAGAAGCTCATGCTTATTTGAATTCGCATTTGGAAGAATTGGAGGAAAAATTGGAAAAATATCGCAACATACCTTATGAGCGTGAATCTGAAAATACTCCGCGAACAGGTAAGTTGAAGAGAAACGGAGATGTAACGCCGGAACAATTTCAAGAAACTTTCGGCTTTCGCGGCGTTGAGTTTGGCGAGTGGGTGGAAAATAAAAATCGGCAGGAAAATTTGAATAACGCCTACGACGCATTAACCGATATGGCTGAAGTTTTGAATTTGCCGCCGCGAGCGTTGTCATTGAATGGCAGTTTGGGACTTGCGTTTGGAGAGAGAGGAAGGGGCGGAAAAAATGCGCCACTCGCTCATTATGAGCCGATAAAAGTCGTGATAAATTTGACGAAGAAAAACGGAGCGGGAGGTCTCGGACATGAATGGTTTCACAGCGTCGATAATTATTTCGGCAGGAAAGAAAAAATTTCAGCAACGACAATGTTGACGCAAAATTTTATGCAGGAAAAGCCGCAAAATGTGAGTTCAGAAGTCATGGAAGGTTTCAAAATTATTGGACGTTGCCGGAAGAAATGGCGGCGAGGTCGTTTGAAGTTTATCTGAAGTCGAAGTTGGAAGAAAAAAATATTCGCAATGATTATCTTGTAAATTTTCGTACAGACGAATCATGGGCAAAGGCAACGGAAAACGGTTTTAAAATAGAAAATACATATCCGTATCCGACGGCGGCAGAAATGGAGGACATCAAGGCGGCTTACGAATATTTGTTTGATTCGATTCGGTTTAAATCTCACGATGAAAATTATGAATTGTATTCATCGACTGCGGAAAACATTCGCGAGACTGTAAAAAAATCAAAACTTTTGTTTGATAGAGAATTGACGAATGAACAGATTGCAATTCAAAAGTAATTGAAGAAATGCTTGTCGATGCGTTTGCGGATATGAAAACAGGACGCAGAATAATTGAAAAAATTTCTGAAAAAAATCGAAGTTTGGCGGACAGATTGGCAGAATTGACAAAAAAATATTCGTCGGAATCGGTAGAAAAATTGATACAGGACTTCAGTCCAGCCGGACGCAAAAACAAAAATTACGGCAGAGAAATTTTGCAGGAAGTCAGGAGTTGCGGGAGGTAAAAATTTTGGAAGAAAAATTTTGTGGAGTTTGGGGGCATTTGCGGGAAGAATTTTTGAAAGCCCACAATCCCGAAATGTATAATTTGTTGTCACAGAAAGGTGAATTGGAAAATTATTTGACAGGTTATCAGACAGCATACTCAAATTGCACAGACAAACTTGCCGAAAAATTGTCGGCGGAGCGCGGCGTAAATGAAGAACTTTATAAAAATGATTCGCTTGAATGGATTTTGGAAACTGAAAAAATTCAAGAGGAAGTCAAAGCAAAATTGGCAGAAGAAATTTGCAGATAAAAAAGGCGGTCACTCAAAATTGAGCGAGACCGCTTTTTTGTTGCAACGATTTTGCAGGGAAAATGCAAAAAAATATAAAATTATTTATAAAATTTAATATTGTCAAAAAGGCGATGGAATAGTGAAAATCATCTCGTGGAATATAAACGGCTTAATTTCATTCATAGAAAATCAACGCTATCGAGAAATTGAAAATTTTGACGCGGACGTTGTATGTTTTCAGGAAACAAGGACAAAAAGGCGGCTGACTGCATTATCTGACTACTGTCATTATTGGAATCCATGCGAGCGTGACGGCATGCATGGGACAATGACTTTATCAAAGCAAGAGCCATTGAATGTAATTTACGGCTTGGGCGTTGAAGAATTGGACAGAGAAGGCAGAGTTTTGACAATCGAATTGCCGACGCTTTTTGTTGTGAATTGTTACGCGCCGCGAGCGGTAAATTTGGAACGGCATGATTTTCGCAGAAAATGGGATAATGCCTTGTGCGGTTTTGTAAAAAATTTGATGAACAAAGGCAAGCAGGTTGTACTTTGCGGAGATTTTAATGTTTTGCGTGAGGAAATTGATATTTATTGATGCGTTTCGCTATAAACATCCCAACAAAAAATTCTCCGCAGTGGAGGAAAAAATTTTTAAAAAATTCTAACGCAATTCATCAATTCTTTCTGCAAGATTTAATTCAAAATCGCCGTAAGTATTCAAACCCAACTTTTTTTCTGTTCAAAAATTTCCGGGTCGCCGTCCGAGTCAACGCTGTCCAAAATAAAATTCGACATATAAAAATCGCCTTTGCTTGGAATTTGTGAACGCGCATTAACCATTTCTTTGCCAAGATTAAACGCGCGTTTTGGAAATTTTGAAATTCTCCGCGCAAATTTATCAACAAAATTATCAAGTTCAGCGTCAGGAATTGAGCGATTGACAAAGCCGTAAAGTTCGCCGGTATCTGCATCGTAATCGTCGGAACTTATCACAATTTCCAAAGCTCTTGAACGTCCACACAATTTTGTAAGCCATTCAATTCCGCCGCCGCCAGGTATTGAACCGCCACCAATTTCAATTAACGCAAATTTTGCTTTTTCTTTCGACGCAAAGCGAATATCGCAAGCCAACGCAAATTCAAAACCTTGAGCGCGAGCGCGTCCGCGAACTTTTGCAATGCTTAAAACATGCAAATTTACAAGTCTTGAAACCCAATTTGCCCACTCATTAAAAAATGGAGCCGCTCCATCCTGTTCAGGAATTTTTTTGCGATTTTCAACGTCGTGATGATTTATAAAAAAATCTTTATTCGCGCTTTCAAAAACTACAACTCGCAAATCAAAATTTTTTTCCATTTTGTCCATCAAAACATTAAGTTCGGCGAACATCCAAGGATCAAACGCATTAAGCGGTGGATTATCAATCACAACTCGCCAATAATTTTTTGTTTCTTCGATAATTTTCAATCTGTTTTCCAAAATGTTCAATTCCTTTAATTCTTGAAAAAATTTTCTATGAAGTTATTATAACTGAAGGAAAAATTTTTAAAAGTACGCAGTTTAAACTGCCTTGAGGTGAAAATTTTGAGTAAAATTTTTTATGATTTGCCGGAAACTGAAATTTGTCCAGTGATTTATACATTGAGTTTAATCGGACAGAAATGGAAAATTCCAGTTTTGTGGCATTTGGCTGAAGAAAAAAATTTGCGTTACGGCGAATTGAAGAAAAAAATTTTTGGAATCACAAACATAATGCTGACAAAATCACTTCGCGAACTTGAAAAAGACAATTTAATTTGCAGAAAAGAATTTGTAGAAAAAATTTTGCGCGTTGAATATTCATTAACTGAACGCGGCAAAACTTTAATTCCAATTTTAAAATCAATCGAAGTTTGGGGAACGGAACAAATGAACTTGAAATAAATTTTTGTAAAAAAATCGGCTGATAATTTTTCAGTCGATAATTTTTTATAGAATTTACAATTTAATTTTGAAAGTCGAACGCATGAAAAAGCAATTCAGCATATCACCGCGCCATATCGTCCGATTTGGGACAGGCAAGGCGGCAAATGTAAATATTGCAGTCGTCCGATTTTGCCCGACCAAAAAAGAACTTTAGTTCCGATAGATATGCGAAAACCTATGACTTTCAAAAATTCTGCGTATATTCATGAAAGATGCAAGGAAAATGAAATTGAATATATCGGTCACTTTGGAAATCCTCACGACCTTCGCGAAACTGATGTCATGAGAATTTTGGAGGAAACGGCGCGAATCAAAGAACAGCGTCGGCATAATAAAATTGCTTACATTAAAGAAAAATATTTGCCGGGCGATACAGTTTGGACGCATCAAATGTTGAAAAGATATTTTGGAATTTGCGTTGAGGAAGAAATAACGCTGACATTCAAGCAGATTGAAGAAATTGAAGGCAGGAAACTTCACCCCGCGTCAAAGAGAGCAGATTTTTGGTCTGAAGAGAAAAAAGGTCACAAAACTATTGCCGATACTTGGAAAAGCGAAGGTTACGAATTGATAAAACTCGACTTGAAAAAAGAAAAAAATTACAGTTTGCCGAGTTCCACCTGAATCTTTGTTTAAAATTCCTGACGAACTGACAAAGCAAAAACTGCCGGAAGATGCAATTTTTGAATTGGAATCGCATTTCAAGTACACCATTGAAAAGTACGGACTTAAAATTTATTGAAAAAAATTTTTAGATTGACATTGTGATTCAATAGTGTATACTAAAAAGTACATAATTGTTGCGAGGTGAGAGAGATGAATTTTTATTCGATAAGAGATTTGCGTAGCGAAACAAAAAGCATTTGCGAAAATATTCGCCGTAGCGGAGAGGCGGTTATTACGAATAACGGCAAGCCGACTTTGTTGATGTTGGATATTTCGGAGGATAATTTTGAAGAAATAGTTCGGGCAGTGAGACAAGCAAAAGCGATGATAGCGTTCAACAGCATGAGGGCAGTTGCCGCCGCAAACGGTTATATGTCGGAGACGGAAATAGAGGAAGAAATTCAAGCGGCGCGAGCCGAAAGGCGTGAAAAAATTTGATAGCAGTATTGGATACGAACGTGATAGTATCGGCGTTGTGGTCACCGAGCGGAAAAGCGGCGTACATTGTCAATCAAGTAATTGCGGGAAATTTGAAACTTTGCCACGATTACAGAATTTTGACAGAGTACAGGGAAGTTTTGTCGCGTCCGAAATTTAAATTTTCAAGTTGGCAGATAAACTTTTTGCTGGAAACATTTGAAAAGGACGGAATTTCTGTAATTGCAGACGCTTTGGCAGATGTACCTTTTACCGACGAATCCGACAAAAAATTTTATGAGGTAGCGAAATTTTGTAATGCGCCGTTGGTGACAGGGAACTTGAAACATTATCCACCAGAAGATTTAGTGAAGTCAGTTGCTGAATATTACAGTGAACTTGTCGGTTGATAACAAAATTTAGTCGAGGTAAAAACATGGACTCAAATACAGTCGAACAATTTTCAGTATCTTACTTGAAATTAGCAATAGCTAAATGCGAACATCTAAACTCAGTTATAAGCTCAAATGACAAAACTGTATCTTGGGATGGATATGTCGAGTTGTACAGTCATGGTGGGAATAAGAAGGCAAATTTTATAGGCAAATGTCCGATTCAAGTAAAGGGCAAAACTTTTGCAAAAAAAGATTTTAAAAGTAAGACTATCTCATATTCGGTGGATGCCTATGATTTAAAAAATTATCTTACCGATGGCGGGGTTATTTATTTTGTCGTCGGAATAAGCGGAACAAATTCAGAAAAATATCAGATATATTTCAATTCGCTTTTACCGTTTGACATTCACAGGATTTTTCAAAAAAAAGACGGGTAAAAAACTTACAGCATACATTTGGAAAAATTTCCGAAGGAATGTAATCAGATTGAAGAAATTTTTCAAGATTTTTTGTTTCATAGCAGACAGCAGACAGGAAAATTGTTTTTGGGAAATCTTAAACTGATGCAATCTACGGAAAAGGCAACTTACAGCATTTTGACTAAATCCGTATCGGAAATTTTAGACGGAAAGCCGAAGTACATTTACAAAAATTTGCCACATGATGTATTGGTTCCTGTCGAGAAAATAACTCTTGAAGAAATAAATGTTGCCAATGCTTCTGTTGATGTCATGATAGACGACAAGGTTTACTTTAGGAATGTTGAAATATCTCTTACGAAGGGAAATATCGTGAGTGGCGTTGTACTTAATGAAGGGTTGAGGATAAAAGTAAATAAAAAAAATGATACTGCGACCATTAAATCTACCAAAAAATGTACGATACCTCAATACCTCAAGAATTTAGAATTTTTGATTGCTTTGTCAACAGGGCGTACGTTAAAAATTGGAACTTTTGCCATTGGTACAAACCCTAAAATGAAAGATGATTTATCGCGTCTAAAAAGTGAATTAAATGTTTACCAAAAAATTGAATGTTTGTTTGAACGATTGAACATAAAGAAAAAACTGAAAGTCGAAGAAATTTCTGATTCAATGTTAAAAAAAATAGGTTTTTTGTTCAGAGCCGTAATTGAGGAACAAACCTTTGAGGTTAAAAATGCAGAGTCTGCTATGGGAACTTTTGCCGTTGGTTCTTTAAAACTGTTTATGTTGAGAATACGAAACGATGAGGACAAAATTGTTTATAAAAATCCTTTTGAGATGAATAACGCGAAATGTGAGAAGATGTATTCATAAAAAACTATGCTATAATATAGCCATTATGAAACAAAAATATTCAACGGATTTAACAGATGAGCAGTGGGCAATTATTGCCACACTCTTCAAAGGAATGCGAAATAGAAAATGGTCAAAACGCGAGTTGGTGGATGCAGTTTTGTATCTGGTTGACAATGGTTGTAAATAGCGAAATCTTCCACACGATTTTCCTCCCTATTCAACTGTGCATAGTTTTTATCGTCGTGCAAGACAAAACGGTTTGTGGGATAAAATTTTGCAACATCTGGTAGAGGTGACAAGAACAAGAGCCGGAAGAACGCCAACTCCCACTTATGCAATTATTGATTCGCAATCGGTGGATACTGCATATAAAAGCGAGCAAGTCGGTTACGATGGAGGAAAAA
>Ga0310697_10007830_pt1 | contig 10015 bp, 3 predicted proteins | sample 172DNAGHGlowgp2_FD_203883 | JGI IMG/M metagenome (GOLD analysis project Ga0310697, IMG submission 203883) | Sheep rumen microbial communities from Palmerston North, Manawatu-Wanganui, New Zealand - 1728 DNA GHGlow gp2 (v2) (version 2) | ecosystem: Host-associated > Mammals > Digestive system >...
ATGCATGTTGCGGGCGAGGGCGCCCGCGCTCCCAGTGCTTGTGCAAATAATGAAGTCAAGAAGAACATCAAAAGCTAAACAAAATACCAAAAGAATATTTTAGCGGACACCAATAATTAGTTATACCATTTTTTATTCTATGTGATTCATCTCCGAGGAATCGCCAACACTATTTAAATAGCAATAAAAAATGCGGGCCAGTGGCGTTACACAACGACACTGGCCCTTTAAGTAAAAACAATTACTTTAAAAAGACATTTGTGTTTTACTTTTTAACAACTAACAATTTATTCATAAAATGACTTGTCACCACAAGTCAATGCCAATATAATCTTCGAGTCTTTTCCAAACACAAGTCTAATGACATGGTTTAAAACATTATTAAATGTCTACAAACTATTTTCTTTAAACTATGCTGACAGTGTTATTCCTGTCAGCATAGTCTGAAAATATAATGAACCAACTAATCACCAAAGACCATGTTCAAACATGTCTTTTTCGCGGTCCTTGGATTCCGGGTCTATTGTGCCATCGCCGGGGTCTGTACCACCATACTCGATACCTCTATCTGATGCTATCACCTGCATGACACAATCAAGAGCATTTATCTTTGTATCCACCAATTCTGGTGTCATATAAATCTTTTTCATTTTTTTATATCCTAAAAATTATTTTACCAATACTTTTTTACCGTTCACGATATATACGCCCTTTGGAAGGCCTTCAAGTGAGGAGTCGCTAACTTTCACACCACTGACAGTATAAACTCCTTCAGCAACTTTCTCAAATTCCACAACATCATCAATCGATGTGGCGCCACCATTCACGGTGAAGCGTATCTTGCTGCCTGAGTCAACGCTCTTGTCTGCCAACACATCCATGAAATCGAAGTATCCACGAAGACCCTTCATCTTTGTGCTGCCGTTAGAATAATAGAATTTGTTTCCACTCAGGAACAGATAATCCGGATCGCTAAGAACGGTGTTTGCCACATATGTTCCATAGAACGAACCATATACCACACGCCTCTTGCCTGTCAGTCCATTATCATACTCAACAACCGGATTTTCTTCCGGAACTATGTCTTTCCCTACAAGATGGAATTCCTCGATTCTATTGGAAACCTTTATGATATAAGGGTGGTTCGCCTCTATAGATGTAACATCGTCGAAGATTACATCAATAGTAACAACATTTTCATCACTATCATCATATTTCTCGTTATAACTGCTGAAGTCAGCAATCTGAACATCGTCTCCGAATACCGCCTTACACTCTGCAGCATCCATATCGAACGGCAGACATATGGTGTTCCAGTTGTTAGCACTGATGGTTCTCAGCACCTTAACCTTCACGTTTTCGTATGAACCAGGCATTTCGGTGGCATTCTCGTCGATAACCACTTCGTCGGTGATGACAAGTTTGGTGGTGATAATATCTGTAAGCATAAGAGACGGTTGGCCCGTTTCGTTAAACTTACTGAACTGAGTTTCTCTCACAATCTTCATGGGATATTCACCTACAGCCAAGCCACTGACATCCACAGAAATATAGGCAAAGAGATAATCATCATCTGCAGAACCTTTGGTATAATACGCCTTAGCACCAGTAGAAGTAGAACCAGCAACTGTTGTTAATACCTTATAAGTACCATCTGATTGTAAATGTCCTGTATGTATATTATTACCACTTGCAATGTTAGCAGTTCTAGAGTCTACAACAGGATCAAGCGATTGAACAGACAGTCCTTCTGGCAACTGAACATAAAATGTTACACCCTGAAAATCTTCATGCGCTTTGATGCAGATTGGGATTTGCACCACACTGGAGCCATAAGGAAATTCACAACTCTTAAGGGCAACAACATCATTCATTGATGCCCAATCCGTCTCAGTAACCTGAGCGTTTGCACTCGCAAATACTATAAGAGCGAGCAACGATACAAATAATTTTTTCATTGTATATATTTTTTTATTATTAATTTCAATTTGAGGTTCTTCCTAAAATAATATCAATCAAAGACGTTATATCATCTATATCACGATCATTGTCAGCATCAACATCTGCAGCCTCATAATCATAGTTGTCTTCTGGAGTATCTCTAACAAGAACAATATCAATTAGAGCGTTTACATCATCAATGTCGAAATCTCCATCCCTGTCTACATCACCCACAACTACGGCTGACTCGAAAGGCAAAACCAGTTCGGCATTTACTGTGGATTCAATCCATGCCTTATTGGCAGGCATAGCAGAAGCGGATGTTTCAACGAAGCCCAATTTCCCGGATGGAGTAATGCCAATAACAAATTTTTTCGGATTAGAAGGAGCGGTGTAATGATTTGCATTGAATGTACCCGTACCACTAGGCTTAGTATAAGTTATCGTACCATCGGTATTACAATAATAAGTTCCTTTCAATAGGTTTGTTCCTGTATAATTGGTTGCTGTAGCGGCAGATGGAGCATTTGAGGTAACACTAACATCTGGAGCTGTATATAAAGGCTCACCAGTAGGAATTAATTGACAATCAGCTGTTACATTAGAGTTGCATTCAAGCAGTACGGGAGTGCCAGCCGGTACTGTCTGACCATTCGTTGCCACAGTTTCCAATGCCAATGTACCGTCAGATTCAATTTGTGTTACGACATATGCGTTCTCTACAGCACCACTAAGTGTGAAAGCATAAGGTACATAAAGCGTAGTATAGTATTTGCCGCCATATTCCACTTCTGGTGTTACATTGAAATGTGTTACAGGTTCAATATACCATTTAGCATTTTGAGCGGAACTGGATTCATTAATTGCAAGACTACCGTTGTCGTCCACAAGATAACGCACACCTAAATTGGCCATAGAATAGTTAGATGCTTTCAGTTCAATCTTCGCGGTATATAGAGTATTTGCACCAGAGCCACTTGATTTTTGAATTGTAACATATCGGTCTTGAAATTGCAGTTGTACCGTTCCAGGATAAGTTCCTGTTGTGAGTGTAAGAAGGCTTGTCCCTTGGCCAATCAGATTATAGTCATAGTTGCTGGAGTTGGTGTTTTTTTTATGTGCATAAACAACCGAACCAGGATTTACACAATTAGGGTCATCTACCAAATGGATATCTGTTTGAAGATATTTGCCTGCACAAGCCAATGCTCTTGCCTGTCCCGCTGAAGATAATGCTTGACGCAACCCCCCACATGCTGAACCTATACACGTAGTGTAGTTAAACTTATCATTAGCCAAACTGATATAGTCAGATGTGTTTTGGGCATTGCGGAATCTGTAGAACCCGGTTCCGTTGAGTTGTGCTGCCATTGGAAGGCAACACAACATCAACATTATTGTAAGATTTATAATACGTTTCATTCTTCAAGCATTTTATTTACTATTTCTGAAAGGGATATTCTATTTAGAACAAGGTCAATCAATGTGTTCACATCATTGATATCAATTTTCTCATATTCTTCATCAATATCAGCGGCCTCATAATCATAATTATCTTCTGGAGTATCTCTTTCCAGTACGATATCTATCGTTGCATTCACGTCGTCGATATCAAAATCACCGTCGCGGTCTACGTCACCGATGAGATAAAGGAATACCGGCTTATAGTCCTCACTGAAGATATATACTGCATTAGGGGTAAGATTATCCCAAGTCTCATAGAAAGCGAGGAATTTGCCGTTCTTGTTCTTTCCAAGAACACGTACAGGAGAATTCTCCATTGACTGCACATTCATCTTCTTTGCATAAGCAGGGGACAAATCATCTTCAATACTTAAAGAGAAGAAATACTTGTTATTGACTGTACCCGAATTCTTGCGAAGCAGATATTCATATTGGTCAGCAACAGAAGAACTGATATTATCGCTGAACAAATTGAACAGAGTTTCTAATGCAGGAGTATTGATCTCATATTCATTAATTAGCCAGTCTGCACCATGAAGAAGATTGTCGGTCACAGGAGCACCGAAATCACCTACAGTGAGAGTGATATCTCCAGGTTGTGAAGCCTTCACAAGCACAGGGGTCTGAGCAGCCACATCCCTGCCTATTTCTTCTGTTACTGCAAGTCCCATTCCTTCCACATCCTTGATTTCAGTAACCTTTAAGGCTGTAACACCCGGAGGAAGTTGATAACCGAAGTCTGTGTATATAGTAGTATAATATTCCCCACTAAGTATCTTTGAGTTTTCTTCCGGGATATTTACAACAAACACATTGTCATTCTCGTTGAGAGGCTCAAGATTCCACATAGTACGTGGATTCTTCTCTATGATATCAGCGTTGCCCTCGCTTATGAAGTCCATCGCGCCGTCCTTCTGAACGATATAGTATTTGAAGTTTGGACGTACCTGCTTAGCAAGGTTCCAGTATTTCTTGATTTCTGCCGGGAGCTTGTCAAAATATTCAGGCTTGCCTTCTACAATACCCATATAATAGATGGCTGTCTGATAAGCGAAGTTCCATACGTTCTTCTCATTCTTGAGCACTTCCTGGAGGAATGCAAGCTTGGTTGCAGCATCAACAGGCCTTGTCAGAGTTCCACCCATATTCTGCCATATAGTTTCCAAATTGAATGAGTTCAACAGAACTGAACCTGTACCTGCCTTTTCTACAATCTTCCTGATTGCCTCGTTGATTTCTGATTCCAGATTAGGGAGCTTGGCATCCACCTTGTCCTTGTTCTCTTTATAGAATTCAACTACAGGTCTCATGCTCGGAGTCTTGCCATAAATACGTATGTTTTGTTCATCTTCGTCGGCATATTCCACATGCAGGTGATAGTCAAAACTTGCATTAAATTTATCGAGTATAGACTGAACGCCTGTAGACCCGAGAATTTCTCCACTTCCATCTACACCAAGTCGGCTGACTACGAGTTCAACAACATCAGGAACATAACTCATCGCACGCTGAGCATAATATGGAAGGTCTACTGCCTGTGAACGCAGGATTTCAACAATTCCTTCAGAAGCCTTCACTTTCAGCACTGTGCCAGGGAGTGTCTTGGCGGATTCTGCATCTGTGCTCACTGTGGCAGTCTTCCTGCCAAGCACATTCACATAGAAATTATTGCCAAGGTTCTTGATGCGATAGTAGCCTTCTGCTATGTCGGCAGGATGTTCCGGCTTGTCCAGATATATAGGGTCTATGGCTTCGTCAAACATATAAACTCCATTGGAAGGAATAGCCTCCCAAGATTTGATGAATGCTAACTTTCCGTCTTCGGTAACACCGAGATAATGAATCGGTGTTTCTTCCATCTCATTGTCGGTCTTAGCCTTATAAGCATCTGAAAGAGTGCCATCAACCTCTATCGGGAAGAAGTACTTATTGTTTACAGTTCCGGAATTCATGCGGAGCAGATATTCATAATCATCGGCTATTGAATAACTGATGCTCTCTCTGAATATATTAAACAGACCTTCTATTTCTGAATTATTAATGTCGTATTCGTTGATCACATAATCAGCACCATGGAGAAGGTTGCCACTCACTGATGAACCAAAGTCTCCAACAGTTATATTTATTGTGCCGGAAGCGTCTGTCTTGAGAAGCACAGGAGTCTGGGCTGCTACCTGGCTGCCGATCTCTTCTGTCTGGGCTACACCTTCTGAGTCAATTCCAGTAACCTTCAGTGCGGTAACACCGCTTGGAAGTTGATATCCGAAATCTGTATATAGGGTAGTGAAATAATCACCATCCTTATTTACCGTATTTTCAGGGATGGTTACCTCAAATTTGTCCTCTACCGGTTCAAGGGTCCAGATGGTACGGGCATTATTCTCTTTTATGTCTATGTTGCCTTCGCTTATGAAGTCCATTCCACCATCCTTCTGAACAATATAGTATTTGAAGTCTGGATGTGCCTGTTTAGCCAGGTTCCAGTATTTCTTCAATTCAGCAGGCATCTTGTCAAAATAACTGCTGTTCTCTACCTTATTTACATATTGCATTACGGTTTGATAACCGAAATTCCATACGTTGGTCTCGCTCGTGAGAACTTCCTGCAGGAATGCCACCTTGGACGATTCGTCGGTTGGCTCTGTCAGAGTGCCACCCATAGCCACCCAGATTTTGTGGAGATCGAATGAACCTCTCAGACTTTCGCCTCTGCCAATCCTGTCTACCACCTTGTCGATGGCTGAGTTTACGGCTGCTTCAAGCCCTGGTAATTTGGCATCCACCTTGGCCTTGTTCTCATAGTAGAATTCCACTACCGGCTTCATGCTCGGTGTGCGGCCGAATATACGGTAACCACCTTCTACATTTTCTACATACAGATGATAGTCGAAATTATCGTTGAACTTCTGCATGATGGCATCAACTCCTGTTGATCCGAGAATCTCACCGCTGCCGTCTACGTGAAGTTTGTCTACTACCAACATTACAAAGTCTGGTACATAACTCATTGCACGTTCTGCGTAATGTGGTATATCCACAGCCTGTGAACGTAACACTTCTACCTGGCCTAATGAATTAGATTCCACCTTGATCACAGTGCCTGCAAGAGATTCGGCTTCTGATTCTTCGGTATTGACAGTAGCCGTCCTTCTGCCTATCACATTTACATATTTGTCGTTACCATTGTTCTTTATACGATAGTAGCCGCTTGGTATCGACACGAAGTTTTCTGACGCTGCGAGTGTGTATATTGTTACTTCACCTTCATACGTCGATTTTACAGAGAATGATTCCGGCGCTGAAGGGGTGTTGAAACTGTAACCACCTTTAGATACCCTCAGCGTCTCGCCCGCTGACATAGCATATGTGTCGGATATATTGTCGAGCAAAGTAATCACTCTTCCATTTGCCACACCTGCCGCTTCTGCAAAGGTCTTATAGTATGTACCTGCACATTCTGCTTCAAAATGGTCACAGACGTATTTGTAGCCTGTCGCTGTCTTGAATTCATAAACCTTATAGCCTTCAGTTAATGAACTGAAGATGTCGGTCTGCTTGTCTGTATTTACAGTAACACCGATTGGCAACGGGAACTTAAATCCATTCAGGTCAATGGTGTAATCACCAAAGGTGAGAGTGAATGTACCACCCTTGAAAATCGGGTCGCCAAAACTGCACTCCTCAAGATACTCGATATCTTTGGTGAGTGTGACGTCTTTCTGCAATTCCACGAATTCCCCGTCCATCAATACAGGATCCGGTCCGGCGAACGGAGCATAGATAGTGTAGTAGCCACCGCCGTCTATCTGACCATTGTTGTCCAGCCAATAGTAGTGAACATCTGCTAAGCCAATGGTATATGGATAAGCGTCTTTGGTTTCCTCTTCCGTGTTGTCAATGCAAGCCGAACCAGGAACTACGAGATCCCCACTGACCACGTTGTCGAAATAGCCACCGGAAACGAAGCCATCCATGTCACAGTAATATGTTGCATAACTCCACATATATCCCGAGAAGAATCCGCCGGTTATGCTATAAGAAGCATTGTCAAATTGGGTCGCAACATTCTTGTTGCCATTATCAACAAATGCGTATTGTCCGCTTAACGTTCCGCCAGATATGTTCAATTTCGCCTTGTTGGCATTATTATTGGCCTGCTGGGCTTGGACGGCATAAGCATTTTCACTGCTAACAACACCACCTGTAATGTTGACAGTGTTGTCGTTAGTGGTGCTGTTGCAGAACATGCGCACAGCAACCTTGTTTGCGCTAATATTGCCACCTGCGATATTCAATACCGGTGAACATAATGTGCCATTGGTTATGTTGTCTATGGCATAGCATGCTCCTCCCGTACCTGTGTTTACAATATTACCGGCATTTACAGTCAGAATGCCATTGTTGGTAATGGCATCGCTAAACCAGTTCTTGCCATTCCCTGGAGAACCTGCATTTTCATCGCTGACCTCATTAGTGATGGTTCCATTCTTTTCATCACTGCTGTCGGTGATTACGAGTGTTCCCTTATTCAAAATTGTATGAGCGCTGGCAGGATTCTGAACAACACCCTTAACTGTCTTACCATTCAGATCGAGGACTACATTCTTATTTGAAGGTATTTCCACACCGGCATTTGAGTTAATGGTCTCGTCGTCAATCATCGTGATGGTTGTTTCCGTGCCGTCAGCAGGAACTGCTGCAACGGCAGCAGCTAGAGTCACATATTTAGTTTCACCAATCTGGGCAACATAGTTGGCTATTTCCACAGAATACTTGCCTTCTTCGAGAGTGACAGGCACGTATCCGTCGGCGCAGTCGCCTTCAGGCACTGGCTCGTTGAAGATACCTCCCGATATAGCCAGGCGGGATGTATCCCCTGTGCTTGAAGAGTAGTTGAAATCACCTTCGAATGTCACGTCGTTGCCATCGCGCATTGTGACGAGGCTGTTTTGACAGGATGACCCGTCAACTTTCTGGAACGACACAAGCGACTGGGTGTTGCTTTCTCCATTCACATTGATTGTGCTTCCAGTGATATCAACATTCACATTATCGTCCTCTATCTTTATGAGTGAATAAGCATTTGAATATCCAGAATAACCGTTTGTAGACACAAGAGTTGAATTGGTTATAGTGATTACCGAACCATCAGACCCTGCGGAGTTGTCTGCCGCTTTCAGGTTAAAACATGCCCATCCCTTTATTGTGCTTTCGTCGATTGTCATGTTAACCGGGTTGAAGGTGGTGATTGCATAACCTTTGTTGGCATCGTCGGCAGCAATGATCTCACTGCCGTTCAGGATGTTCACGTTAGTGGCCTCTGCCTGATTGCCTCCAATGGTAAGCGGCTGCAGAAAACCGGTGTAGGTGCTTTCGGCTGTGGTCAGTGTGGTGTTGTCAAGAGTCAGGCTTGCAAGATTACCGCGAGTGTCCACACAACGTCCGTTTGCATTACCTACATTTTTTATTGTAGCGTCTTTTATGGTGACATTGATTTTTGAATCAACGCCTTTTATTCCGATTCCACGTCCCTTCACGGTTATTGTCTTGCCTTCTCCGTCTAAAGTGATGCTTTTGGATATCCACAAATTAAATCGGGAATCACCGGCATACATTGTAGAAGTGGCGTCGATATCGATCAACGGTGTTACCACAGCACCGTCTTGAGCGGCGTTGAACGCTTCCTGCAGTGACGTGTATAAGGTGGATTCCCCGTTTTGGGTAACTCTCACAATGCCGTTGGTCACTCCATGTGGAACGTCTGGTGTTTCGTTTACATATAGGTTAGGTATAGAATAATATCCGTCGGCACAGTACGCCTGGTCGACTGGCTGGCTGAAATGACCGCCGGAGATGGCGAGCACACCTTCCTTGTTGTTCAGGACTTTAATATGGCCTGTATATGTACCACTCAAAACATTGATATGTGCAGTACCGACTGCACCTCCTCTGTTAACTATGACACCCTCGTCACTCTCTTCAGATGTGCTGATAAAGGTGTTGCCCTCAAAGGTGATGGTGCCATTGTAGCCATCCTTATAATCACGGAATGCGTATTTGGCTGTCGTAACCTGACAGTCTTTGATAAGGACTGTGCCAGTTTTACCGGCTGAGTCGCTTGACTTTATGTTGAAGCCACATGTCACGTCGTTTGTTGCGACGATGTTTTCAAACACTGCCGCCGAAGAAAGGTCAAGTTGTATCAGGCGGGAGTGCTCTACAGTTATGTTTTTGATAGTCGTTCCATACAATGGGCCGTCGGACACATTCACAAACCAATTGTTTTTGCTTGCTGCCGAACCCGTGTATGTACAATCATGGATGGTCAGGTCATGTGGATAATGACTGGCCAGAATCACATCCCTGGCTTCCCCATTGGTGAAGGCCATGTTCTGCAGGGTTACAGAAGCGCCGTTCGTAATGTCGCCTCCGTTGCCGCGCAAACCGTCAACTATAATCTGAGCATCTACCGTGTAGTTGGAATCGGCATCTTTCTTGCCGTCTATGGTGAGCTTGAAGTTCGCCACTTCCTGGATCGTCACAGTTTCACCGCTGATGTCATCAAGCAACGTGATGGTCTGTTCGCCACCCAGCGACTTGGCGGCAGTAA
>Ga0310697_10007832_pt1 | contig 10012 bp, 7 predicted proteins | sample 172DNAGHGlowgp2_FD_203883 | JGI IMG/M metagenome (GOLD analysis project Ga0310697, IMG submission 203883) | Sheep rumen microbial communities from Palmerston North, Manawatu-Wanganui, New Zealand - 1728 DNA GHGlow gp2 (v2) (version 2) | ecosystem: Host-associated > Mammals > Digestive system >...
CAGAAGGAGAAAGCACAATGAATGTTTTCACTGAACCTACAATCGAGCTGATTAATATGAATTATGCGGATATCGTCACAACATCCTGCAGTTTGTATGATCCTCTTGACATTTGCCCCGATAAAGGACCTGAGTGGGAATAATGTTTTCAGCTCAAATGAACAGCATAGAACAAAGGGCAAGGTTTCTTGCCCTTTGTTCCATAAAACACGGAAAATGGGAGCGCTTTACATATGAAGCAGATTTTACAGCCACGCAGGGGCCTGTCCGCCATCTGCGGCCCGCAGAAAAAGAAAGACCTGCCTTACCGCCTCACGACCCATTGCGTACAGCTTTCCTGCCCGGACGGAGCGCTTTTCTATCAGACGCTCACCGGGGAGCTGATCCTGCTGGAAAACGGAGAGACCGTCGAAGCGCAGCGCGATGAGCTGATCCGCCGCCGCTTCCTCGTCCCGCAGGATTTTGACGAGCAGCGCTATCTCTCCCAGGTGCGGCAGCTCCTTTCCGTCATGGCAAAAAAGAAAACCGGCTTCAGCAGATTCCTGATTTTTACCACCATGGATTGCAATGCCCGCTGCTACTATTGCTATGAGCTGGGCCGTGCCCGCCCGGTCATGAGCGCGGATACCGCCCGCGAGACAGCGGCTTATATAATCCGCAATCGTGCAGAGGGTGAAGTAAATCTCCATTGGTTTGGCGGCGAACCGCTTTTTAACTGCACGGTTATCGGCATGATTACCGACGTTTTACGGGAAAACAATGTTCCTTTCCGTTCCTCCATGACCTCCAACGGTTATCTCTTCGATGAGGACACCGTCCATACCGCCGTGGAGCGGTGGAACCTGAAAAAGGTTCAGATCACGCTCGACGGCACGGAGGAAATCTATAACCGCAGCAAGGCCTATATCTACCGCGAGGGAAGCCCCTATCGCCGTGTCCTGCGCAATATCGGGCTGCTGCTCGACGCAGGCGTGCACGTTGTGATCCGGCTGAATATCGGCCGCGACAACGCGGGTGATCTGTTGGCACTCTGCGATGAGCTGAACAAAAGCTTTCCCGAAAAGAGGAATCTGAGAGCTTATGCCGCACTGCTGAAGGACTTCGGCAATGTCAAAATGAGCCTCGGAGAGGAAGAACAGCGCCTTACCGCATATACCGACCTTTACAGGCGCCTGAATGTGCTCGGCCTGTATTCCGCAAGGCTGACGAATCAGGAGCTGAAGCTGAACCACTGTATGGCCGACAGTGACGAAAGCATCGGCATCCTGCCCGACGGCAGGCTGACCAAGTGCGAACATGTGACGGAAAATGATCTCGTCGGTACGCTTTCCGGGCCGCTGCCCACAGCCGAAGCCTGCGCCCCGTGGAGGGAGCGCGTTTCCGTCCCGGAATGCCGCGCCTGTGCCCACGCCCCGCTTTGCCTGGATCTGAAAAAATGCGCCGGCACAGAGGGAACCTGCACGACCCTCGACAGGGCCGTGAAGGATATTCATTTGCTGCATTCTATCCGCAATACTTATGAAAAAGAAAAAAACAAAGCCCCGATCACCGTATCGGACAACAGCGAGGATGACGCGGAGCTTTGTTGAGATAGATACACATTGATTAGGAGGGCATGAATGAGAATCCGAAAAAACATCATGATGACGGAGCTCGGTGATGATTATGTCGCCATACCGGTCAGCGGCGATAAATCCTTTATGATCCGGATGAATGAAACCGCCGCCGAAATCTGGCGGGGAATCGAGGATGGCCTCAACGAGCAGCAGATTGCCGACCGGCTGAGAGAGAAATACGATCAGGTGGATAACGAGACCGCCTTGAACAGCGTTCGTAAGGTTGTGGAGGATTTGAAACAGAAAGGCATTTTGGAGGATAATTGAACAGAAATGAAAACAACAATATGGATGAAAAAGAAAACTGTTGCGGCTCTTTTGACGTGCGTGACCGGCGCTGTTCTTCTGACGGGATGCGTCGACAATAAACCGAATGAAGCTTCACCAAGCCCGAGCCCGACAGCGACGGCGGCACCCAGCCCCTCGGCAACAGCGAAACCCACGCCGACGGCCACGGCAAAGCCCACGCCGACGGCCACGGCAAAGCCCACGCCGACAGCCACGGCAAAGCCCGCGCCGACGGCCACGGCAAAGCCCGCGCCGACAGCGACGGCAAAGCCCGCGCCGACAGCGACGGCAAAGCCCGCGCCGACGGCAACGGCAGCACCCGCGCCGACAGCAACAGCAGCACCCGCGCCGACAGTGACAGCAGCGCCCGCGCCGACAGCGACAGCAGCGCCCGCGCCGACAGCGACAGCAGCACCCAGACCGACAGCGACGGCAGCACCCGCGCCGACAGCGACGGCAGCACCCGCGCCGACAGCGACGGCAGCACCCGCACCGACAGCGACGGCAGCACCCGCACCGACAGCGACAGCAGCGCCCGCGCCGACAGCGACGGCAGCACCCAGACCGACAGCGACGGCAGCGCCCGCGCCGACAGCGACGGCAGCACCCGCACCGACAGCGACAGCAGCGCCCGCGCCGACAGCGACGGCAGCACCCAGACCGACAGCGACGGCAGCGCCCGCGCCGACAGCGACAGCAGCGCCCGCGCTGATAGTACCTGAGGAACTCCAACCGTATATTACATTCAACGATAGAGAAGATATCGTTATTGAGCTTCCGGAGATCGAGGCCTGATAACTTCATTAGCCCCGCAGGGGCGGCTTCATTCACCAAAAAAAGAGCCCATCCGAATGGATGAGCTCTTTTCTGGCAAATCACGCTAATAATGATACCAAATGCATCCCGGGGTTCAAGGTGGGGTGCATTTTACTGTTCCCGGGGTGCATTTTTCGGTGGCGGGGTGCATCAGCATTATTTGAATACAGATTTAAAGAAATCCTCTTTTTCCAAAAGCAGAGGAACGTATGTTTTTAGTACTTCAAAGTACTTGTATTGGTATTGCTTCAATGCCATATATGCCTGGGCTGAGTTTTCGCCCTTGTATCCGACCGCTCTGGCCTCACTCGCGATTGTTGAGATTTGATTCATCATTGAGGTGTAAGTTCCGGTATTCTTTTGACCCGCAAACAAAACAGCAAGATGCTTATTCATTTCCAGAATCAGATCCGGGTTAGTGTCATTTGCATTAAAAACGGCGAAGGGTAAGATGTTTTCTGCTCCAAATGTAGTGTCTGATAATTCGTTACTGCCAGTAGCGTAGTTAATATCAACGCCTGGCTGAACATTATAGCAGTATCGGTTGAAACAAATTCCAGCACCATTATCCTCAACAGAGTACGCCTCCATCTGGACACCAGAAGCCAGCATATTGTCTCCTTTAAAAACTGGCGTTACTCGATAGAGTACATGGTTTTGAGGATGCTCCTTTAAGTAATCACTAACTGCATTCTCTATTATCTGTTTCATTCCAACTTGGTTAAGATATGTTGTCCCGGTTAAAAGATTATATTTGTTATCAACACCGCAGAACTGTCGCCCTATTAAGTGGCTACGATTATATAGATCATTGCCAGGAATCATTCCCGGGTATTGCTGCTGATTCCATCCTTTTGGATCTGGAAGGTTTGCTGGACGAGGGCCAACAAAATCCATGCTCTCTCTACCCAGCAATGCAAATGCAGGTCCACTCCGGCCTAAATCATCCACGTTGCTCAACTGTGGCGTCAAGTCAGTGATCTTTTTTTCTTCTTCAGTAAAGGTGGGTATATCCCCGTTTAGGATATACTGGGGTGATCCGGAATATGGCGGGATGGTAAATTCCCCACACAATGCTGTCGTTTCAGAAGGATCATCAGCTAAGTAATCTGAGAGAATGTGAGAATAGTAAAGTAAGGCTGCGAAACTATCACATTTCCCGCTACTGCTGCCGAATAGGTTGTTGAAGAAGCCGAAGTCAAAGACTTTGTTTACTGTGTTTCGGAGAACCGTCCTTCGGCTGGCTTGATTCTTTTTCGCTCCTACGAGTTCATGCTCCCAAGTGTTGTGGGAGCACTCAAGCAAGTACGTCCCCCTTATATTCAATGAAGATAATACTGGAACTCCAGAGACTCGATGAAGCTTCAGATAATCTATTTTATCTTGTCCCTGATTATCCGCTTGTTCACTACAGAGGTACAGTGCAGCCAAGAGCATCTTCACATTTTCATCTGAAGATTTACTCTGAGCACGATCACCGAAAAGAATCTGGGTAATATACGTGTTGGTCTGCTGTTCATTACAGGCAAAGGCAGTATTGCTTATAGATAAAAGCAATACCATTGCCAGGATAAAAGCAGACCAACGTTTCTTCATTATGCTACCCTTTCAAAAGAGATGCCGTTAAATACAACAACTTTCTTAACAGCTGTTACCTTAAATGTGAACTCAATATACTCATCGGGTGCCTCGGCAACAGGAACAACTTTAATGGTAATTGTTTCACCATCTTGGTACTTATACTCTTTCCCAAGTTTGCTCACAAGAGTCACAACAAACTCATCACAGCCGGCCTTCTTTGGGCGTTTTATTTCCTTAACGGTCCAATCATCGAGAACAGTCGTGCCATTCGGGCCGGTAATCGTAACTGTTATTGTAGAACGGTCACTGATGCATACGGCAGGGATGGTCAATTTCTCACCGTCGAACGTAACTTCAATGTCAGCTGCATTGATCTGATCCGCTTCCTTCGTGAACCAGAATCTTGCATCCAACGCCTCGGTTAGGAAAAGGTTTGCACCGTTCTCATGGAGAATAGCATCAATCTTTTTCTTTTCTGCGGTGGAAATACCTTTTTCTTCTGCTAAAGCAAAAAGCAGTTCACAGTTAAGATATAGGGCCTCATTTACAGGTGGGAGAGCAGTTTTTCTCTCCTCTTCAATGAGCTCGTTATATGCCTTTATCTCATCTTTTGTGCGTTTCGTAGCACCCTTAGGTGCCGTCTGCTTTTGAATCTCAGCAAGGTAAGCAGCATTTAGGGCTTTCTGACTGTCCACCAAGTTGACGATGTTTTCGCGTGCAATAGCGTATGATTCATCGAGATATTTACTCTCTTTGGTAATCGCGTACAGATCTAGGTATGTCTGTGCGGCAAAATACCGAAGACTCCAGTCTGAATCTTTTGTGTTATTGAAAATTGCTTCGCAGTATCGCTTCGCTGTTTCAACGTATTCTTTGGCAGGCAAAGTTTCCTTTGCAGAAACGATTGCCATCGGAAGTGCCGTAGCGTAGTCAATATCCAGACGGAAAATCCGCGTTGTTACAGACTCGCACTGACCAATAGCCTTCAAACACTTCTCGTATTCTCCAGCATTATAGTAGTCTTTTGCCATCTCCAGCCAGTAGGGTCCAAACTCTTTGTATACTCTCCTGTGTGATTCAAACCAGGATATTTTCCCTTCCAACTGAGAATCCGGCTTCCCGGACCAAGTCACAAAATCTTCGATAGCTTCTCTGCTCAAGGCATAGTCGCCGGGGAGATCATAGGTCCGAACCATTTCGAGCAAATACGTTAATCTGTCTTTAGTGCTGGCGTGCAGTGTCGCTGATTCCGCGTCGTCAAGTTCCCAGCCATCTTTGATATACTGAAGATCGGCCTGGGAAGTAGCGGCATTATAACTGGTTACAGAATCAACCGCCATATAAAGTACCGATGCGGCAGCTTTAAGAAGGCTACCAGATTGAACAACACTGAGTAGTCCCACTGGATTCGGGATTGCCTGTCTCAAAGCCTGAGCGCGATTCTGTTCATAGATAAACTCAAGTCGCTCTCTTTTCAGACCCAACATCCGATATTCCTGGATTGTATCCATCAGATTTGTGATCTGAGCCTGCGTTTTCGTATCAACGGCATTGGGGAAAAGATTATCAAAAGAGTCGTAAGCAGATTCCAGGAAAAGCTGATTTTTCCTCTCCTCATTGATTTGCTGGGTCAGCGCCGACATGTAGTTAAGCATGTTAATGGAATTCCGCTGCGTCGATGTCAGGCCAGGAGTCGGAGCAGAGGTTGGGGCAGGAGTAGCTATAGGCACGGGCGTGGGTGTTGGGGTCGGTGCGGGTGTCGGCGTAGGTGTAGGCGTAGGCTCAGGCATTGCACTCACTGCGGGCGGATCTGTCGGGGCTGCTGTCACTTCTGCAGGTGCCGCAGTTTCCTGCGAAGCCGTCTCAACGGAAGGGGCGTCAGTGGAAACTGCATCGGTATTTAGATTTTCGGTCGCGGCATCATTTTGGGGTGCTTCGGCCTCTAAAGTAGCTTCACTCTCAGTGGCTTCCACAGGTGTCTCATTTCCCTTCGATCCGCATGCGCAGAGAGAAAGCATTGAAACAAGCACAAGTAGAATTGCAATGTATCTTCGATAAGCAGAACCCATAGCCATCTTTCACAGCCCCCATTACATAATAGTTGGTCATATGCATAAATGCCCGATAGTGCGATCACCCAGGCATTTTTATAATACACTCTTATGTGTCCAATAAACCGGACTTGTTCACGCGCCCTCCGAAAAGAATGGTTTTCTCGGAAAGCAAGTACATAGATAGTCGACGACATGATAGCATATTTCTCCCAATTTTTCTATCCCTTAAGCAAAAAAAGGCGCCCACAGAGGGCGCTTTTTCTGAGGAGATTAGGATATCTCGGTTCCATCGAAAAAGTGGAAGGTTAGCGTTCCATCACGGTGTACTTCCGCATAATCCACCAAGGACAGCCAGAGCCGATTATCGAACTCGATGAGCAGATCTTCCCGCTTGCTGACCGTGGCAATGAATCGGTCTATGGCCTTTGCCTTGCACTCTTTTCCTTTTCGCATACGATAACCGTTTTTGCACACGTTTTCCCATCTCGCACACTCTTATCGCCGCTATTTCGGTTTTTTCTTTTGGCTTAATCATCGAAAAACCCCGGCAGAATCACTCTGCCGGAGATCGTTGTTTCTGTAAAGAGTTTGCGAGAAGTCGAAATATCCCTTGATGCAGGGAGTTTTGATTATAGGTGGGGTGCAAAGCAAAGGGACCCTGATCGTATCATAATCAGAGTCCCTTTGTGGTGCGAGAGAGGAGACTTGAACTCCCACGTCGGTTGACACACGCCCCTCAAACGTGCCTGTCTACCTGTTCCAGCACTCTCGCATATTCCCTTTGCCTCGTTCAAGGCAAGGGGTATTATAGCAGATTTTCATTATTTGTCAAGGCTGTTTTTTCAGAATTTTCAAGTTTTTGTTTTTTTATCTCTCCGGCGGTGTCGAACAGGAGCTGCGCCGCGGCCAGGATTAGCACGCCGATCAGCGCCCGCGCGCCGTGGTTCATGAACAGGAGGTAGCGCATTTTGAGGTAGGCGTGATAGCCCAGCAGGGACGCAAACTGCGTCAGCGCCGCCGCCGGGATGCCCAGCACACAGGTGAAGGCCAGCACCACCGAGAGAATGTCCGCGCCGAAGAAGTAGCGCTCGTGCATGTGCGGCAGGAGGAAGGGGATACCCACCGCGAAGAGGAGCGCCGCCGCGTACACCGCCCGGACGCGAAGCCTATCCCGACGCAGAAAGCAGAACAGCAGCACCGTCAGCATGAGCGTCACCGCGCCCGCGATGCCGAGGTTCGCCGCGTCCGCCGTCGCGGGAGCTTGCCAGAAAATGGCGTAGACGGAAGGGGAGTTGTAGTTGAGGCCGTCGCCGATGCTCCCGGTCTGGGAGGCGTAGAGAGTGAGGGTTTCGGCAAAGGGCTTGCCCAGCAGCACCGCCGGCAGCACCAGCAGCACATAGAACAGCGGCATCAGCGCGAAGTGCCAGAGCTTATAATTGCCCCGGAACCACAAAACCGCCATGACCGGCAGCAGGAACACCGCCTGGAGCTTGAAGCCGAAGGAGAGCGTGAAGCAGAGTACCGACAGGACGGGCCGGTCGGTGAGGGCAAGCCACAGCCCCAGCAGCGCGAGGGCGACATAGATGCTGTCGCACTGGCCCCAGAGCGCGCCGTTGAGTACCACTGTCGGCAGATACAGCACCGTGAAAAAGCAGGCGAGCAGCAGCCCGCGCTGCTCCCGGACGAGCGAGACAAGCTTCATCGCCGCAAAGGCCAGCAGCACGTCGAAGAAGATGCTCAGGAGCTTGATGAGAAAGAGATCCCGGATCGGGAGATAGGAGAACAGGCAGAGAAAATACAGATAGGGGATATTGTAGTTTCCCAGCGGGTAGGCGAGGGAGCGGAAGCCGAGGTTATCGCGGTAGAAGGCGACCCACTTGCTGAGAAAATCCTTGTAATCCAGCGTCTCATAGGGCAGACAGTACGCGCGCAGCAGGAACGCCCCCGCCGTCAGCGCGACGGAGAGCCAGAGCGCGGTATTTGATTCCAGAAGCCGTGAGCGCCATAAAAGCCAGAGCGCGAAGCAGCCCTCCAGCCCCAAAAGCACGCAGGTGCCGAGATCCATGTTGTTTTCCTCCGGGAGTGATGATGGTATGCGGGTGATTTTTCATTGAGCGCTCAGAAGCCGTGAGCTGCGAAGAGCAAACACCATTTCTTTCCTGTTGAAGAAAGAAACGGTTTTTGTTTCCAAAGAAAGACAACCAGAGGAAGTGTCCTCCGGACTCCACGAGAAATCGGGGAACCCACGGGCGGAACCGGGGTCGCCGCTATCTGAGTGGGTCTTGATGCACCAGCCCGCAGCCTTGGAAAAACCCCGATTATTATACCGGATCCCCGCGCCGAAATCCACAAATTTTCTTTAAAACCAAAAAACAGGACCCGACGGCCCTGCGGAAATCCAGAATTTACAAAATAATGCTTGACAATTGTATATATAGGATGGTAAAATAACTCGCTATGTTTATTGGGAGGTCGGGACATACATCCCCACCTTCATGTTATGTCAAGTATAGCATCGCAAGCGTGTGAAATCAACACCGGCTGTGTGACTTTTTACAACACACCCGGGTGTTTTAATGCCAGTAAGGAGAGTGTGCCAATGCCAAGAGATGTCATGTACGGCAAGACCCTGCGAAAGAGTTTTGCCCGCACCCAGGAGATTATGGATATGCCGAACCTCCTGGAGATCCAGAAGAGCTCCTACAAGTGGTTCCTGGAGACCGGCCTGCGTGAGGTCTTCCGGGACGTGGATTCCGTCACCGACTATTCCGGCAACCTGGAGCTGAGCTTCATCGACTACTCGATGAACGAGAAGCCCAAGTACTCCGAGGAGGAGTGCAAGGCCCGCGACGCAACATACGCCGCCCCGCTCAAGGTGCGCGTGAGACTGCGCAACAAGGAGACCGAGGAGATCAAGGAGCAGGAGATCTTCATGGGCGACTTCCCGCTCATGACCGACGGCGGCACCTTCGTCATCAACGGGGCCGAGCGCGTCATCGTCTCCCAGATCGTCCGCTCTCCCGGCGTGTACTTCGACAAGACCGTGGACAAGGCCATGATGGCCACCTACGGCTCCACCGTCATCCCGTACCACGGCGCATGGCTGGAGTATGAGACGGACAACAACGACATCTTCAACGTCCGCATCGACAAAAACCGCAAGCTCCCGATCACGTGGTTCCTCAAGGCCATGGGCCAGTACCGCGCGGAGCTGGACGAGAAGGGCGCCTTTAAGCCCGAGTCCTGCGCCACCTGGCTGAGCTGCGTTGCCGACCCCACCGTCGGCGCCACCACCAACGAGCGCATCCGCGAAATCTTCGGCGAGGATGAGCGCATCATCGCCACCCTCGACAAGGACACCACGCAGTCCCGCGACGAGTGCCTGCTGGAGATCTACCGCAAGCTGCGCCCGGGCGATCCCCCCACGGTCGAGTCTGCCGAGACCCTGCTCGAGGGCCTCTTCTTCGACCGCCGCCGCTACGAGATCAGCGACGTGGGCCGCTACAAGTTCAACAAGAAGCTCTCCCTCTTCCCGCGCATTGCGGGCTTTGAGCTGGCCGCGCCTGTCGCAGACCCCCTCACGGGCGAACTGCTGGCCGAGCCCGGCGTCGTCATCAGCCGCGACAAGGCCCGCGAGATCGCGGACGCCGGCGTCGT
>Ga0310697_10007833_pt1 | contig 10011 bp, 4 predicted proteins | sample 172DNAGHGlowgp2_FD_203883 | JGI IMG/M metagenome (GOLD analysis project Ga0310697, IMG submission 203883) | Sheep rumen microbial communities from Palmerston North, Manawatu-Wanganui, New Zealand - 1728 DNA GHGlow gp2 (v2) (version 2) | ecosystem: Host-associated > Mammals > Digestive system >...
CGGCCACGTCGATGCGGTAGATCATGCCCAGGTCGTAGACGTTGACGGGTATCTCGGGGTCGTAGACGGTCTTCAGCACGTCCACGATGCGCTCTTCGAGCAGTGTCTTCTCTTCTTGCGTCATGTTGCGGCGGCGTTGTCCTGATGGAAGCAACACCGCTGCAAAGTTAGCCATTTCTTTTTTTTCGGCCAACATTTCCGGCAGAAAAACGCAGTCGTCGCGCAAAAGTGGCACTTTTCACGCGTCGGCTGTGGCACTTTTGGCCACCGACTGTGGGTCTTTCATGTCGCAAATATCGTCCTGCTTTTTCTAACTGCCATGGTGGGAGGTGGGGAGGTGGGGAGATGGGAAGTTGGGACGACAGCCATAGTGCTGTATGCAAAACGTATCCACCCTTTAACAAAGCCAAGCAAAACTATTGTCCAAACTACCACCCCCCCAAACTCCTGCTATGAATAACTCGGGCAAAAATGAAAACATCCTCAAATCTGCATGGCTTAGCGAAACCTCCTCCCCCATTCCAGTCCGGGCAAAGGAGCCTGTCGGCGTTTCTGTCAGCCGCGCACCACCACGTTGCGCCACAGCCGCCGGTAGAGCCACACGAAGCAGGGGATGAGGAACAGGTCGGCGGCCACCCAAGCCACGGGGTCGCCGCAGCAGACGCCGAAGAAGCCCCACGCCGGCACCAGCAGCAGACTGACGCCCACACGGGCGAACATCTCCATCACACCGCTCATCATCGACCAGTCGCTGTAGCCCAGGCCCTGGATGCTGTAGCGCAGCGCCGTCAGCACCGCCAGACAGGGGAAGAAGTAGCACGCCATGCGCATATACAGCGCGGCGTGGTCGATGATGGCCGTCTCAGAGCCGTCGACAAACAGCAGCATCATCTCGTCGGCAAAGGGATGGAGGACAGCCAGGCTGAACACGAAGAAGGCCGCGTCGAGCCACAACGCCGCCACAACGCCAAGGCGCAGGCGGCGCAGGTAGTGGCCCGCCGCGCCACCCGACACCGAAGCCTGGCGCACAGGCGCACCGCCCGCCGACGCCGCAGACAAGGCGGCGCGACGAGCCGCAGCACGCGCTGCACCGATGTTCTGGCCGCAATAGGTGGCCATCGCCACACCGATGTTCTCGAACACCGTGGTGAACAGATACTTCACGCGCATCGCCGCCGTGAAGGCCGCAACGCACGTCGTGCCCAGCGCGTTGTTGGCACTCTGCAACATGATGCTGCCCACGGCGGTGATGCTGAACTGCAGACCCATCGGCAGACCGTTCCACAAGAGCGCGCGATAGACCGACGAGCCGCCCCTGACAGACGACACCGCCGGCTCTTCACCGTCGGCAGGGCGCCACAGAACGGGCAGGCGGCGGCGGATGTAGGCCACACACATCACCATCGACGACGCCTGCGCCAACATCGTGGCCAGACCCACGCCCTCCACCGCCATGCCCAGCACAAGGATGAACAGCACGTCGAGCGCAATGTTAAGCAGCGAGGCGAAGATGAGAAAGTAGAACGGCTGGCGAGAATTGCCCAACGCACGGATGAAACCCGACAGCAGGTTGTAGCCCAGCGTGAAGGGGATGCTGAGAAACTGGAACAGCAGAAACACCCACGCGTCGTGCAGAATGTCGCGCGGCGTGCGCATCCACACCAAGATCTGCTCCGTCAGCAGACTGCACACCACCGTCAGCACCACCGCCAAAGCCACGCCCAGACGCACGGCGCCGCTCACGTAGCGCCGCATCTGCACATAGTCGCGCGCGCCAAACGACTGCGCCACGGGGATGGAGAAGCCTGCCATCGCGCCGTTGCAGAAACCAAGGATGAGAAACATCACCGAGCCCGAAGCACCCACGGCACCCAGCGCACCCACGGACACAAAGCGGCCCACCATGGCTGCATCGATGATGAGGTACAACTGTTGCAGCACGTAGCCGAACACCAGCGGAAGGGCAAAACCAAAGATGGCCGGAAGAGGGCGGCCCTGGGTCATGAAATGGGCGTGAGACACGATGATGGTAGTTTTTGGCGTGCAAAAGTAATAAAAATGGGGCAAACGTGCGCGAATTAATAAATAATGTGTAACTTTGCACCCCGAAATCTTCATATTCATCAAATAAGGCCCACACAAATGACACGCAGAATACTCACCGCCGCCACCGTCGCCCTTCTGGCCTTGACGGCAAGTGCAGCGCCCCGCACCAAGCAACAGATGAGAGAGGCCGCCGGCCAGGCTTTGGCACAGAACAGCCGTGGCCAGCACATGGCCCCGCGCAAAGGAGAACTCAAGGAACTGAAGAACACCGACGCATACGCCATCATGGCCTACGACAAGAGCGAGGGATTCGCCATCGTCACCACCGACGACCTGGCCCCCGCCGTCATCGGCGTCTCAGACCATCCCTACTCGGAAGGCCGCAACCCCCACCTGGCCTGGTATCTCGCCATGGCGGAGGAAGCCATCAACAACGCACGCGCCACCGGCGCCCCCCTGACCACCACCCTGCCCGACCCCGACAAATACCCCACCAGCGTGGGACCCCTGCTCACCACCCTGTGGGACCAGGGCGACCCCTACAACCGTATGCTGCCCTACAAGGGCAACAGCCGGGTCATCACCGGATGCGTGGCCACGGCCATGGCACAGGTGCTCAACTACTTTGAGACGCCCGAACACGGACAGGGCTCGTTCTACAACACCACGTCGGGGACACGCATCGACGTCGACTTCTCGCAGTCCCACTACGATTGGGGCCACATGCTCGACGCCTACAACTACGGACAGTACACCGAGCAAGAGGCAGATGCCGTGGCACTGCTCATGCGCGACTGCGGAGTGGCGGCCAAGATGGAATACGGCACCGCCGCCGAGGGAGGCTCGGGAGCCTACAGCCAAGACGCCGCCGAGGGGCTGCGCAACTATTTCGGGTTTGAAGAGGCACGCTGCCTGGAGCGCGACTACTACAGCGAGGCCGAGTGGATGGACATCGTCTACGAGAACCTCTCGAAGTATGGGCCCATCTACTACGGCGGGGCCGACCTGCGCCCCATGTATTGGGGAGGCCACGCCTTCGTCCTCGACGGCTACCGCGAAGACGGAAAGGTCAGCGTCAACTGGGGATGGAGCGGCGACGACAACGGGTTCTTCGACATCGCCATCCTCAACCCATCCCCCTACCGCTTCGACCACCAGCAGGACATGATCATCGGCGTCTACGGAGAAACCAACCATACGGACGAGCGTCCAGCCATCGTCAGAACCCTGCAGGTGGAGACACCCGGCACACTGGCCACCCTGCTCAACCCCGACAGCCTGTTGCGCTACGGCGAACTGCACATCAGCGGCCCGCTCAACGGCGACGACCTGTCCACCCTGCGGCACATGGCCGGCATCAACGCGCAAGGCCGCGAGACCAAAGGCCGGCTCAGCACGCTCGACCTCACCAAGGCCACCATCAACGGCACGAACGCCTTGCCCGCAAAAGCCTTCTACGGAGCAAAACTCATGCGAAGGCTGATGCTGCCCACCAACATCGCAACCCTCGGAAAGCAGTCGCTCGCCGGAATGGAGAACCTCCGCAACCTGCGCTTCAACGGGCAGACCATCCCCACCACCGTCAGCACCACCTTCGACGACACACCCATCGCATCGTGCATCCTCTCCGTGCCCAGCGGCATGAGCGACACCTACAAGAGGAAGACACAGTGGTCGAAGTTCGCAAACGTCATCGAATACGGCACCACCGTCAAGGCACAAAACCAGATCAGATACTACGGCGACGACAACCCCGAGCGATGGCTCTACACCGTCACGGGCGACATCATCTACGGTCAGCCCGAACTCTCGTGCGACGCCACCGCCACATCGCCCGTCGGACGCTATGACATCAAGGTGGACTTGGGCTCCATCCACGCGCAAGACCTGGCCAACGTGGTGCTGAGAGACGGATACCTCCTTGTCGAGAAGGCACCGCTCACCATCAAGGCGGACACCCTGACACGCGCCGTGGGAGAGGAGAATCCGCCACTCACCCTCACCTACATCGGACTGAAGAACGGCGAGCAGCCCGACGAGACCGTCTTCACGCAGAAGCCCGTCGCCACCTGCCTGGCCGACAGCCTCTCGCCCGCCGGCGACTACCCCATCGTGGTCTCGCAGGCCGTCGCGCCCAACTACAACGTCAGCTGCGTGGCCGGAGTGCTGCGCGTACAGGAGTCGAGCGCCATCAGCGACGTCAAGGCGCACAACGCCACAAGCGGACGCACCTACGACCTGCAGGGGCGCGGCGTCAATCTTCATTCTTCCACCTCCGATCTTCAACAGAAGAAAGGCATATACATCCGCGACGGCAGGAAGTTTGTCGTGAAGTAGCCACAGTATCACGCCCCGACCGGCGCAGCGAAGCCGGGGGCGAAGACAGCACCACCCTTGTTCCACACCATCGACAACTACCAAGGGGAACGGCCACGCGCCCTCAACGACCCCTTCAGATACACCCCCCACCCGCTCTGCCTCTTGGCCCAAGAGCGGGTGGCCCGCTTTATCGGCACCCACCCGACGCTGGCCTCCGTGCTGGCAGAAGGCAAGATGCTGGGCGTGCTGGTGTGTGAAGACGGGCAAGGGCGGCTGGGCTTCCTCGCCGCCTACAGCGGGCGGCTGCTCACCACCCCGCTACTGCAGCCCTCGCGGCAGGAGATGGAATACTTTGTGCCACCCGTCTACGATGCGCACCAACCGGGCAGCCCTTTCGTGCAGGGTGAGGCCCGGCTCGAGGCGCTCAACCGGCGTCTGTCCGACCTGCTCCGCTCCGACGACTACGCGCGCCACCGCCAGCAGGCCGCGTCCGTGCGCCAGCAGGCCAAAGAGGCCATCGAGGCATACCGCGACGTGATGCGACAGGCCAAGGAGCAACGCGACCTGCTGCGCGCACAGGGCCACCCCAAGGCCCCACTCATCGAGGAGAGCAAGCAGCAGAACGCCGAGATGCACCGGCTGAAACAGGAGTGGAGGGCCAAGACCGACGAGGCCGAGGCGGCGCTTCTGGCGGACGAGAGCGCCATCGCCCAACTGCGGCGGCAGCGCATAGACGAGAGCGACAGACTGCAGCGGTGGCTCTTCGCACAATACAGGCTGCGCAACGCCATGGGAGAGACGCACCTCCTGACAGACATCGCCAACCAACAACTGGCCAGCGAGGGCAAGCGCCCCACACTGCCACCCGCCGCCACAGGCGACTGCTGCGGCCCTAAACTGCTGCAACGGGCCTTCCAACTGGGGCTGCGACCGCTGCAGATGGGCGAGTTCTGGTGGAAACCGCAGACCACCGCTACACCCGGCGCCAGCCATGCGCCCTCGGAGACACGCCACCACCTCAACTTCTACCCCGCCTGCCACGGTCGATGCCGACTCATCTTGCCGTGGATGATGCGCGGCCTGACGCTGCAGCCACCCCACCAGGCGGCCCGCAGCTACGAGTTCTGCATCCCCATCGTCTACGACGACCCGTGGATGACCGTCGTCGTCAAGCCCGCCGGACTGCTGACGGTGCCCAGCGACACGGGCGAACCCTCGCTGTCGACCATTCTCAACGGGTGCAAATATCCCGAAAAGACGCGCCACGAGGTGGCCTACCACCCCGTGCACCGCCTCGACCAGGACACCAGCGGACTGCTGCTGCTGGCCAAGAGCCGCGAGATGTTGGGCCGGTTGCAGCAGATGTTCCAATATCGCGAGGTGGAGAAGGAGTATGTCGCCCTCGTGGAAGCCACCGCCCAGGACCTGCTCCACCGCGCCGAAATCCACCGGAGTCACAGCGAGACAGAGGAACAACACCTCCAGGCCACCACCGCCGAGCAACGCGACCAATGGGAGCGACAGGGATGGAACGTCGTCGACCTGCCCATACGCCCCGACGTGGACGACCGCCCGCGACAGGTGGTCGACTACTTGCAAGGCCGGCCCGCCGCCACGCTGTGGCGTGTCGACACCGATGTGTTCGCGCCACAGCATGATGTTCTCGCGTCCCGTTCCCCCTTAGGCGTCAATGCAGTCAGGCTGGCCCTTCGTCCGCTGACCGGTCGCACCCACCAGTTGCGTGTCCACTGCTCACATCCCGAGGGTTTGGGCCACCCCATCATAGGCGACCGCCTCTACGGCCACTATCCGCCCAACCGTGAGGCTCCCACCCGGCTGATGCTGCACGCCTGCTTCCTCTCCTTCGTCCATCCCGTCACCCACCGCCGCGTCACGCTCTACAGCGCGCCCGAGTTCTGACCCGCCGCTGCTCCAAGTGGCGGGCTGCAGGATGTGCCATCAAGTGCAAGGGCAGACGCAAAAATAATTTGCAGGTCGCACAAATTATTAGTACCTTTGCCAGCAAATCGAACAGACGGGCACGTCGCGACGTGCAAAGGCAAGCAGCGACACACCCGACATGACACTCAACACCAAAGCAACAACACACAAGACCATGGCAAACAAGCAGAAGGGCCTCACGCCCATGATGCAGCAATTCTTTTCCTTCAAGGAGAAATACCCCGACGCCCTGCTGCTGTTCCGCTGTGGCGACTTCTACGAGACCTACTGCGACGACGCGGTGGAGGCCTCGCGCATACTGGGCATCACCCTGACGCGACGCAACAACGGTGCGTCGGTGGGTGACGAGATGGCGGGTTTCCCCTACCATGCGCTCGACAGCTACCTGCCAAAACTTGTCAGGGCCGGCAAGCGCGTGGCCATCTGCGACCAACTGGAAGACCCGAAACTGACGAAGAAACTGGTCAAGCGGGGCGTCACCGAGCTGGTGACGCCAGGCGTGGCCATGACCGACGGCGTGCTGCAGCACAAGGAGAACAACTTCCTCGCGGCGGTGCACTTCGGGCGTTCGGCCAGCGGAGTGGCCTTCCTCGACATCTCCACCGGAGAGTTTCTCTGCGGGCAGGGCACCTACGACTACGTGGAGAAGCTGCTCGGCTCGATGCAGCCCAAGGAGGTGCTCTACCAACGGGAGCGCAGACACGACTTCCAGCAGTATTTCGGCACACACTACTGCGTCTACGAGATGGACGAGTGGGCCTTCCAGACAGAACAGGCGCGGCAGAGGCTCTGCAAGCACTTCCGCGTCAAGTCGCTCAAGGGCTTCGGAGTGGACCACCTCGACGAAGGCATCACGGCGGCAGGGGCCACGCTGCACTACCTGGAGATGACCCAGCACACACAACTGGGACACATCACACAACTGCGCCGGCTGGAGGAAGAGCGATACGTGCGGCTGGACCGCTTCACCGCACGCTCGCTGGAACTCATCGAGACCATGCAACCCGGAGGCACCACCCTGCTCGACGTCGTCGACCGCACGGTCTCCCCCATGGGGGCCAGGATGATGAGGCGGTGGCTGCTCTTCCCCCTGAAAGACCGCAAGGAGATAGAACAGCGGCTGGACCAGGTGGACACCTTCTACCGCGACCCCGAACTGCGCGGCGTCGTCGACGAACAACTCTCGCTCATGGGAGACCTCGAGCGACTCTGCGCCAAGGCGTCCACCGGACGCATCAACCCGCGAGAGATGGTGCAACTGCGCACCGCCCTGCACGCCGTGGCCAGCGTCAAGGAGGCACTGCGGCATCCGTCGCCTCTCTCCCCACTTGCCGACACGCTGGACAACTGCCAGCAGCTGGTCGAAAGGCTCGACCGACAACTGCGCGACGACGCGCCCATGCTTGTCGCAAAGGGAGGAGTGGTCAAGACGGGATGCAACGACGAACTGGACCAACTGCGCGACATCTCGCACAGCGGGAAGGACTATCTCCTCCGGCTGCAGCAGCAGGAGGCCGAGAAGACAGGCATACAGTCGCTCAAGGTGGGCTACAACAACGTCTTCGGATACTATCTCGAAGTGCGCAACACCTACAAAAGCCAAGTGCCGCCAGAGTGGATCAGGAAACAAACCCTCGCACAGGCCGAACGATACATCACCGAGGAACTGAAGCAATATGAGGAGAAGATCCTCGGCGCCGAAGACCGCATCATCGCGCTGGAGACCCAACTGTTCCAGCAGATGGTGGCCGAGACGCAACAGTATGTCCAAAACATACAGCGCGACGCGCACACCATGGCAAGGCTCGACTGCCTCCTCTCGTTCACCAAGGCGGCGGAGGAACACCGATATGTCCGCCCGGTGGTCGACGACACGCTCGAGATAGACATCCGGCAGGGACGACACCCCGTCATCGAGACACAGATGCCCGTCGGCGAGAAATACGTGCCCAACGACGTACACCTCGACCACGACCACCAGCAGATCATCATCATCACAGGCCCCAACATGGCCGGCAAGAGCGCACTGCTCAGACAGACGGCGCTCATCGTCCTGCTGGCGCAGGTGGGATGCTACGTGCCCGCAGAGGCCGCAAGGATAGGGCTGGTGGACAAGATCTTCACACGCGTCGGAGCGTCGGACAACATCTCGCTCGGCGAAAGCACCTTCATGGTGGAGATGACCGAGGCGGCCAACATCCTGAACAACGCCACCGAGCGCTCGCTCGTCCTCTTCGACGAGCTGGGGCGTGGCACCTCCACCTACGACGGCATATCCATCGCCTGGGCCATCGTCGAGTTCCTGCACGAGCAGCCACGGGCGCAGGCAAGGACGCTCTTTGCCACCCACTACCACGAGCTCAACGACATGGCGCGGCTCTTCTCGCGCATACGCAACTACAACGTGGCGGTCAAGGAGGCGGAGGGGCGCGTCATCTTCCTCAGACGACTGCAGCAGGGCGGGGCTGAACACTCCTTCGGCATACACGTGGCGGAGATGGCGGGCATGCCACGCAGCATCGTCCGACGGGCCAACGACATCCTGCACCAACTGGAGGCCGACAGCGCACAGGTGACGGGCACGCAGCAGGCCAAGACCAAGCCCTCGACCGCCGCCATCGGGCAGCCCACGGGCACGCAACTGTCGTTCTTCCAACTGGACGACCCTGTCCTCTCGCAGGTTCGCGACGAGATATTGGGCCTCGACGTGAACAACCTCACGCCCATCGAGGCGCTGAACAAGCTGAACGAGATACGCAAGATTGTCAGCGGACGCTGACCGCGCGATGCCCCTGGGAGCGCCGCGTACAACCGCCCCGTGGGCTGTTCGTGTGGCAGGCATCTTTCCACGGGTCGCCCCTCAACCCCCACCCGACTTCGCTTTCCAACACTGAGTCCACTTGAAAATCACTTTTTCAAGTGGACTCAGCCTTTCATTCCCCTCTTCATTTGGCTTTCGCCATGCACCATGCGCCGAGCGCGACGAAGGGCAGCGAGAGCAGCTGGCCCATGTCGAAGAGCATACCCTGCTCGAAGCTGACCTGCACCTCCTTGGTGTACTCGATGAAGAAGCGTGCGGTGAAGATGAACACCAGGCAGAAGCCGAAGTACCATCCGGTGCCCACGCCGCGCTTGTGCGTGGCGGCCCTCGCGGCGGCGGCCCTCGCCTTGCGTTCACGGGCGTAGAGCCACAGCATGATGGCGAACAGCAGCAGGTAGCACAGGGCCTCGTAGAGTTGTCCCGGGTGTCGCGGCAGGGTGTCGACGCGCTCGAAGATGAAGGCCCAGGGCACGTCGGTGGCGCGCCCGATGATCTCAGAGTTCATCAGGTTGCCCAGTCGGATGAAGCAGGCGGTGATGCCGGTGGCGATGGCGATGTTGTCCAGCACCTGCCACAACTTGAGTCCGCTCCACCTGACGTAGAGCCAGAGGGCGACCATCAGTCCGAGCGTGCCGCCGTGGGAGGCCAGCCCCTCGTAGCCGGTGAAGCGCCACCCGCCGTCGGGCAGGAAGTGGATGGGCAGCAGCATCTCTGTGAAGCCCTTGGCGGAGGTGAGGTAGTAGTCGGGCTGGTAGAACAGGCAGTGGCCCAGCCGCGCTCCTATCAGGATGCCGAGGAAGCAGTAGAGGAACAGCGGTTCGAAGACGTTCAGCTGCTCCTGCCTCGTGCGTCCCGTCTTGAGG
>Ga0310697_10007834_pt1 | contig 10011 bp, 9 predicted proteins | sample 172DNAGHGlowgp2_FD_203883 | JGI IMG/M metagenome (GOLD analysis project Ga0310697, IMG submission 203883) | Sheep rumen microbial communities from Palmerston North, Manawatu-Wanganui, New Zealand - 1728 DNA GHGlow gp2 (v2) (version 2) | ecosystem: Host-associated > Mammals > Digestive system >...
GTCCGATACGCTCCTTCTTGTTCTTGGAAGAATTGAGAACGTATGAACCTGAGAGCAGAACGCCGGAGTAAACTCTGAAGAAGCAGAGCTTACCTACGAAAGGATCTGTAGCGATCTTGAATGCGAGAGCGGAGAAAGGCTCTTCATCAGAAGAAGGTCTCTCTTCCTCTTCGTCTGTCTCGGGGTTAACGCCCTTGATAGCAGGAACGTCAAGCGGAGAAGGCATGTAATCAACGATCGCGTCGAGGAGCAGCTGAACGCCCTTGTTACGGAGTGAGGTACCGCATGTTACGGGGATAACCTTACACTCGCAGCAAGCCTTACGCAGAGCAGCCTTGAGTTCGTCGACCGAGATCTCCTCACCGTCAAGGTACTTCATTGTAAGTTCGTCATCTGTCTCGCAGATCTTCTCGACCATTGCTTCTCTTCTTGCCTTGACATCTTCGAGCATGTCAGCAGGAACGTCACGATCCTCATACTCTTTACCGTCCTCTGAGATGTAAACCTCAGCACGCATGGTCATAAGATCGATGATTCCCGAGAAGCTGTCCTCAGCACCGATAGGGCACTGGATAGCAACAGGAACATTCTTAAGACGATCGGAGATCATGTCGCAAACATGATCGAAGTTCGCACCCATGATATCCATCTTATTAACGAATACCATTCTCGGAACTCCGTAGTGCTCAGCCTGTCTCCAAACTGTCTCTGTCTGCGGCTCAACGCCGCCTCTTGCAGACATAACCGTAACTGCACCGTCGAGGACACGGAGTGATCTCTCAACCTCTACCGTGAAGTCAACGTGGCCGGGGGTGTCGATGATGTTGATCCTGTGACCCTTCCAGGGAGCTGTTGTAGCAGCGGAAGTGATCGTGATACCACGCTCCTGCTCCTGAACCATCCAGTCCATGGTAGCAGCACCATCGTGAACCTCACCGAGCTTACGGTTGATACCGGAGTAATAAAGAATTCTCTCGGTTGTTGTTGTCTTACCGGCGTCGATGTGAGCCATAATACCGATATTTCTTGTTTTCTCAAGCGGATACTGTCTAGTAGCAGCCATTAAGTATTGTGCTCCTTTCTCTAAGCCGATTAACGATTGTAATGAGCGAATGCCTTGTTAGCATCAGCCATTCTGTGCATTTCTTCTTTCTTCTTGAATGCTCCGCCTGTCTCGTTTGCAGCATCCATAAGCTCAGCAGCGAGGCGCTCCTTCATAGTGCGCTCGGAACGTGCTCTGGAAAACTGAACGAGCCATCTCAGACCAAGTGTAAGTCTTCTCTCAGGCTTAACATCCATAGGGATCTGATAGTTGGCACCGCCTACACGACGTGCTTTGCACTCGAGAGTAGGCATAACATTCTCAAGAGCCTTGTAGAAAACATCAAGAGGCTCTTCGTTTGTACGCTCTTTGATGATGTCAAAAGCGTCATAAGTGATTTTCTGGGCTACGCCCTTCTTGCCGTCCAGCATGATATTGTTGATGAGCTTGCTCACCTTGATATCATTGTAGACAGGATCCGGAAGAACGGTCCTCTTTGGGGTATTGCCTTTTCTTGGCACTTTGCTTCCCTCCTTACATGATTATCAGTGTTACTGAAACCATAGGTACTCACGTTTCAGTTGTTCGTTGGACGTGTTGTGCGTAAGTCAAAGCAATGCTCTATATGAACAATGTACTGACCCGCGTTGTCCTGTTGACCGCTTATCTAAGCGGGATTACTTCTTTACCTTCGCTGCCTTAGGCTTCTTAGCGCCGTACTTGGATCTACCCTGTGCACGGTCAGCAACGCCTGCAGTATCAAGAGTGCCTCTGATGATGTGATAACGTACACCAGGGAGGTCCTTAACACGGCCGCCTCTGATAAGTACAACAGAGTGCTCCTGAAGGTTATGTCCGATACCCGGAATATAAGCAGTAACTTCGTAGCCGTTTGTAAGACGTACACGGGCAACCTTACGAAGAGCCGAGTTAGGCTTCTTAGGTGTCGTTGTCTTAACTACAGTGCAAACACCACGCTTCTGGGGAGATCTGGTATCAGTCTCTCTGTTCTTGATGGTGTTCATGGAAAACTGCAGAGCCGGTGAAGCAGACTTGTATGTCTTGGACTGTCTGCCGGACTTAACTAATTGATTGAACGTTGGCATCAATACATCTCCTTTCTTAAGTATTGCACGCTAAAAGGGCGCAAAGTCCCCTCTGCGAGCAATTAAGTATACACCCGCATTTTTGGAATGTAAACCGCCAATTTCAAAGGCTTTGGGCGGGCGCAGATTCGCCCGGAGAGCCTTCCCGGGTTTGATAATGATACAAAAATAGCATTAAAAATTAGACATTAAAGCAAAAAAATAATATTCACTTATCATTCCAAACCCTTTATACTTCATAAGGTTATATTTTTAAACTAAATCAAGGAGCGTGACTTCATATGAAAGTTAACATCACCGAAACAGTGTTGCGTGACGCACAGCAGTCGCTCATCGCAACCCGTATGCCTTTCTCTGATTTCGAGGGCATACTTGAGAACCTGGACAACAGCGGTTACTACTCGCTTGAGTGCTGGGGCGGCGCCACATTCGATTCCTGCCTCAGATACCTTGACGAGGATCCGTGGGAGAGACTCCGCAAGATCAAGGAAGTCTGCAAGAAGACTCCCCTTCAGATGCTCATCCGAGGTCAGAACATCCTCGGATACAAGCACTATCCCGACGATGTAGTCCGTCTCTTCTGCCGTAAGGCTGCCGAGAACGGCATGGACATCTTCAGGATCTTCGACGCGCTCAATGATTTCAGAAATATCGAAGTCTGCATCGACGAAGTAAAGAAGTGCAACAAGCACGCACAGGGCTGCATCTGCTACACAACATCTCCCGTTCACACGATCGAGAAGTACGTAGAGATGGGTAAGCAGCTCGAGAGCATGGGCGTTGATTCCATCGCCATCAAGGATATGGCCGGCATCTGCGGACCTCAGGAAGCATACGATCTCGTTAAGGCTCTCAAGTCTGAGGTCAAGGTTCCGATCCAGTTCCACACACACGCTACAACAGGCCTCGGCCCCATCACTCTCGTAAAGGCAGTTGAGGCCGGCGTTGATACCATCGACTGCGCCATCTCAACAATGGGCGGCGGCACATCACAGCCTGCAACAGAGTCCATGAACTATGCGCTCAAGCAGCTCGGCTATGAGACAGACCTTGATGAGGACCGCCTCAAGAAGACAGCTGATTTCTTCAAGCCTGTAAGACAGAAGTTCCTCGACGAAGGCAGACTCAATCCTACAGTCCTCGGTGTCAGAGCAGACATCCTTAAGTATCAGGTTCCGGGCGGAATGCTCTCCAACATGATCGCTAACCTTACAGACATGCATGCAATGGATAAGTTCGACGAGGCTCTCGCCGAGATCCCTGCAGTAAGGAAGGACATGGGTTATCCGCCGCTCGTTACACCTCTGTCTCAGATGGTCGGTAACCAGGCGGTTCAGAACGTACTCCTCGGCGAGCGTTACAAGAACATCTCCAAGGAGATCAAGGCGTTCCTCAGAGGCGAGTACGGCAAGGCTCCGGGCGAAGTTAACCAGGAACTCATCGACAGATGCTGGAAGCCTGAGGAACTCGTTCAGGGCAGATATGCAGATACACTCGAGCCTGCTTTTGAGAAGACAAAGGCAGAGCTTGGTGACAAGGCCCGTTCTGATGAGGATGTTCTCTCCTACATCGCTTTCCCTCAGGTTGCCGAGAAGTTCTTTGCGGCACGTGAGGAGAAGGAATCCAACACCGTTAACTACACGATCGAGAAGAAGGAGGACTGATGATGGATTTCATTATCCGCGCAGGCATCAATGCCAATCTTCTTGCAGGCACCTTCATGCTTGCTGAAGAAGATTCAGGCTCCAATGTCCTGACTCCTTTCCAGCCCCAGCTGGATCCCGGGACGATGTTCATGAACGCAGGTATCGTTATGGCTGTCGTTTTCGCCGTCCTGTTTATTATGTATGTCATGATCTCCTTGTCGAGCAAGCTCATCGCTGCTCTCCCTTCCGGAGATAAGAAGACAGCAGAGGCTCCCGCTGCTCCTGCAGCCGTACCCGCTGCTACCGCTTCCGAGGAAGAGGATTTCTCATCCGGTACCCTTAAGCTCAAGGGCTGCGACGAGAAGACAGCCGCTATGATCATGGCCATCGTCTCCGACAACACGGGGATTCCGCTGTCGGAACTCGTTTTCAAGTCGATCACGCTGGTTGAGAATAAGTAAAGGAGAACATCATGAAGTACAACGTAACCATTAACAATAAAGTCTATGAAGTCGAGGTTGAGAAGGGCAAGGCTAACCTTGTCAGGACAACCGACGTAGTCGCAGCTGCTCCTGCAGCAGCTCCCGCACCCGCTGCAGCTCCGGCTGCCGCACCTGCACCTGCAGCAGCTCCGGCACAGGCCGCAGCAGCAGGCACGACACCCGTTAATTCACCGATGCCCGGTACGATCCTTGACGTTAAGGTCTCTGTAGGTCAGGCTGTCAAGGAAGGCGATCTTGTCTGCATCCTCGAAGCAATGAAGATGGAGAACGAGATCTACGCACCCTGCGCAGGAACTGTCGCTCAGGTCCTCACTGCCAAGGGTGCAAAAGTAGATACCGGCACACCTCTCGTATCGATTTCTTGATCAAGGCGGAGGTAAGTTAAATGTTAGAAGTTTTACAGAATCTATGGGAGACCTCGGGCTTTGCCCAGTTCTTCATTACGGCGGATGGCTGGAAGAATGCGGTCATGATCGTGCTCGCTTGTGTCCTGTTCTATCTGGCTATCAAGAAAGAGTTTGAGCCTCTCCTCCTCCTGCCTATCGCTTTCGGAATGCTCCTTACGAACCTTCCCTGGCCGGGCGGCGGAATCTTCCACCCCGAGTGGTTCAACGGCGATATCAACTGGGCTGCGTTGGGCGGACAGTATGTCAACGAAGCAGGCCAGCACATCGATCCGGGTTTGTTCGACTTCCTGTATATCGGCGTTAAGATGGATATCTTCCCCTGCCTCATCTTCATGGCAGTCGGCGCGATGACAGACTTCGGACCTTTGATCTCAAGACCTTCGTCCTTCTTCATGGGCGCAGGCGCACAGTTCGGTATCTCATTCGCATTCGTTGTTGCTATCCTTCTCGGTTTCTCACCTGAAGGTGCTGCATCGATCGGTATCATCGGCGGTGCTGACGGCCCGACGGCTATCTATCTCACATCGAAGCTCGCTCCTGAGCTCCTCGGCGCCATCGCCATCGCAGCATACTCTTACATGGCTCTGATCCCTATGATCCAGCCGCCGATCATGAAGCTCATGACGACAAAGAAGATGCGTCAGGTCAAGATGGAACAGACAAGACCCGTATCCAACGTAGAGAAGATCTGCTTCCCTGTCATCGTTACGATCGTCTGCGTTCTCATCCTCCCTTCAGTCGCACCTCTGCTCGGCTGCCTCATGCTCGGTAACCTCTTCAGAGTATCCGGCGTTACAGAGCGTCTGTCTGACACAACACAGAATGCTCTCTGCAACATCGTAACCGTATTCCTCGGAACATCCGTAGGTGCTACGGCTATCGGCGCTAACTTCCTGAAGCTCGAGACACTGCTTATCATCGGTCTCGGTCTCGCTGCATTCGCTCTTGCTACAGTCGGCGGACTTATCATCGGTGACATCATGTACTTCCTGTCCAAGGGAAAGATCAACCCGCTCATCGGCGCTGCAGGCGTATCCGCAGTTCCTATGGCAGCACGTGTTGCTTCCAAGGTTGGTCAGAAAGAGAACCCTTCCAACTTCCTTCTCATGCACGCCATGGGACCGAACGTTGCAGGCGTTATCGGATCAGCTATCGCAGCAGGTGTTCTGCTCTCACTGTTCAGCTGATACTTAACAGATCAATGATCACAAAGGGCTGGCTCATCATCAGAGTCAGCCCTTCTTCTTTGCTTGGGTTTGGCGGTTGTTGCAAGAGTTCCCTTTTTGTTTTGTGAAAAGGCGGTTTTGCAGAACAAGATCCGGAACAAAGTGCCTATATTCCGTTTTCGTTTTGCCAAAAGCCAGTTTTGCAAAACAGAATTGGAACAGAGCTCATCCGGCAGGTTCGCTGCAGAGCGTCTTAACCCAGCGCCACATCCAGTATCATCATCAGGACGAATCCGAAGCTGAACGCGATCGTACCCAGATTGGAGTGCCCGCCCTCGGACATCTCGGGGATGAGCTCTTCCACTACGACATATATCATCGCGCCCGCCGCGAAAGCGAGCATATAGGGAAGCGCCGCCGATACCATGCTGAATGCAAAGATCGTAACGACTGCGGCCACAGGCTCGACTGCACCCGACAGGACACCATACCAGAAAGTCTTGCCCTTGGACATGCCTTCACCTCTGAGCGGCATGGATACGATCGCTCCTTCAGGGAAATTCTGAACAGCGATACCTATCGCGAGAGCCAGGGCGCCGGCCGTGCTTATCAGGCTGCCTCCGGCAATGATGTTCGCATATACGACGCCTACGGCCATGCCCTCCGGAATGTTATGGAGTGTAACGGCAAGGATGAGCTTAGTAGTTCTCTTGAGCCCGGATCTGGGACCCTCGCCTTCCTTATTCATGTGCATGTGAGGCGTCACCATATCGAGGACGAGGAGGAAACCGATGCCTATGAGGAAGCCGACGGCTGCGGGAACAAATGACAGCCTGTCCATGGATTCCGAACTCTCGAGGGACGGCTCCAGGAGGCTCCAGAATGAAGCTGCGACCATGACGCCCGCTGCAAATCCGGTCAGTATGCGCTGCAGTCTTCTGGATATCTCGCCTTTAAGGAAGAATACCATTGCCGCACCGAGCGACGTGCCTGCAAAAGGAATTAGAATACCGGTGATAACCTGCGGAACCATAACGCACCTCCTTACATAATGCTGTTGGTTAGCCTAAGCTAATAATATCAGCATAATGACAGTACAGGCACTGCCCGTATTACACAAAAATACATCGGGAACTGATGCCGGCTATTGTATCAGCCGAAGAAGAATACGAATCCCAGGACATGGAGCACGACTGCTGCAAGAACGAAGAAGTGCCATACCATGTGTGAGAACTTGAACCTCTTGGACGGACCGAAGAAGATGCCTACCGTGTAGACGATGGCACCGGATAAGAGCAGCCAGAAGCATACGGTTGATGCATTGGCATGGAACTCTCCTATCCTGAATATGATCGCCCAGCCCATAGCTGCATAGAGGATATACGTGAAGGCCTTGCCGACCTTTGTATGCGGATATGTAAGAGCAGTAACGAGAACACCTGCCACTGCCATGGCCGCCTCAAGAGCGAAGAGGACGGGACCGGATACGGGGCCTAAGAACCTGATGCAGATCGGGGTATATGCACCGAGGATGGCAAAGTATGCAACAGACCTGTTAAGCTTATCCATGATCCTCTTGTGAGGTGTGCCGTGCTTCATGAAGTGATATATCGTAGAGAAGAGCAGCGACAGTACCAGCGTGATCACGAATGCAGAGATACCGATTACAGCAAGAGCAACGGAAGATTGTGTAGCGCCTTCCGCGGCACCGGCCTCGACATAAGTCTTGATCGCTGCATAAGGCAGAAGAAGCAGCAGGATCAGGGCAGGTACGCCTGCCGTGATGGAGTTGCCTACTTCCTCACCGAATGTCTCATATGTCTTGTGAAGACCGCGCTTAACTGCACGGCGGGAGCTCTCGAACCAGGTAAGCTCCTTGAGACCTTCCTCAAGGGGATCCTCTCCGGTCGTTGCGGCGTGCTTGATATCGTCGCTGCCTGCAACGAATGTTTTCCAGAATTTCTTGTTCTTAGCCATTTATATGAAAGCTCCTGTTCCTTAATAACCGTAATATTTTACAAGGTGTTATTTACGTTTTCAACTATACCCTCAAAAGCGCCTCATTCATTGAACTTCGGCGGTTCCGGCGCGCCTAATATGATAACATCATCCGGCTTTGACGGCGGAGGACCCAGCTGGATAACATCATCTGTCTTGGGCGCTGTCTTCGGTGCTCCCAGCTGGATGACATCGTCCTTCTTGGGCGGTGCCTTGATGTGAACAGGTCTCACCTGAGGCTTTACCGGAGGCTTGACCTGAGGCTGCTCAGGCTTGGGCTGTGCAGGTGCCGCCTTACGTGCGGATACATCGGCAGGCGATGCCGCAGATACCGGCGCGGTAATGACCGTACCGAGTACTTCGGGCTCCTGTGCGTGCTTTACCGGTTCGGCAGGCTGCGGTGCTTCCGGTTCGGGTTCGGACCTGAGCCTGTCTGCAAGATATGCGTTGCGGTAGAATCTTCCCACCTTGAACAGCAGGAGCCACGCGAACGACAGCGGCAGTATCCAGTAGACCGCCTTGGATGCAAATCCGTTGCCCATAAGGGCGGACACGCCTCCGAAAGGCGCCTGTACCATCGTATATATTCCCTTAAGGAGTGCTGCGCGCAGCTGCGTGCCGAGACCCGGATCGACCATGGCTTCCGCGGAAGGATAGAACAGCGTCGGGACATAGGCGAGCAGGCCGTATGCGGCAAGACCGAAGTTGATCCATATCTTCTTGCGGAATGCACCCCATATGGGCAGGAACATCACGAAAAACAGAAAATACAGGAAACTCATGCAGATCTCGAAGGGAGAGAATACTCTCATGTCGATACCGCCGTAGACAAAGTACGGACGGCCGAAACACACGAACATCAGTGCGCCCGCGATAAGTCCCAGGAATACGCATGTAAAGTAGTCTCTGCGCAAGTTCTGCCTCTCCCGTCAAAAATAAACCGGTCCTTGGCGGACCGGCTATATTATAACAAATCTATTTATATATGAATCGGTTATTCCTCATCGAACGGCCTGAGATATCTTATCCTGATCTGCTTGGGCGTCACGCCGCCGGATGACAGATGCATCCTGAACACGCTGTTCCTCGAATACATCATGAACTCGGATGTCTTCGTAACATCCTCGCCGTTTGTGCCGTTCCATGTTATTACCGCGATCGGTATGCTCGTGTAGTAGACGGTCATCGGGATCTGCGCGAGGGGATTCAGGTCGGATGAGGCTGTCATGGAGAACTCATAGAATCCCGCCTTGTCTGCCGTGAATCCGAACAGGATGTCCCTGCCCGACATCACCTTCTGGCAGTCGATGACGATCTCATCGCCTTTGAATTCGAAGAAGACTCCTACATCCGGATCGACATCGTCCTCTGCAAAGGGACTGTTCAGGTGCTCTACCGTTATCTCCTTGCCTTCTTCCCGTGCCATTGCAGGCGTGTTCAGTGCGAAGTTCAGGATGTTACGGGCATTCCTCTGAAGCTCGGCACGGGTGATCCTGCCGTTGCCGGATGTGAGGTTTGCGAATGTATCAGCTTCTTCAAGTGCGGATCTCTCGACAGTCGTGCAGACCATGTAGACATCGTTCTGGGATCTTGCCATGGCGGAATGATCTTCAAGAGTATACTCTGCGGTCTCTTCTCCGCCCTTGCTGATATATGCCCACCAGTCGGTCATTACGATACCGGTATAGCCCCACTGTTCGCGGAGGATCATGGTGTTCTGGTCGTAGTTGCAGGCGCTGTAGATGCCGCTTATCCTGTTGTAGCTGCTCATTATGCTCCTGGCGCCGCCCTCTTTGACGGAGAGTTCGAATGCGGGCAGATAGATCTCACGCATGGCGCGCTGGGATACGACAGAGTTCATCAGTCTTCTCGCTGTCTCCCTGTTGTTCGCGCAGAGGTGCTTGACCGTCGGAGTCACACCATTCTTCTCGAGAGCCTTGATCTGGGCAACTGCCATCTTACCCGTGAGGAGCGGATCTTCGGAGAAATACTCGAAGTTTCTTCCGTTCAGGGGATATCTGTGGATGTTGATGCCGGGGCCCAAGAGAGTGTCGATCCTGTTCGATACCATCTCGATGCCGAGGTATGTATAGAGTTCTTCCACAAGGTCGGTGTTGAATGTCGATGCGAGACATGTTCCGTT
>Ga0310697_10007835_pt1 | contig 10010 bp, 10 predicted proteins | sample 172DNAGHGlowgp2_FD_203883 | JGI IMG/M metagenome (GOLD analysis project Ga0310697, IMG submission 203883) | Sheep rumen microbial communities from Palmerston North, Manawatu-Wanganui, New Zealand - 1728 DNA GHGlow gp2 (v2) (version 2) | ecosystem: Host-associated > Mammals > Digestive system >...
GCGCCCGCGCCGGGGAGAAGGAATACCAGAACCGGTATTTCTTCTATGACAACTGGGAGATCCCGAACGCCTACGAGCAGACCGTTCCGCAGGTGTTCCCGACGACCGCGCCGGGCAACTTCACCTGGTGCGAGGAAGCGAAGAAGGTCGTGATGACGACGTTCTATCCCTACCAGTGGGACCTCAATTACGCAAACCCGGCCGTGTTCAACGATATGACGGACAACATGCTCTATCTTTGCAACCACGGCGTGGATATCATCCGGCTCGACGCGGTGCCCTATATCTGGAAAGCGCTCGGCACGCAGTGCCGCAACCTCAAAGAGGTCCATTCGCTCGTGCGCATGATGCGCATGGTGTGCGAGATCGTCTGCCCGGGCACGCTGCTTTTGGGCGAAGTGGTCATGGAGCCCTCCAAGGTCGTTCCGTACTTCGGCACGGTCGAAAAGCCCGAATGCCATCTGCTCTATAACGTGACGACGATGGCGTCCATCTGGCACACGGTCGCGACGAAGGATGTGCGGCTGCTTCGGCATCAGATGGAGCAGGTGTTCGCGCTTCCGAAGGAATACACGTTTTTGAACTATCTCCGCTGTCACGACGACATCGGCTGGGGACTGGATTACGGTTTCCTCCGGTGGTTCGGACAGGAGGAGGTCCCGCACAAGAAGTATCTCAACGACTATCTGACCGGAAAACGGGAGGGCAGCTTCGCGCGCGGGGAGCTCTACAACGACGATCCGCGGCTCGGCGACGCAAGGCTTTGCGGCACGACGGCGTCGCTCTGCGGGATCGAAGCGGCGGAGCGGAGCGGGGACAAGGCCGCGCTTTCGGACGCCATCCGCCGTGATACGATGCTGCACGCGCTGATGTTCACCATGAGCGGCGTCCCGGTTCTGTACAGCGGGGACGAGATCGCGCAGGAGAACGACTACGGATACCACGACGATCCTTTCAAGGCGGAGGACAGCCGGTATCTGCACCGCGGCGATCTGGACTGGAAGAAGGCGGCGCGCAGGGATCTGAAAACCTCGACCGAGGGCAAGGTGTTCCGGGCGATCCGGCGGCAGGAGGAGCTGCGGGCGTATTATCGGGTCTTCGACGACGCGGCGGACACGTGGCTGCTCGAAACGCAGAACGATCACATCCTGGGCATCGGACGCTATTATCAAAAGGAAAAGCTGCTGGCGCTGTTCAATTTCTCCGACGAACCGCAGGTCGCGTGGGTGCACGATCTTTCGGTGTATACGGATCTGATCACCGGCGAACGGCACGACGCGGGCGCCGTAAAGCTGCCGGCGGGCGGATACATCTGGCTGCATCAAACGTTTTGAACGGAAGGAGCATATGAATCTTACGCAGTACACGCTCGCCTGCGACCGGCAGAACAACGATCTCGGACGCTTCTTCAATCCGCATCATCCCGCGGTGCTGCGCCTCCTCAAGATGGTCTGCGACAACGCGCATAAGAACGGCATCTGGGTCGGCATCTGCGGAGAGCTCGGCGCGGACCTTGCGCTGACCGAAACGTTCCTGTCGATCGGTATCGACGAGCTGTCCGTTTCGCCGCGTTCCGTGCTTCCGCTGCGCCAGAAGGTGCGCGAGATCGACGTGCGCATCGTGCGCGAAAAGGTCCTCGCCGATCTCATGGGTGACGCAAACACCGAAATCTGACGGTCATCAACCGAACCGCAAAAAGTCCCCGCCCGGGGATTTTTTTGCTGCGGCGGAATGCCGGCGATCCGACCGAACGGAAACACCGCCTGCCCGGAACGGATGTTGCCCGGCGCGGGCAGCATCATGCAAAAAGGCGTCTTGTGCCTCTTGACAAATACCCGGATGGGGTATATGATAGGACTTGTAAATACCCGGCAGGGGTATCGAAAGGAGCTTTGCATATGGAAACCGGCAGAACGGATTGCGCGTGCGATCGAAAAAAGATCCGCAGCGCACAGGAAAAACGCGATCTGATGAACCGGCTGAAACGGATCGAGGGTCAGGTGCGGGGACTCGAGCGGATGCTCGAGGAGGACGCGTACTGTCCGGATATCCTCAACCAGGCGTCTGCGGTCAATTCCGCGCTGAACAGCTTTTCGAGGACGCTGCTGTGCAGTCATCTGCACACCTGCGTGACCGAGGACATCCGCGCGGGACGGGACGAGGCTGCGGACGAGCTGATGGAAGTGCTCAGGAAACTGATGAGGTGAACGGAGGATGGCGATGAAACAATTTCAGGTGACCGGCATGAGCTGCGCGGCGTGCTCCGCGCGGGTCGAAAAGGCGGTGTCCGGCGTGCCGGGCGTGACCGCCTGTTCGGTCAGCCTTCTGACCAACTCGATGGGCGTCGAAGGAACCGCGTCGCCGGATGAGATCATTCGCGCCGTCGAAAAGGCCGGATACGGCGCAAAGGAGAAGGGTGCGGAGAAGAAATCCGGGACCTCGCCCGCGTGGGCGGACGCGGAAGCGCTGAAGGACCGCGAAACGCCGAAGCTTCTGCGGCGTCTGCTGTTTTCGGTGCCGATCCTGCTCGTTCTCATGTACTTTTCCATGGGGCACATGATGTGGAACTGGCCCGCGCCGAAGGCGTTCGACAACCTTGTCTTTCTGGGACTGTTTGAGCTGCTGCTTGCTGCAGCCGTCATGGTCATCAACGGGAAATTCTTTACCTCCGGCTTTTCCGCCCTGCTGCACGGCGCGCCAAATATGGACACGCTGGTGGCGCTCGGGTCGAGCGCGTCGTTCGGATATTCGCTTGTTTCGCTGTTTCTGATGATCCTTGCCCAAGGGGAAGGGCAGCAGGACGTCGTCATGAAGTACGGCATGAACCTGTACTTTGAATCGGCGGCGATGATCCCGACGCTGATCACGGTCGGCAAGATGCTCGAAGCCAAGTCCAAGGGCCGTACGACGGACGCGCTGAAGGGGCTGATGAAGCTTGCGCCGAAAACCGCCGTGCTGAAAAGGGACGGCGTCGAGGTCGAGGTCGGCATTGAAGAAGTACAGAAGGGCGATATCTTTGTCGTCCGTCCCGGCGAGCAGATCCCGGTGGACGGCGTGATCGAAAAGGGCGCGACCGCGGTCAACGAATCCGCGCTGACCGGCGAAAGCATTCCGGTCGACAAGGCGGAGGGCGACGCCGTTTCTGCCGCGACGATGAATCAGCACGGCTATATCGAGTGCCGCGCGACGCGCGTCGGCGAGGACACGACGCTTGCGCAGATCATCCGCACCGTTTCCGACGCCGCCGCGACAAAAGCGCCGCTTGCCCGTATCGCGGACAAGGTTTCCGGCATATTCGTACCGACGGTGATCGGGATCGCGCTTCTGACGATGATCGGCTGGCTGATCGCCGGTCGGACGTTCCCGTTTGCGATCGCGCGCGGCATCTCCGTCCTGGTCATCAGCTGCCCCTGCGCGCTCGGACTTGCGACGCCGGTCGCGATCATGGTCGGCAGCGGCGTCGGCGCGAAAACCGGCGTGCTGTATAAGACGGCGGCGGCGCTGGAGGGCGCGGGACGGACGCAGATCGTCGCGCTGGACAAGACCGGCACCGTCACCGAGGGCGAGCCGAAGGTCACCGACGTCCTGCCGCTCGGCGCGGAGCGGGACGAGCTGCTGCGGCTTGCGGCTTCGTTGGAGAAAAACAGCGAGCATCCGCTTTCCAAGGCCGTCTCTGCCGCGGCAGAGGGGCTCGCGCTTTCCGAGGTCACGGACTTTGAAGCGCTGCCGGGCAACGGGCTCAGGGCGCGGCTGAACGGCAAGACGCTTTTGGGCGGCAGCCTCAAGTATCTGCGGTCCATGGGGCTTGTCGGCAAAGCCGTGGAGGAACAGGCGAACGCGCTTGCCGAACAGGGCAAGACGCCGCTGCTGTTTGCGTATGACGGCGCATTGATCGGATTGATCGCAGTTGCGGATCCGATCAAGACGGACTCGGCGCAGGCGATCCGGGAACTCAAAGGCATGGGCATCCGTACCGTGCTGCTGACCGGCGACAACGTGCGCACGGCAAAGGCGATTGCAAAGCAGGCGGGCGTGGATCAGGTCATCGCGGGCGTGCTTCCGGACCAGAAGGCGGACGTCGTCAAACAGCTCAGGACGCTCGGCAAGGTGACCATGGTCGGCGACGGCATCAACGACGCGCCGGCGCTCACGGTGGCGGACAACGGCATTGCGATCGGCGCGGGCACGGACGTCGCGATCGACGCGGCGGACATCGTCGTGATGAAAAGCCGCCTCTCGGACGTAACGGCGGCGATCCGTCTGAGCCGCGCAACGATCCGGAACATCCATCAGAATCTGTTCTGGGCGTTCTTCTACAACGTGATCTGCATACCGCTTGCCATGGGACTCTACGGCATCGAGATGAAGCCGATGTACGGCGCGGCGGCGATGGCGCTTTCGAGCTTCTTCGTCTGCATGAATGCGCTGCGGCTGAATCTCAAGAAGCCGCACGACAGCACGCATGACAAACCCCGCAAACCGATTCCCGCGGAGACGCTGGAAGCTATTACAGAAAAGGAAACAAAGAAGGAGGAACAAACGATGACAAAGACTTTGAAGGTAGAGGGCATGATGTGCCCGCATTGCGAAGCGCGGGTGAAAAAGGCGCTCGAGGCGGTCCCCGGCGTGGAGAGCGCCGTTGCGGATCATAACCTCGGCACCGCGGTCGTTACCCTGAACGCGCCCGTTGCGGACGAGGTGCTGACCGCCGCCGTGGAGGCGCAGGATTACAAGGTCCTCGGCGTGGAATAAAACAATCGCAAAACGGGGCGTATCGAAAATCGGTACGCCCCTTGACAATACGAAAAAAAGTGCTATGATAATAAAAGGTTAGCAGTTGCTAACCAACGAAACGGGAATGCTTTTGAAAGAAAGCATCTTTTTTCGGGGAACGGGTTAGCGAATGCTAACCGAAAGGAGAAACGAATGTCGGAGGAAGCGGTCATCCTGCACTGCGCGCCGACGCTGGCGGGGATCAAAACGGGCAGCCTGTTCCGCTGCGCATATGAAAACGCGGAAGCGATGCGCGCTTCCCTGCGGGAATGGAATCAACGGTTTTCCGGGAAGGGACTCAGAGTGATCCCTCTTTCCTATCAGAATAACAAGGCGCTTTTGTACCTGTACCGCCCCGGAAGGCTTTCCCGAGATCTGTCCGACGGCGCGGCAAGCGAGATCCTGTCCGACTGCGGGTACTGCGTGGGCTCGCCCGCGCGATGCCTCTCCTGCCTTGCGAAGCGGATCCGAAGCAATGTGGATTTTCCGCATGAGATCGGGCTGTTTTTAGGCTATCCGCCGGAGGACGTGCGCGGCTTTATCGAGCATCGGGAGTGCGATGTGAAATGCGTCGGCTGCTGGAAAGTCTACGGCGACGAGGCAAAGGCGCAGAAGACGTTTCGTCTGTTCAGACGGTGCAGCGAGATCTACCGGCGGCAATGGAAGGACGGAACGCCGATCGAGCGGCTGACCGTTCGGGAACACACAGGTTCGGGGAGGGAACGATGAACAGACACGAGGAGATCAAATCATCCTATCAAGCGCTCGGCGGCGGGTTCGCCAATCTGTACGACGGGATCATTACGCGATCCACGCCGATCGGCAAGCTGATGGACAGCCTCGTATGGGGACTGGACGCATCCCTTGCGGCAAAGTGGATCAACGACGCGCTTGCGCCGATCCCGGAGGATTTTTCGGGATCGCTTCTGGAGGTCCCGGTCGGGACCGGCGTTCTGACCGTCCCGGTCTATCGGAACCTCAAGGAAGCGCGGATCACCTGTCTCGATTATTCCGCGGAGATGATGCGTAACGCCGAGCGGCGGGCGGACGCGCTTGCGGTGAAGAACGTATCGTTCGTGCAGGGCGACGTCGGCGCGCTGCCTTTTAAGGATGAAAGCTTTGACGTCGTGCTTTCGCTGAACGGCTTTCACGCGTTTCCCGACAAGGACGCCGCGTTTTCGGAAACCCATCGTGTGCTGAAAAAAGGCGGGATCTTCTGCGGCTGCTTCTATATTGCGGGGGAATTCAAAAGGACCGATTGGTTTGTCAAGCACATGTATGTGCCGAAGGGCTTCTTTACGCCGCCGTTTGAGACAAGGGAAACGCTCGAAAAACGATTGCAGGACCTGTATGCCGGGGTACGCGTTTCTCCGGTCCGGGCCGAGGGCGTGTTCTGCTGCGTCAAGTGAGGAGAAGCGTATGTGGCTGACGGTTTCGGAAGGGCTGCTGATCCCGTTTCTCGGGACGGTGCTCGGTTCGGCATGCGTGTTCTTTATGAAAAAGGAACTGAGCCGCAGCGTGCAGCGCGCGCTGACCGGCTTTGCGGGCGGGGTCATGGTCGCGGCGTCGGTCTGGAGCCTGCTGATCCCCGCCATGCAGCAGAGCGCGGGGAAAGGGAAACTGGCGTTTCTGCCCGCGGTGATCGGCTTCTGGCTCGGCGTGCTGTTTCTGCTGCTGCTCGATCACGTCATTCCGCATCTGCACCGCAGCATCGGACAGGCGGAGGGGCCGAAAAGCCGCCTGAAGCGGACGACCATGATGGTGCTTGCGGTCACGCTGCACAACATTCCGGAGGGCATGGCGGTCGGCGTGGTCTATGCGGGACTATTGAGCGGTTCGGGCGAGATCTCGATCGGCGCCGCGCTGGCGCTTGCGATCGGCATTGCGATCCAGAACTTCCCGGAGGGCGCGATCATCTCCATGCCGCTGCACGCGGAGGGAAAGACCAAATGCCGCGCGTTCTGGGACGGTGCGCTGTCCGGCGCGGTGGAGCCGGTCGGCGCGCTTCTGACCGTGCTGTTTGCAAGCCTGCTCGTTCCGACGATGCCGTATCTGCTGTCGTTTGCGGCAGGCGCCATGCTGTATGTGGTCGTGGAGGAGCTGATCCCCGAGATGTCGGCAGGCGAGCATTCCAACATCGGCGTCGTGCTGTTCGCGCTCGGGTTTACGTTGATGATGGCGCTGGACGTGGCGCTCGGATAATTTTATCAGGAGGAAACTATGTACAAGATTACAGCAAAAATCGAAGGCATGATGTGCGGCATGTGCGAGGCGCATATCGCGGACACGATCCGCAAGGCGTTTCCCGACGCGAAAAAGGTGAGCGCGTCGAGAAAGCATGGCGAGGCGACGTTCCTTTCGGAGGGCGAGATCGACCGCGGGAAGCTCAAACAGGCGATCGAAGAAACCGGCTATACGTTCGTTTCGGTTTCGGTCGAGCCGTACGCAAAGCGCGGTCTGTTCGGGAGATAACCGATGCTGATTCTGAGACTGGTGAGCGAGATCCTGATTCTGTGGATCCTGTATATCCTTTACATGGGGATCCTTGTGTATCGAAAAGGTCCGCTCGGCGGCATCTTCTTTTACCCGAAGGCCGTACAGGACCGCGTCGTCACGCTCGGTCTGATCACAAAAGAGGAGATCCAAAAACGACGTGCGTTCGCCTATGCGCTGCTGGCGGCATGGATGCTGATCGCACCCGGCGTCATGATCCTTCTCATAAACGGCGCGCGCGGGTATTTCGATCTGTGCTGGCAGTTCTACGTGCTGTTTTTGGGCGCGGAGTTCTATGACTGGCTGTTCATCGACACGATCTGGGTCGCCAAATCGGATTGGTGGCTGATTCCGGGGACCGGGGATCTGGACGGCGCGTGGCATGATGTGAACGTCAAGAAATGGAAGTTTTTGAAACTGATCCCTTGCTCGATCCCGCTTGCGGCGATCGTCGGCGGGCTGTATTGGCTGATCGGAAAAGCGATCGGATGACGGAGGAAACGACATGAAGAACGACAGGCTTTCTTTGAAGTACCGCGTTTTGCGGCGGCTCGTGAAAGCGGCGAATATCAAAAGGCGCTGGACGGGCATGTCCGCGGAAGCGCTTCTGGAAAACAGAAGGAAGCAGAACGCGAAAAACAAGATCCCCGATCTGCGCGACGACGCCTTTACGATCGACCGGATCGAGGTCATGGGGTGCCCGGTGCTCAGAATGCTCCATAAGCGGAAAACGGACAAAGCGAACCTGTTTCTGATTGGTGGCGGCATGATCAGCGCGCCGCGTCCCGGCTCCGTGAAAAAAGCCCTGCGGTTTGCAAAGGAGACCGGGCTCGACGTGTTCGTGCCGTACTATCCGCTCTGTACGGAATACCCGCTGACAAAAGCGTATGAGATGATCCATGAGACCTACCGGGTCATGCTCCGCGACTACGCGCCGGAGAACGTCTCCGTGCTCGGCACTTCCTCCGGCGGAAATCTTGCCTTGGGCATGATCCCGTACATCAACGACGGACATGCGGACACACCGGCGCCGCATTACATCATGGCGATCTCGCCGGGCACCTGCGTGAGCACGGACGAGGAATGGCGGCGCATGCAGGAGCTGGATGAAAAGGACGTGGCGATCCCCGCGCAGTACATGAAAACCGCCGAGGAGATCATGCGGCACGGCGACGACAGCGTTCCGGACTATATGCTTCGGCTGCAGAACGGCGATTTTTGCGGCTGCCCGAAGGTCACGTTCATCTACGGCAGCGACGAGACGCTGTTCGCCTGCGCCCCGTCGTTCGAGGCGGCGATGCAGATCTACGGCGTGGAATATGAGATGATCGTGGGAGAGGGCATGTTCCATTGCTATCCCGTTTTTCCGATCTGCAAAGAGGGCAAAGACGGCTGGAAGATGATGATCCGGCTGATGAAAGAAAACACGTAACGGAGGATCGAAACGATGCAGTTTACGGAACTGGGAAACCGGGACGGCAAGACGCTTTTGCTGCTGCCGGGAACCGCCTGTACCTGGCAGCTGAATTTCAAAAACGTGCTGGACGCGCTTTCGGAGCGGTATCACGTCATCGCCGTCAACTACGACGGCTTTGAGGGCGATCCGAACGTGCTCTTTACGGACATGATCACGGTGACCGGAAAGATCGAGGACTATCTCCTCGAGCATCACGGCGGGCGCGTGGACGGCGCGTACGGCTCCTCGCTCGGCGGCAGCTTCGTCGGGCTTCTGATCCAAAGAAAGCGCATCCATATCGATCACGCGTTTATCGGCTCGTCGGATCTCGATCAGGGCGGAAAGCTGAAGGCAAAGCTAATGACGGCGCTCGTCGGACCCATGCTGTCCGGCGCGTGCAAGAGCGAACAGAAGCGGGAAAAGCTGAAAGCAAAGCTAAGGAAAAGCGGGGCGATCGGCGACGGGGACAAGTCGCTGGACTTCGCCGACGATTTCATCGACAGCATGAAGAACCTGCATCCGAAGACCATCACCCGCCAGTTCTATTCGGACTATGTCACGCCGCTTGAAGACGATATCCACGCGGACGGCACGACGGTGCACGTGATCTACGCGCTGAAAATGGGCGAAAAATACGGCGCGCGCTACCGGCGGCATTTCCGCGACCCCGATATCCATGAATTCGACATGAAGCACGAGGTCTGGCTGTACGACGAAGTGTGGCAAAAGCAGGTATTGGAAACCGTCATGCGCTGCATGGACGGGGAAAAGGAGGGATGACGGCATGATCTGGTGGGTGATTCTTTTGGAAGCGGTCGCTTTTGCAGCAATCTTTACGGCGATCGTCTTTACGGCGTATCGTGGAGATAAGATCTACACCCCGGAGGCGATTCACAACTATCCGCCGGACATTCAGGAGGAATACTTCAAGACGCATGAACGCGTCGACGTCTCGATCAAGTCGAAACGCGTGTTCCTGACAAAGAGCCTCGGTATCGTGATCTTCACGGGGATCCTGTTCGTCTGCGCGCTGCTTGCGGGCGCAAGGACTTTTTGGCAAGGCTTTCTGCTGACGTTCGGGCTGATGGTATGGATCGGCGCGTACGACACGTTCTTTCTGGACTGGGTGCTGTTCGCAAACCTCAAACGGTTCCGCCTCGAGGGCACCGAGCACATGGACAAGGCGTATCACCAGAAGTGGTTCCATTTGAAGGGCATGCTGTTTCCGGGCGTTGTGTTCGCCCTGATCCCCGCGGCGCTGGTGGGGCTGTTGATCATGGTCATTCGA
>Ga0310697_10007837_pt1 | contig 10007 bp, 5 predicted proteins | sample 172DNAGHGlowgp2_FD_203883 | JGI IMG/M metagenome (GOLD analysis project Ga0310697, IMG submission 203883) | Sheep rumen microbial communities from Palmerston North, Manawatu-Wanganui, New Zealand - 1728 DNA GHGlow gp2 (v2) (version 2) | ecosystem: Host-associated > Mammals > Digestive system >...
GGCCTTCACACCAGCATAGAGGCGCGCATCCTCACCCTTTTGCGAACGGCAGGGCCACATCCAGTTTGCCGAGAGCGATACGCTCTCCAATCCTTTTTCCAATGGTGCCCAGACGATGTTCGTCAGTGCCTCGGCTACCGACAACACGGAGCCGGCTTCAGGTGAGGCCAATCCTGCCTGCGGAGCATGGCCGATGGCCGTAGCAATGCCTTTGCGGCCACGGTAGTCGAGGGCGACGACACCACAGTCGCTCAGCGGCAGCTGTATCTCGCCCTGACACTGCTGACGGGCTATGCGACCGGTCACCGAGCGGTCTACCTTGTTCGTCAGCCAGTCTTTGCAGGCAACGGCCTCTAAGCGAAGCACATTCTCAAGATAATCGTTCAGAACGCCTGACAATCCGGCTTTGCCGGTTGTCCCGGCTTTGCCGACATACGCTACCGGGGTATAGCGGTGTTCGACGGTTTCATCGCGCATGATGGTCTTGGGCGAGTGGCCGAACATCTGCGCCACATCAAGGTCGAAGGGCTTCACACCGTCGGCCTGACGGAAGGAGAAGTGGCCGTCGCCAGTGGTCTCGCCGACAACATAGAGCGGAGCCCGCTCGCGCTCGGCTATTTTGCGCACGTCGTCAATATATTTTTCGTCGATGAGCAGTCCCATGCGTTCCTGACTCTCGTTGGCAATGATTTCCTTTGCCGAGAGGGTCTTGTCGCCGATGGGCAGCTTATCCATTTCAATCTCCCCGCCACAATCCTCGACAAGTTCCGACAGACAGTTCAGGTGGCCTGCCGAACCGTGGTCGTGGATGGAGACGACGGGGTTCTCATCGCTCTCCACCAAAGCCCTGACGAGGTTATAGGCACGCTTCTGCATCTCAGGATTGGCGCGCTGGATGGCGTTGAGTTCGATGCCGTTGCCATAGCGGCCTGTGTCGACAGAGGACACGGAGCCGCCGCCAAGTCCGATGCGATAGTTGTCGCCTCCGACGACGACGACCTTGTTGCCTTTCTGCGGTTCTTTCTTCAGGCAGTCGCGCTTCTTGCCGTAACCTACGCCGCCTGCCAGCATGATGACTTTGTCGTAGGCATAGAGGGGTTCAGCGCCGGTAGCCCCGCCTTGAGGGCTTGTTGCGGCTGAGTCGCAACATACGTCGTTCTCCTGATGCTCGAAGGTGAGGACGGAGCCGCAGATGAGGGGCTGTCCGAACTTGTTACCGAAGTCGGAGGCACCATTGGAGGCCTTGATGAGGATTTGCTCCGGCGACTGATAGAGCCAAGGACGTTCTGACGAGCGTGGAGCCGTCATATAGACCGCAGTCCCGGCAAGGGGCCATGAGCCCGTGCCGCCGCCCATACGGTCGCGTATCTCGCCGCCCGTTCCTGTGGCAGCGCCGTTGAAAGGTTCCACGGTGGTGGGGAAGTTATGGGTCTCGGCCTTCAGCGAGATGACACTCTCGATGTCCTGAACCTCGAAGAAGTCTGGTTTCGTAGGGTCTTTAGGTGCGAATTGCTCGACGACAGGACCTTGCCCGAAAGCCACATTGTCTTTATAGGCCGACAGGATGCTGTTGGGGTTCTCCTCCGTGGTGCGCTTGATCATCTGGAAGAGGCTCGACTCGCGTTCTTCGCCATCGATAATGAAGGTTCCGCCGAAAATCTTATGACGGCAGTGCTCGGAGTTGATTTGAGCGAAGCCGAAGACTTCCGAGTCGGTCAGCGGCCGTCCGTTCTGCTTCTCAATGGTATGCAGGTACTCGATTTCTTCCTTCGACAGGGCCAGTCCTTCCTGTTCGTTATAGGCCTCAAGGTTGTCGATATATTGTATCGGCTCGGGCTGATGGCTGACGGTGAAGATGTCTTGGTCAAGCCCCTCGTAGCGACGTTGCAACATCGGGTCGAAGTCGGGTGACGGGTCATGGGCATCGGCCGTCGGGAAGAACTCTTCAATACGTGAAATGCCGCTGAGACACATGTTCTGCGTAATCTCAACGGCATTTGTCGACCAAGGCGTTATCATCTCGCGGCGAGGACCTACGAAGCAACCCTCTAAGGCTGTCGCTTCCAGACACTCGGCTCCGCCATAGAGCCAGCACAGGCGGCTCACTTCGTCGGCCGAAGGTTGATGGTCAAACTCCGTTGCTATTACACTCTTTGTAGGGGTCCTGAAAAAAAGTACCATTGCTGTTTACTATTATATATAATAATGTGAATTCTGAATTCTAATGCAAAGGTACGAAAAAATCGATTAAGTGAGGAAAATAATTACATTTATTTTTCCGAGCGTGAGATTTTTATCCAAATAAAATAAGAAATGAGGAACCGATAGGGCTGCGAGAGAACCTTGTCCAAAGTACGAACAGAGAGTTTGTGACATGTTAACAGCCGTTTTTTTCCTTCGTTTTGGGTTAAAATTCGCTAAAGGGATTGGACAATTACCTTTTTTTCGCGTCTTATCATTAACTTTGCAACGAAAATGAATGTTTAACCCCTTTTAAGAAGAAAAAAGTATGAAAAAGAACTTATTGATAATGACTTTGATGGCAGGTGCCGTACTGATGACGGGCTGTGTCAGCAAGAAGGACCTGCAGAACTGCATCACCGAGAACAAGGAGCTGACAGGAAACCTGACCTCGACCAAGGAAGACCTCGCTGCCGCCAAGGCCCGCGTCACCGCCCTGGAAGAGCAGCTCAAGCAGCAGAAGGCTCAGAACGCCCAGCAGGTGGAGCTCATCACCCAGCAGAAGAAGGACTATGCCGCCCTGCAGTCATCGCTCGACAAGAGCCTGAACAACGCCTCGCAGAACAACGTCTCCATTGAGAAGCTGGTCGACCAGATCAACGAATCGAACCAGTATATCCGCCACCTGGTGGAGGTGAAGACCAAGAGCGACTCGCTGAACCTCGTACTTCAGAACAACCTGACCCGCTCGCTCTCGAAGGAAGAGCTGAAGGAAGTCGACGTACAGGTCCTGAAGGGTGTGGTCTATATCTCGCTGGCCGACAACATGCTCTACAAGAGCGGTTCGTACGAAATCAACGAGCGCGCATCGGAGACCCTGTCGAAAATTGCCAAGATCATCACCGACTACAAGGACTACGACGTGCTCATCGAGGGTAACACCGACGACGTGCCCATCTCGCGTGAGAACATCCGCAACAACTGGGACCTCTCCTGCCTGCGTGCCTCCAGCGTTGTCCAGGAACTGCAGAACAAGTATGGCGTAGACCCGAAGCGTCTCACCGCCGGCGGACGTGGCGAGTTCAATCCCATTGCCGACAACAACTCGGCAGTAGGCAAGCAGCGCAACCGCCGCACGCAGATCATCATCACACCGAAGCTCGACCAGTTCATGGAACTCATCGACCAGGCTCCCGAGGAACCATAATTACCCATCTGCATAGGCCCTTAGGGTCGATAACCATTCCCTTTGTCCGTCATCACTGGCCGGGCGAAGGGAATGTTTTTTTGCAGCATCACCGCGCAGGAGTCCAGCCGAAGCAGTGCTTCGGGGATGCCGAAAGGGTGCTTCGGGACTGCCGATAAGCACCTTCGGCAGTGCCGATAAGTAGCTTCGGGACAGCCGATAAGCACTTTCGGGGGTGCCGATAAGCACCTTCGGGAAAACCACCTCTAAACATCGCTACCCTTAACAAGCACAGGTAATGGTGTTATCAATGCTTGATAAGCCTGTTATCTGTGCTTGTTAATAGGATTATCTGTGCTTGTTAATAGGATTACCTGTGCGTGATAATACTTGGCCTCAAAATGACCGCCCTGAACAACTATGCCAAGACATGGCATTGATATTGGTCAAGAAAATCGTTACTTCACACAATTGTTCGCGCAAACAGGCCTCGATTTTGGTCAAAAACCACTACCTTTGCATCGTGTTTTTCATGGTATTAGATTTAAGGTTAACAAAGATTGGGACTCAGCGGAGCCCCTTTTTCTTTTTAGTGACGTTTAAAAAATGTTATTTATTTAGAAGCCCTTACTGCCTTTCCCCGGCTTTTGCCTATCTTTGCAAACAGATTAAACAGCAAACCATAAAGACGCAGAATGATGGAACTTGAAAAGAAAATGAAGGAAGTAAGGGCGCAAATGAAAGGTTTCGACAAGTGGGCCACAAGGCTGTGGTTCATTGCCTTGCCAATAGCCGTCGTATGTCTGATTGTCGAGAGGAACGACCCGCAGTTCGTCCGGATGTGGTTCTACATCATGCTGCCACTCATTTTATGCGGACTGGTTGAAATACTCCATGACTGGATGAAACGCGAATAGCCAAGAGACATTATACAGAAGAATGCCTGAGTATAAAAAAACATCGGATATGCAGACGACACAGAGGAAAGCGGCGTATTCTTCTAAATAATGTTTAAAAAATTGTATATGTCAAATATAAATGGTAATTTTGCAAGGATTTTGCAAAATTACCATTTCATGAATAATCCAGCACATAAGCATTGGATATGGCCACTGGCAGCAATGCTGCTCCTGACCATACTCCCCGCCAAGGCCCAACAAGGCGACAACTATCGCGGAATGTTGGCCAACCCTTATGTGCAAATCGACGAAACCAACCTGCCCATCATCTTCATCGAGGTAGATGGCCAGATGATTCTCAGAGACCAATACATCCTCGCCCACATGAAGGTCATCCACAACGGTGACGGGCAACTCAACTACGGCGACACCATCGCCCACCCCGGCCAGCACATCGACTACGAAGGCCCCATTGCCCTGCGATACCGGGGCAATTCGTCGTTCGACAGCTCCAACAAGAAACCCTTCCAGCTGCGGACACTGAAGGAAGACCTGCTGCCCGACGAAGGTGGTGAGAAACAGAAGGTGGAAATCCTCGGCATGGGAAAGGACAACAAATGGTGCTTCATCGCTCCCTGGGGCGACAAGGTGATGTTCCGCGACGTTCTCACCTTCGACCTTGCACGGCCATGGATGGACTATGTGCCCACGATGAAGTTCTGCGAAGTCATCCTCGACGGCACCTACTACGGCGTCTATGCCTTTGGCGAACGTATCTCGAAAGGGAAACATCGCCTCAACCTTCACGACCCAGGCTCCGACGAAGGCGACCTCTCAGGCGACTACCATGTGGCCGTCGACCGCGCCAAAGACTCTTATTACACCTCGCGCTACCGCGCATGGGCATCGATGAACGGGGACGAGAAATACTGGGCAGGATGGGTCTATCAGCACAAGGAACCCGACCAGGACGACTGGGCCACGCTGCCCACAGGCACCCGACAGCGCATCAACACCGAAATCGACCTCATGGAGAGTTCTTTCCGAACAGAAGATGCCACCGACCCCGAAGGCGGATACCGGCGATACATCGACGAACAGTCGTTCATCGACTACCTGCTATCCACCGAGATTTCCAACAACATCGACGGCTACAGACTGTCCACCCACTTCTACAAATACAGCGAAACCCGTGCACGCAACGAAGGCCTCGACCCACGATGGAAGCTCTCACTGTGGGACATCAACCTCGGATGGGGCAACGCCAACTATAACCACGGCGACCGCACCGACTCATGGGTCTATCTGCTCAACACCTATAGCGACGATGCCTATCAGGTGCCCTTCTACTGGTATGTCATGATGGGCGACCGGAACTTCGTCGACCACGTCAAACAACGCTACAAGCAATACCGCGAAGGAAACTACAGCAACGAGCGCATCATGCAGAGCATCGACTCGCTGGCAACACTGCTCACCAGCCACGGAGCCGTAGACCGCAACGACGAGGCTTGGCGCGTGATAGGCCGATATGAATGGCCCAACCCCTTCTACGGATACTCCTACGAAGAAGACCTCAACTATATGAAGCAGTGGACGACCAAGCGACTGCGCTTCCTCGACAACGCCCTACTGCCACGCGAGCCGCGCAACACCACTCCCATACTGCCACTAAGCGGATGGAATGCCGACGTCATCGTCGAAGACTTGCCGGCGGCCGACTTCGCCACCAGCACCATCGACGCCGACCGCACGTTCTACTCCCGACAGATCAGGGAAGAAGGCTGTCTGCCCTCCACACGACTCGTCACCTCACAAGCCGAAGGCATCCTCTACAGGCTCGCTGCCTACACGGGTCCCAATGCCGTCTCAATGCACCAGCAGGGACAACAGGCTACCGTCACCTTCGACCCCTTCTATACCAGCGACCTATGGATGCTGGCCACATCGGGCAGCGGACGGGCACTCCTGGAGGCGGTCGTCAACTATACCGACGGAACATCATCGGAACCGGAACTGCTGGAGGTGCGCGACTTCTCCGTGCCTAATCCCGACGGCACCGAAGCCCTCACCGGACTCGGCAACATTCGCATCACAACCGACGAACTGAACAGCGGAACATGCCACAGCGGACTCTTCGACCTGCAACTGCACACCGACTCAAAACGACAGATAGCATCGGTGACCCTTACCTCGAGGAACGGCTCCTACCCCACCGTCCTCGCCTTTGCCTATCAGATTGTCAGCATGGTGTCGGTTCACGAAGTAAACGAACCGTCGGCCCAGCTGCCGTCGGCAGCCACCGGCATCTTCTCGGCCGAAGGCATCCGACTGCCCGCACTGCAGAAGGGTCTCAACATCGTCCGACAGGCTGACGGCACCGTCAGGAAGGTGTTCGTGAAAGAATAACAAAATAAGTATTACAGATAAAATGCATCGCAAAATCTTGTGCATCATGAAAAAAAACATCCTCTCTCTTCTCCTCTTTTCCCTGTGCGTACTCAACGCCCAGGCTCAATCCTACGACAATTACAGAAGCCTCCTACGCAACCAGAACGTAAAAATCAGCGACACCAACCTGCCCATCATCTTCATTGATGTCAACGGCAAGATGATCCTGCGCGACAACTACATCCTTGGCCACATGAAGGTCATCCACAACGGCAACGGACAATATAACTACGGCGACACCATCGCACACCCGGGACAACGCATCGACTACGAAGGACCCATCGCCATCAAATACCGAGGAAACTCTTCCTTCTCCAACTCCGACAAGAAACCTTTCCAGCTCAGAACCCTCAAGAGCGACCTGCTGCCCGACGACGGCGGTGAGAAACTGAAGGTGGAAATCCTCGGCATGGGAAAAGACAACAAGTGGATGTTCATCGCACCCTGGGCCGACAAAGTGATGTTCCGCGACATCCTCTCCTTCGACCTCGCACGACCCTGGATGGACTATTCGCCCTCGGTGAAGCTATGCGAAGTCATCCTCGACGGCACCTACTATGGCGTCTATGGCTTTGGCGAACGCGTCTCGAAAGGCAAGCACCGACTCAACCTCCACGACCCGGGAGCCGACGGAGGCGACCTCACCGGCGACTACCATGTGGAGATAGACCGCAGCGACGACCCCTACTACACTTCGAAACACCATCCCTGGCGCAACCTCGACGGCGATGAAGAATGGAACAAAACCATTAAATACCAATATAAAGACCCGGAAAACGAAGAGTGGGCCGACTTCCCCGGTGCCAAGGAAGCCCTCCATCAGGAAATCGACAAAATGGAAAACTCTTTCCTCGCCGACAACTGGCAAGACCCCGCAACAGGCTACCAGCGATATATCGACATGACATCGTTCATCGACTACATGCTCTCTACCGAGGTTGCCAACAACATCGACGGCTACCGACTCTCGACCAACCTCTATAAATACAGCGAGACCAGAGCCGACAACGAAGGTATCGACCCACGATGGAAGATGGCGCTGTGGGATTTCAATATCGCCTGGGGAAATGCCAACTACTACAACGGACAGCGCACAGACTCGTGGCACTATACCTTCAACCAACGCGAAAGCGGCGACGGCGAACACCTGCCTTTCTACTGGTATCGGATGCTGAAGGACAAAAACTTCATCTTAGCACTGAAGGCAAGATGGAAACAATATCGTGAGGGAAACTACAGTGACACCAACATCATGCACACCGTTGACTCGCTCGCCATGACACTCCGCATCAGGGGAGCTGCCGACCGCAACCAGCAGGCATGGCAAATCATCGGACGCTCCGTGTGGCCGAACCCCTATAACGGAAACACCTTCGACGAAGAACTCAGCTACCTGAAACAATGGATTAAGAAACGTCTGGCCTTCATGGACGAAGCTATCGAGAATATGCAACTGCCCGACGACCCGAAACCAGCCGTGCCTAAGAACACCGTTCCTGTAGCTGTCAAGGCAGGACTGAACGCCGACGTCATCGTCGAACAGCTGCCGGCCCAAGAACATGCCAACCTTGGCATCGACGGAGGAAACCAACACCGCGCCTTCTACTCCACAGCCATCAGGCAGGACGGCGGACTGCCTGCCGACCACACCATCACATCTGTGGCACAGGGCGTGAAATATGAATTGGCCGACTATGCCGGTAACAACGTCGTCGCATTACGCTCAGAAGGAGAAAGCGCAACCGCAGAATTTGAACCCTTCGCAACCTCCGACCTCTATATATTGGCAACATCGGGCAATGGCGAGTCAAGCGTTCAGACCGTCATCAACTATACCGACGGCACACACTCCACTCCCGTCACCCTCACCATTCGCGACTGGTCGCTGCGCAATCCCGACGGCTCTGAGGCACTGGCCGGCATCGGAAACATCAGCCTCAGTACGGGATCACTCAACTCTGACGAATGCCACGATGCCCTCTACGACTTGCACCTGACGGTCGACGAGACGAAGGAACTGCAGTCGGTGACCTTCACTTCGACAAACAACTCGCTGCCCACCATCTTTGCCTTCGCCCGACAGATGATGCCGGAACACAACTACGAGCCTGTCGACGTAGAGTCGGGATGGAATGCCGACGTCATTGCCGAAACGCAGGACGTGAGCGCATCGGTCAACCAGACGGTCGACGACAACTATGTCTTCTATGCCCAGTCGGCCCATCAGAACGGCGGACTGCCCGACTCGCGAGCCATTGAGTCGGCAGCAACCGGCGCCGACTATCTGCTCAGTGCCTATGACGGCAATAATGCCCTGTCACTGCGCAACCAAGGAGCAAGAGGCAAGCTGACCTTCAAAGAGTTGTTCAACACTCCGGAACTTATGCTGCTGGGCACAAGTGCCAACGGCACGTCGACTATCAGTGTCACCATCACCTACGAAGACGGAACCACCGAACAGGCCTCACCGATATTCATCAATGACTGGTATGTGACTGACCCGACGGGAGAGGAAGCGGTCGTCAACCTCGGTCGTGTCAGCCAACGCAGCGGCTTCTCATGGCGGTTCAGCGAAGACCTCAGCTTCGCCCTCTTCGACATAGCCATCACTGCCGATGAGCACAAGAACATCCGCGACATCACCGTCCTCTCCAACGGCAGCAGCATTCCCACCATCCTTGCCGTCTCGAAGAAGAAGACGGACGTAAAGCCCGACCCCATCAATGGCATCTTCCAACGGTCTACCTCCAGCCTCAAAGGTCAATCCTCAATCCTCTACAACCTGCAGGGACAGCGTGTGGATGAAAGTTACAAAGGCATCACGATAGTAAATGGTAAAAAGGTAAAAAGGTGATGAAAAGGTAATAAGTAAAAAGCTATGAACAACAAACCAATGAAAACTTCCCCGGTTGCGTGGGTGCCCACGCTTTACTTCGCCATGGGTATGCCCTTTGTGGTACTCAACATGGTGTGTTCACTCATGTATAAAGGACTGGAGGTCAGCGACACCCAGATTGCCTTCTGGACATCACTCATCATGTTGCCCTGGACACTGAAACCGCTGTGGAGCCCGTTCCTTGAGATCTATAAGACGAAGAAGTTCTTCGTTGTCGCCACCCAGATGCTCTCCGGCATCATGTTCGGCCTGTTGGCATTTGCCCTGCACCTGCCCTCGTTCTTTGCCGTCACCATCGGTCTGCTGGCTGTCATTGCCTTCAGCGGAGCCACCCACGACATCGCTGCCGACGGCACTTATATGTCCGTTCTGTCGAAAGAGGAACAGGCACAAT
>Ga0310697_10007842_pt1 | contig 10004 bp, 10 predicted proteins | sample 172DNAGHGlowgp2_FD_203883 | JGI IMG/M metagenome (GOLD analysis project Ga0310697, IMG submission 203883) | Sheep rumen microbial communities from Palmerston North, Manawatu-Wanganui, New Zealand - 1728 DNA GHGlow gp2 (v2) (version 2) | ecosystem: Host-associated > Mammals > Digestive system >...
CCCATGACATCGGCAGACGCATCCACGACGCCAGGCGAAACCAGCTGGACCGCGTCGGCCCAGACGACCCGGATTCGCCGGTGCGCGTTCTCGCCGAACTTGACATCCTGAACGCCTACGAACGCATCCGGTCCTGCTACATCAACATGGCCGAAACCTTGGCCGGACGCAAGTGAGCTTACTTGTGGTCGTCTGATTCTTCTTATCCGGCAAGAAGCGAGAAGCGAAGCGCAATTTCCCAGAGATTCCAAATGGCTAAATAAGTCGCACGGGCATTAGACAGTCTGGATGCGCCAGAATCGGGCCGATTTCGCCATGGCGGCGGGTCGGCCCGAAAACTTTTTTGTCGAAAAGTGCGGGAACCCCCTTGACTTCCGCCGAAAATATAAGTATAATTACTTTCACCATGAAAAAAAAGAAGGAGACGGCCGCCTACAGGCGGGAGGCGAGCAAGCTCAAGAAGCTGCTCACGGACGGAATGGTGATCGAGGGGACCCTGTCGGAGGTCCGCTCGGGCTCGGCGGTGCACTGCCAGCTGACCCGGAAGGTCAGCGGGCGCACCCGGACGGACTACGTCCCGCTGGGCATGAAGGCGGAGGTGGAGGACTGGACGCGGCGCTGGAAGTCCGCGAAGGCCCTCTTGAAGTGCTTAAGCGACTTGTCAAGGTCAACCCTTCGCCATTCGTGCACGGAGCGGGCGAAGGCCGGGGGCAGAAGTTCTTCTCGTTCCGGGGACGCCCGCCCGCCGAGCAGCCGGACGCCGACGAGGCGCTCCGCGCGCTGAGGGACTTCATCCGCCCGTTCCGCGAGGCCCTGAACCCGCTTCTCGTAGGGCTGCTCCCCGAGGAGGACGAGGCCCGCTGCGTCTATTCGACGATCACGCTCTTCTGGACCGTGGCCCTGGGCTTCATCGAGCACCTCCATTCGCGCAACCAGATGGACATGGTCCGCAACTCGCGGGCGTACTCGCAGACGGTCTTCGAGTGCTCGGGGCAGGGCTGTTCGCCAGACGACCCGAGGCTCCACACGGCCTGCTCGCAGACCTGGCACGACAGGTTCGCCCGCGCGGACTCCGTCCGGCTCGAGAACGCGCTCCTCGGCCTCGTGAGGCACCTCGTGCGCGGCAAGTGGTTCGACTCGGCGCGCCTCTGCGGGCGGCTGGCCATCGCGGTCGACGGGACGCTCCGCGAGGACATCCGGAGCTCGTCGCTCCCGGAGAGGGAGAAGAAGCGCTACGCGCTGGAGGCGCGGGCCGTCACGCCCTGGGGATGGAACATACCGGTCCTCTTCGAGGAGGTTGCCCCGTACGAGGGCGACAAGGAGAAGCAGGACTGCGAGCTGAGCGCCTTCCGGCGGCTTGAGAAGCGGCTCAAGAGGGCGTTCCCGAACCTCGCGGCCTGCATCCTCGGCGACGCGCTCTACGCATGCCGGCCGGTCGTGGACATCTGCAAGTCGAACCACTGGGACTACGTCCTCGTGTTCAAGGAGGGGGCGTCGCCCAAGGTCTACCGGCAGGCACACGACGCGATGGCCGGGCGGGACAACACGTACGCGATGCTGCGCAAGGCCGGGGACGGGACGGAGCAGTGCGTGGGGCGCGGCGAGTGGATCGACGCGACCGAAGTGCAGTACGACTCGGACGAGCCCCTTGAGGGGTGGGTGGTCACGTGCGAGCAGTGGTACCCGTTCGACGAGTGCTGCCGCGGCGAGTTCCTGACGAGCCTGCCCGTCAACGACGGGGCGCGGGCGGAGCTGGTCGCGTCGTGGGGGCGGCGCCGCTGGAACGTCGAGAACGGATTCCACGCCGAGAAGCACGGCGGATTCGGGCTCGAGCACACGTTCTGCAACGACCGCACGGCGAGCCACAACGTCTACGTCATCATGGAAATCGCCTATGCCCTGTGGCAGGTCTTCGACACGGGGTGCCTGAAACGGCTCGGCAGGCGGTCGCGGAAGGTTACGCAGGAGGGATGGGCGAAGCTCATCTTCACGGCAGTTCTGACAATCGGCTTTCGCGCGATAGGCGGGTTTGCGGCGGACTTGCCGGTCCGCAGGATGTCCCGCGAACGCATTCTCTGAACCTAAGCGGGGATGCGGCACTCCGCGGTATAAAAAGGCCGTGAAACGGAATCTCCTCCACGCGGAGGAGACGGGCACTCGTTGCCTTTGGGGGCCGAGGCGCCAGATTCTCAGCGCGAAAGCTTCTTGAAAGGGCGTATTTGTGGCGGCGAACCTGACATGAAGTTGCACACTTGGAATCTCTGTTTTTCGCGTAACGTGCGGACGAGGCGTCCCGATTATGATATAATCGGCGCATGAGCAAAACCGCAACACTTCTTTTCTTCGCCGTTTCCGCGCTGGCCGCGACGGCGGGCGACCCCTACGACCGCAAGAAGACCGTGCAGCGGCACGTCGCGCCGGTGGCGGTGACGACGAACGCGGCCGGGCGCGTGCTGGTGGACTTCGGGAAGGAGGCGTTCGGATTCCTCGAGCTTCTGCCGCCGCCGGGTGCGGAGGGCGACTACGACGTGCGGCTCGGCGAGCTGCTGAAGGACGGAAGCGTGAACATGAAGCCGGGCGCCACGATCCGCGCAGTGCGCGTGAAGGGACGGGTAGCGGGCGCGAAGGACGGCGTCTTCCGCGTGCCGCTCGTCCCCGACAAGCGCAACACCTCAGGCGGACGCGAGGGCGGCGCGATCAAGATTCCGGCGGAGCACGGCGTGATCATGCCGTTCCGCTACGCGGAATTCGCCGCCGCGCCGTTCGCGGTCACGAAGGACAGCGTGCGGATGACGGCGATCAACTATCCCATCGACATGACGGCATCGTCCTTCGCGTGCAGCGACCAGCGTCTCGTGAGGATATACGACTTCTGCAAGCACTCGATCCTCGCCACGTCGTTCGCGGGGCTGTACGTTGACGGCGACCGCGAGCGCATCCCGTACGAGATGGACGCGTACATCAACCAGCTCGGCGAGTACGCGGTCCATGCCGACTACTCTCTCGCCCGCGCCAGCCACGAGTACCTCATGCTGCATCCCACGTGGCCGACCGAGTGGAAGCAGTATTCGATACGCATGGCGTGGACGGACTGGATGTGGACGGGCGACACGCGGTCGATCGCGAAGTTCTACGGGATGCTGAAGGACGAGAAGCTGCTCGCCTCGCACGCCCGCGCGTCGGACGGGCTGCTCGTTTCAGGCGGCGAGCGCGGACGCCACTCGCTCACGAACTCGTGCGGTCTCGCGGACATCGTCGACTGGCCCGTACACGAGCGCGACGGCTTCGTGTTCCGCGCCGTGAACGCTGTGGTCAACGCCTTCTACTACCGCAACCTGCTGGAGATGGCGGACATAGCGCGCGCGCTCGGGAAGCGGGCCGACGCGGACATGTTCGCGTCGAAGGCGAAGCAGGTGTACGCCTCTTACCAGAAGGCGTTCTTCGATCCCGCGCGCGGCGTGTACCGCGACGGCGAGGGGACGGACCACGCGGCGCAGCATCCGAACATCGTGGCGCTGGCGTTCGGGCTGGTGCCGCAGGAGCACCGGAGGAAGGTGGCGGACTACTGCCTCTCGCGCGGGATGGCGTGCAGCGTGGGCTTCGCGCAGTATCTGCTGGAAGGGTTGTTCGACATTGACCGTCCCGACGACGCGCTCGCGATCATGACGTCCACGGGCGACCGCAGCTGGCTTGGGATGCTCGACTTCGGCGCGACGGTGACGATGGAGGCGTGGGCGGTGAAGTACAAGCCAAACCTCGACCTCAACCACGCATGGGGCACGCCGCCGCTCAACGTCATCTCGCGCTACGTGCTTGGCGTGACGCCGCTCGAGCCGGGCTTCGAGAAGATCCGCGTCCGCCCGCAGGTCGGCTCGCTGAAGTACGTCTCCGGCACGGTGCCTACGGCGAAGGGGCCGGTGAAGGTGGAGGTGAGGGACCGTCTCCTGACGGTGACGGTGCCGGCGCCCGCGCGCCTGGAGTTCGCGGGCCACATACGCGACGTGCCGCCGGGCCGCCACCTCGTGCGTTAGTTTTCCGCTTGCCGTGCGGCGGAGAAACTGCTAAACTTGCTTGCGTCGAGACTGGCACAGGGGCCGCTGTTGGCCCATTGCGCGCGGTTTCATCGTAAAAGACCGAAAGGAAAAGAACATGAATTGCAAGTCAATGGTCAAGCGGGCGCTGGTGGCGTTCTGCATGGGCGCGTGCGTCTCGGCTTACGCCGCAAAGCTCTCCAAGAGCGTGCCTTCGGGCTGGGGCGAGGACTTCGCCGCCGCGCAGAAGACCGCCGCGAAGGACGGCAAGTACATTCTCCTCGCGTTCTCCGGCTCCGACTGGTGCGGCTGGTGCGTGAAGATGGACAAGGAGGTCTACTCGGACAAGAAGTTCATTCGCGCGGCGAAGAAGGACTTCGTGCTCGTGCTGATCGACTCGCCCAAGGATAAGAGCATCCTCTCGCCGCTCGCGAAGAAGCAGAATCCCGGGCTGGTGGAGCAGTTCGGAATCCGCGGGTACCCCAGTTCGCTCCTTGTCCATCCCGACGGCACGGTGGCCAAGCGCTTCGGCGGGTACCAGCGCGGAGGCCCCAAGGCGTTCCTGGAGGCGCTTAAGGAAGCGGCAAAGGAGGCCGGCGAGCCGAAGAAGCCCGAGGCCGGAGACAAGACGGCGGCCGAGGAGAAGGGGAAGAAGTAGGACATGAAGGGCCGCAGGGGCAGATCGGGTCAGGCCGCTCTCGAATATGTTCTCGTGTTCGTGGCGCTGATCGCCGTCGTCTGGGCCTTGGGGTATTTCGTCTCCGCCGCGCGCAAGGGCGCGAAGCAGACGGCGAAGCTGGTTACAAGCGATTACCCGTGACGGCGAAGGCCTGTAGCGGGAGGAAGGAAAAAGAAAATGATGAAGCGCAAGAGCAAGAAGGGCCAGACGATGGTGGAGTATATCATCATCGTGGCGCTGATCGCGATCTCTCTGATCGCGGTGTTCACGTACTTCGGCAAGGCGACCGGCAAGAAGGTCGCTGGCGCCACGGAGGCGATCGACAGCGATCTCGGCAGCCAGGCCAAGTCCGCCGTCGAGTCGATCCAGGATCCGGCCAGCCCCAAGAACATCCGGGAACTGGGCAACTGACATGGCCTCCGCACGCAATCCAGGGCGTGCGCACAAGGCAGGACAGGCGATGGTCGAGACGATCCTCGTCCTGTTCTTCCTTTTCCTGGCGTTCTATACCGTTTTCCAGTTCATCGACAACTTCCGCGCGAAGATGCTGGTGGAATACGCGGCGAGCCGCGTGGCACGGGCCCGCACGGTGGGCATGAACGACTACATGCTGGAGAAGACGGCGGACATAGCCACGATGGCGGCTGCCGGCGAGTGCCACACGCGGACGGACGATGGCGACGAGATCACGACGAGCGGGATGATTTCCCGTTCCGGCGACTATCTCGCGTGCGAGTACGACGCGCAGGCGCGTCAGGTCCTGGACTTCGAGCTGTGGCGGAACGGTAAGACCCAGGCGGCGTGCCTGCGCTCGGGGTCGAGGCTCACCGCGCATGTCGTGCAGATTCGCCCGCAGTTCTTCGACCTCGGGAGCTATCTCTCCGGCACGCCTCGGTGCGAGAAGGACGACATGCCCCATGCGCGCATCGAGGGCGAGTACAGCATAGAGGCCCACTATCCCGACTGGATCGAATGATGCGAAGGCGCAACTCCAGGTCCGGGCAGATCGTGCTGATCCTCGCGTTCATCCTCGTGGGGCTCGTGCTGCTGTTCATGATGGTCACGGACATCTTCCTCTCGATCCGCAACAAGAACCGCATCCAGAACGCCGGCGACGCGGCGGCGCTCATGGCCGCGCGCTGGCAGGGGACTACGCTCAACCTGATCGGAGAGCTGAACCTGCTGCACCTCGCGGCGGCGTGCGAGACGAACACGGAGGCGATTGCCGGGATCGTCGCGCTCCAGGAGAGGCTGGCGGTAGTGGGGCCGATGGTCGGCTTCTGGGCCGCCAACGAGACGGCCAAGCGCAACGGCGCGCCGGTAGACGACGGCATGACGGAGGTCGTGCGCTATTCCGCGCGCGCGGCGTTGCCGTACACGAGCCCCACGTGGCCCGACAAGGGGGCGTCGTACGCGGCCATGCTGCGCATGATCGCCGCAGACGGCGTGGCGGCAGGCGCGGACAACGCGCGCATACTGCCTGCCGTGACCGTGGATGGCGGACACCCCCTGTACTCCAAGACGTTCTACCACGCGGCAGACTCCAAGAACTGGCCGGCGATATGCCGCCACGTGTTCGGGCGCAACCACGCGAAGGCTGCGTCGACCCTGCTCTCGTGGCCGGGCTGGGGCGAGATTCCCGCCGCGTCGGTCAGCAACGACATCGTCAACAGCGAGTTCTTCGGCGTTGGCGTGCAGCGCGACAACGCCGCGCTGTTTGGCGCCGGCGGCGACGTGGAGGACGAGCTGGTCTCGGCTGCGGCAGACCACGGGCTGGGCGACGTGGTCACGCGCCAGGCCATCGACATGTTCCATGTCCTGGAAGACGTGTCTTTCCCATGGTACGTGTACGACCGGGGCCTGTGGCGCGACTGGCACGAGCTAGATCGCGGCGGATCGACGCGCTTCCCGCTGATGGGTTCCGTGAAGCAGCTCTACAACGTGATGGGCGCGGCGGCCGCCTGCCGCGTGCGAGGCGAGCTGCCGACCCTTTCCGAGCCGGGCGTGACGAACATCTTCACGTGGACGGCGGCGGCGAAGCCGTTCGGCGACGAGGACGGGCGGCGCGTCACGGACGTGACGCCTCTCGTGCTGCCGTCCTTCAAGTTTACGCGCCTCATACCGCTCGGCGGCGTGGGCGGATCCAACATCGGCGCTGCGGACAACGCCTGGCTCGAGCACGTGCGCACGCACGTGCCGGAGAACATCCGCGCGCCGGGCTGCAAGTATTGCCGCATACTGAACAAGTGGGACGAGCCCGGCTACACGCGCGAGGGCGGCGAATACCTGACCAAGCACGCGCACAACGAGGTGTGCGAGCCGCCGTCTCACGGCGGCGGCCGTCCCCAGGGAGGAGGTACGCACTATGCGCACTAGCGGAAAGGGACAGGCGGCGATAGAGTTCGCGATCGGGGTGTTTGCGTTCACGCTCATCATCTCGGCGATCTTGGGCTTCGCCCCGGTCTACCTGAAGAACATCGAGCTTCAGAGCGAGGCACGGTGCGACGCGGGCATTTCCGCGCTTGACTCCGCCGAGGGCTCCGACGACCTTGGAAATGCGGCCTCCTTCACCGCGCGCGCGAACCCTCCTCCGGAGGCCGACGGCGCCGATGCGTGGGCGTATCCGATCGACAACATGCCGGAAGAGTATCGCTTCGGCGACTGGCACGGCAACGGCGTCTCCGTCGGCCGTTTGATCCCCGGCGGACGGAAGAAGGAATTTCGGTTCCGCATGTTCATGAACAGCCAGATTCTCGTAGACGACGACGGCACGCTCTCCGAGGAGCTTTACATGCCTGCGATGGGCGGCATAAAGACGGTGGGAGGCGACTGATGAGACGGCGCCTGCCTATTCTCGCTTTCTCGATGCTGAGCTCCGCGCTCTTCGGCGCGTGGTTCTGGCAGCGGCCCGCGTCGGGAGGCAGCTCGGCGGGATGGCCTGCGTCGATGCCGACGTTCGCAAGCGGCTTGCCAGCGGGCTCGTACGAGCTGAAGTCCGGCTGCTCGTTCGTCTGCACGACGGTGCCTGGCGGGCGCGACGAGGCCCTGGCGCGTGTCCGCGCCGCGTTCACGGAGGCCGGATGGAGCACGGTGCCCGTCCGCACGCGCGACATGCTGGTGTTCACGCGCGGCGACGCCGTGGCGGCGGTGCTTGCGGAGTCTGTCGCGGCGGGTACGCGCCTGACGGCCATTCAGCGCCCCAAGGGGCTCTAGATCAGCGCGATCGTCCGCCACGGGCCGCGGCGCCAGCGCCACGCCGTGCCGCAGCAGATGAATACCACGTAGGCGATCATCGTGGACCACATGGCCGGCATGGCAGGCCACTTCAAGTAGACGAGGAAGAGGATCGGCATCCAGAAGCCGAACGCGCTCAGAAGCATCCAGAACATGACGAAGCGCGTGTCGCCCGCGCCCTTGAGCGCGCCGGACAGGACAACGTCGGCGCAGTCGAAGCACTGCCACGCCGCCATCAGCAGGAAGAGGGTGAAGCCGAGCGAACGCACTGCCGCAGGGTCGAACGCGGAGGCGTCCGACATGAACAGCCCAAGGACCGGTCGGTAGAACGCGAGCGCGGCCAGCGCGGCGACGGAGATGTAGAGCTCGGCGAGGAGGAGCGTGCGACGGCACGCCTGCGCCGCCCCTTCGTGGTCGCCTGCGCCCTGGCGCTGTCCGACGAGCGTGCCCGCGCCGACCGCGAATCCCTCTATCGGGGCGTAGATGAGGTAGTTGATGGTGAATACGGCGTTCGATACGGCGAACTCCATGTCGCCCACGCGCCCCGTGAGAAAAACGAAGACTGCGAAGGAGAGGAGGTTCAGCATGGAGTACACTCCCGCAGGCGCGCCGAAGCGCAACATGCGGGGGAGGAGGTGCTTGACGCCTGGTGCCGGGCGCTTGGTGCCTGGTTTCAGCTGCGGCCAGGCGATGGCCATCAGGACGGCAAACTGGATGCCCTGGGCTATGACGGTGGCGACGGCGGCGCCTGCTATGCCGGAGGCCGGAACTGGCCCGAAGCCGAAGATGAGAAGGTAGTCGAGGATGATGTTGGCGGCGTTGCCGAGGGTGTTCACCCAGAAGACGAGACGGGTGCGTCCGACGCCGGTGAAGAAGCTCTGCACGGCCATCGCGGCGCAGGTGAAGAATCCGCCGGACATGACGATGGTGTAGTAGGTCTTTTCACGGGAGAGGACGGCGGGAGAATGCCCGCTCCAGTCGCATACGAGGTGGCCGACGGGTATGAGCAGGGCTAGCACCACGCCGGCGGCGAGGGAGAGGAGAAGCCCGGCGCGGCAGCTGCGGGCGCATCCTTCCGTGTCTCCCGCGCCGTGGTACTGGGCCACGAACGTGCCGGAGTAGGCGGCTATCGACTGGAAGAATCCGATGAAAAGCACGGCTAGGATCGAGGCCGGGAGCACCGCCTCCAGGGATGCCGTGGATTCCCTCGCGAGGAACACGCGGTCCGTGAACTGCATGAGGGCGTTGTTGGCCATCCCGAGCGCCAGAGGCCACACGAGTCGGATGATTTCCCTGTACGAGACTGTCTTCATGCGCGCAACAGTATACACGATTTGTGGCATTCGCGCAGGAATCAGCCTGCGGACGGGATGGCGACCAGATGGTCTCCCTCTGCCTTGGCGACCTGCGCCTTGACCAGGCTCCGGCGGGACAATGTTCTTTTGAGGTCCGTAAGGTCTTTAGGGGCCTTAATCGCGCATTTCAGGTACTCTGCGGTCCAGCCGGAGTTGTCGCGCTCGACGCATACTTCGACCTCCTGCCCGATAAAGGACTTCGCGAACGCCTCGCGCTTGGCGCAGCCGATGTCTTCCAGCTCCCTAGCCCGCGCGCGGCGGACCTCTGGCGGCACGCTGCCGCCCATCGTCGCCGCAGACGTGCCGGGACGCTCGGAGTAGGGGAACACGTGCAAGTTCGCGAACGGATGCCGCAGGACGAAGTCGCGCGTGGCGGCGAAGTCGGCATCCGTCTCGCCCGGAAAACCCGTTATGATGTCGGCCCCAAGGGCGAGGCGGGCGCCCAGGTAGCGCACCGCGGCGTCGCAGAAGCGGTCTACGGCCTCGATTGAATACGGGCGGTTCATGCGTGCCAGGATGGGGACAGACCCTGATTGGACGGACAGGTGGATGAAACGGCAGATGTTTGGATGGGCGGCGAACGCATCCAACACGGACTTGTCGCACACGCCAGGCTCAAGCGAACTGAGACGGATGCGATGAGCGCGCATGGGGTCTGTCCCCACACGGGATGCGGGGTCTGTCCCCATGTCGGCGAGCGCGGAC
>Ga0310697_10007847_pt1 | contig 10000 bp, 7 predicted proteins | sample 172DNAGHGlowgp2_FD_203883 | JGI IMG/M metagenome (GOLD analysis project Ga0310697, IMG submission 203883) | Sheep rumen microbial communities from Palmerston North, Manawatu-Wanganui, New Zealand - 1728 DNA GHGlow gp2 (v2) (version 2) | ecosystem: Host-associated > Mammals > Digestive system >...
TGCCAAGCTCGGTGAGCTGGGTGGTGAGGTAGAGGTTGCGCTCCAGGTTCGTGCCGTCCACGATGTTCAGGATGGCGTCGGGGCGCTCGTCAATGAGGTAGTTTCTTGCGACCACTTCCTCCAGCGTGTAGGGAGAAAGGGAGTAGATGCCGGGCAGGTCGGTGACGGTCACGCCGTCAAATTTTTTGAGCTTGCCTTCCTTTTTCTCCACGGTGACGCCGGGCCAGTTGCCGACGAACTGGGTCGAGCCGGTCAGGGCGTTGAACAGCGTTGTTTTGCCGCTGTTGGGGTTGCCGGCCAGGGCAATACGAATATCCATATCCTATTAATCCTTTCTTTCCAGGTTAGAATTTGCTAACCCCGGAGCTTGAAGATACGGGGCCTCGGCCCCGAAAACGCACGTATGTATTATTCGACCTCAACCATCTCGGCGTCGGCCTTGCGCAGGCTCAGCTCGTAATTGCGGACGGTGACCTCCACCGGGTCGCCCAGCGGTGCTACCTTGCGCACGTAAACCGACACGCCCTTGGTGATGCCCATGTCCATGATGCGGCGCTTCACCGCGCCCTCTCCGTGCAGCTTCACGACCTTGACGGTCTCGCCGATTTTGGCGTCTCTCAGCGTTTTCATACCTCTCTCCTCCTTAAATCATGATGCGGCGGGCCATGTCCGCGTCCAGCGCGATCCTGGTGTTCTTGACATTGACGATCACGTTCCCGTTCAGGACAGTCACAAGCGTCACGACTCCGCCCACCACGAAGCCGAGATCTTCCAGATGCTTCTTCACATCGGGGCTGCCGCCGATTTTGCGGATGATATTTTCCTCGCCCGGCGCAGCCACATTCAATGGCATCATTGAACTACCCTCTCTTTGTGTTCTCTCTCAGAAGTTGTGTTCAGCTAACTTCTTTGCTAATAATAGTTAATCAAAGCTAACTTGTCAAGGGGTTTTGCAAAAAAAAATAACAAAGGCTAACGAAGACAGATTCCTTAAGATTTCCTAAATCGTGAGCGCCGCGCTTGTAAAAAACATGCGCGGCGCTTATAATTTCAGTATCGTGCAGGCTGGACGGCTGTTCTGTCGTCCGCCACGGAAAGAAGGAGGAACAAGCATGAGTGAAAAGGAGATGCGTCGTCTTGACGATGCCGGCCTCAGTGAGGTCAGCGGCGGCGCACAGCAGGAGCCGAGACGCCAGAAGATCGGTTATAATGTCAAGCGGGGCGATACCCTGCTCAAGATCGCGGCACAGTTCAACGTGTCGATTCTGGATCTGATCGCATGGAACGACATCCGCAACCCCGATCTCATCTACGAAGGGCAGACCCTGATTATCTACAAGTCCTGAAAAAAAGAGAGCGCGGCCCCGGAAGCATCAAAAGGCTTCCGGGGCCGCGGCCTTTCTTGCCTCCCCCAGCCGCGCAGCGGCGGTGCGGGGGAGGGGGGATCGCTTCAGCGGTGGAAGGGGTTACATCTTCAAAAACGCCTCAAAGTTTTCACTCAGGATCATCTCGTTCATGTGATCCCCGAGCTTGAGGGAGAAGAAGCGCTCCAGCTCCTCACCCGGCTCCCACATGGGGTAGTCCGTGCCGAAGAAGATGTGCGTCGGGTCGAAGATTTCAAAGGCCTTGCGGGCCGCGTCGTAGGCGTTGAAGGGGAGGGTACTGCTGGTGTCGATGTAGACATTCGGCAGGTTCAGGCACTCGCGCGCCTCCCGCCACTCGCTCCAGCCGCCGCAGTGCGGAGCAACGCAGCGGAGCTTCGGAAACGTCTTCGCCACATACGCCATGCGGCTCGGCGTGGAGTAGTCGTAGCGGTAATCGCCGGTGTGGGCGATGAGGAACAGGTTTTCCACGCTCATGATCTCATACAGGGGCATGAGGCGTTCATCATCCAGCTTGAAGCGCTGGATGTCCGGGTGCAGCTTGATGCCCACAAGGCCGCTCTCCTTCATGCGCTTTAGCTCCCCCTCAAAGTCGGGGTAATCGGGGTGCATGGTGCCCACGCCGATCAGCTGCGGGTTTTCCCGGCAGGTATCGCGGATAAAGCGGTTGATGGTCTCTACCTGGTGGGGCGCGGTGGCGGTGGAGAAGACAACGGCGCGGTCAACGCCATCCTTTTTCATGCGCGGCAGCAGGTCGTCCACTGTCCCGGGCAGATGGCCGAGTGGGACAGGCACGGGGATTTCCGCGTTGCAGGAGCCTTCATAAAAGCTGTTGGTCGCCATCACGGCGGCAAGGGCGATGCGGGGCTGAAAAATGTGTACATGCGCGTCAATGATATGCATAGGGGTCACCCGGTTTCTCGTAATATACGCGAAAGTTTAGCGAGTTAAAGTCAAAATGTCAAGAATTATTTCAAATTCCCTCAGAAAAAATGGTAATTTATACAGTTGACGCTGGGGGTACCCTGTGATAAAATCCGCATAGTATAAAGGCTATGAGGGAAAATCGCTTCCGAAGGAACGCCACAGAGAGCCGGCGGCTGGTGCGAGTCGGCGCGGGAAACGGAAAGCGTCTCGTTCCTGAGCGGGATCTGCGAAAACCGTGCGGCGGTGGAGTAGTGGATCACGGGAGGTCCCGTTACAGGCCATGGGTTTATCGGAACCCGAGAGAGTCCGCCGACGGCGGAAAAAACAGGGTGGTACCGCGAATACAAATTCGCCCCTGAGGTCGCAGAGACTTCAGGGGTTTATCTATTTGCCAAAGGAAGTGCATACAATGGACAAAATCCGCGTCAGCGACATTACAATGAAGCAGCTTGCCAGGCAGGGCGACAACAGCCTGAGCTTCAAAGGGAAGATCGAGGTCGCAAAGCTACTGGACAAGCTGGCGATTTCTGTGATCGAAATTGAGGGCATCCGCTCCGCGAGGGCCGACGCCCTGCGCATCAAGTCTATCGCCTCCGCCGTGAAAAACAGCGTCGTCGCCGTGCAGGTGGAGCTGGACGCGGAGAGTGTCGAACAGACCTGGGAGGCCCTCAAGGGCGCAAAGCACCCGAGACTCCAGGTCATGGCTCCGGTGAGCACCGTGCAGATGGAGTATCTGTCCCGCAAAAAGCCCGACGCCATGATCGAGACCATTGACAGCATCATCCGTGCCTGTGCCGCAAAGACGGCGGACGTGGAATTTCTCGCCGAGGACGCGACCCGCAGCGACGCGGCCTTTCTCAGGCGCGCCATCGAGACGGCAATCAGCGCGGGCGCGAAGACGGTCACGGTCTGCGACGCAACCGGCACCTTCCTGCCGGAGGAGCTGGCAGCGTTTCTGAAAAATCTGCTGGACACGATCCCCGCCCTCCAGAATGTGACGCTGGGCGTTGCCTGCGCCGACACCATGGCCATGGCGGATGCTTGCTGCGTGGCGGCGGTTCGCGCTGGTGCACGCGAGGTCAAGACCGCCTGCGCCGGGGAGACAGCCTCCCTGCAGAATGTGGCGGGCATCCTCGCCGCGCGTGAAGAGCTTTTCGGCGTCACATGTCCCCTGCATACGGTGGAACTCAAGCGCATTGTGCGCCAGATTGTCTGGATGGTGGAGACCAAGCGCAACAAGACCTCGCCTTTTGACGACGGGGTACAGGACGCGGCCAGGGAACTGTCCCTTGCCATCGGCGACGACACCGTGAGCGTTGCCAACGCCGCGCGCGAGCTGGGCTATGACCTCAATAACGAGGATATCCAGGCCGTGTGGGAGGCCGTACAGGAGCTTCTGAGCCACAAGGAGCAGGTGGGCGCGAGAGAACTCGACGCGATCATCGCCTCCGTCGCCCTGCAGGTGCCCCAGAGCTATACCGTGGAAAGCTACGTTATTAACAGCGGCAGCAACATCTCCGCCATGGCGCACCTGAAGCTCAACTACCAGGGCGAGACGCTGGAGGGTGTCACGCTCGGCGACGGGCCCATCGACGCCGCCTTCCTCGCGCTGGAGAAGATCGTGAACCGCCACTATGAGCTGGACGACTTCCAGATCCGCGCCGTCACCGAGGGCCGCGAGGCCATGGGCGAGACGGTGGTGCGCCTTGTGTCCAACGGCAAGCTCTATTCCGGGCGCGGCATCTCCACCGACATCGTGTATTCCAGCATCATGGCCTATGTGAACGCGCTCAACAAGATCGTATATGAGGAGGGCGAGGCATGAAGCTTTCTTTTTCCACCCGCGGCTGGCAGTCCATGGACTGGGAGCAGCTGCTGGAATCCGCCAAAGAGAGCGGCATGAACGGCATTGAGCTCTATGACCTCTATAAACGCCATGATCTCATCGACCGCGGCTGCCCCTTTGACCGCTACCGCGCCGCCACCACCGCAAGACAATTGCGGGAAAACGGCATGTCCGTTCCCTGCCTGGACAGCACGGTCGACCTCTCCGTTTCGGACACAGAGCTTGCGGGGCTTGAGAAGCTTTTCGAGGTCGCAAACGCCATCCGCACGCCCTATGTCGCCGTCATCGCCCTGGAGGATCGGGAGGACCTGGTGCGTGAGCGCCTTGCGGTGATCCTGCCCAAGGCCGAAAAGGCGGACGTGACTCTGCTCATTAAGACCACCGGCATCTATGCCGACACCGGGCGGCTCCGCGCCCTGCTGGACGACTTCGCCAGCGACCGCCTGGCGGCGCTCTGGGATATTCACCACCCCTGCCACGACTGCGGCGAGGATGCCGACACCACCATCAAAAACCTCGGCGCGTATGTGCGCCATGTGCATATCCGCGACTCGGACGAGTCCGGCGAGTATAACATCATCGGCGAGGGAAGCCTGCCCGTCGATGAAATGATCCGCGCTCTCGGCTCCATCGACTATGACGGCTTCATCTCCCTGGTCTGGAAGCCGGAGTGGATCGAGGACATGGACGACCCCGACATCATTTTCCCGCACTTTGTCAACTATATGAGCCGCTTTGAGAACACCCGCGGCAAGAAAAAGCGCCTCTATCCCAACCACGACGGCACCGGCGAATACGTCTGGAAAAAGGACGAGCTGCTGGACATCAATTTCTCCCAGGTGCTCGACCGCATGGTGGAGGAGTTCCCGGATCAGTACGCCTTCAAGTACACGACCCTGGACTACACCCGCACCTATGAGGAATTTCGTGAGGACGTGGATCGCTTCGCCCGCGCGCTGGTCTACCTCGGCGTGAAGCCCGGCAGCAAGGTCGCCGTCTGGGCCACGAACATTCCGGCCTGGTACATTACCTTCTGGGCCACCGTCAAGCTCGGCGCGGTGCTCGTCACAGTCAACACCGCCTATAAGAGTCATGAGGCCGAATACCTCCTGCGCCAGTCGGACACCCACACGCTTGTCATGATCGAGTCGTGCCTGGACTCCAACTACCGCGCGATCATCAACGAGCTCTGCCCCGAACTCAAGGGCCACGACAAGGACAAGCCCCTGCACTGCCGCAAGCTCCCCTTCCTCCGAAACGTCATCACCGTGGACTTTAAGCAGGAGGGCAGCCTCACCTTTGACGAGGCCATGTCCCGCGGCGATCTCGTACCGCAGGAGACGGTCAACGCCATGGCGGCGCAGGTCAAGCCCGACGACGTGTGCAACATGCAGTATACCTCCGGCACGACGGGCTTCCCCAAGGGCGTCATGCTCACGCACTACAACGTGGTCAATAACGGCAAGTGCATCGGCGACCGCATGGGCCTTTCCACCGCCGACCGCATGATGATCCAGGTGCCCATGTTCCACTGCTTCGGCATGGTGCTTTCCATGACTTCCTCCATGACCCACGGGGCGACACTCTGCCCCATGCCCTATTTCTCCGCCAAGAGTTCGCTTGCCTGCATCCAGCAGGAGAAGATCACCTGCTTCAACGGCGTGCCCACCATGTTCATCGCCATGTTCAACCACCCGGACTACCGCAAGACGGACTTCTCCCACATGCGCACCGGCATCATGGCGGGGGCAGGCTGCCCGCCCGAGCTGATGCGCCGCGCCGCGCAGCCGGACGAGATGAACATGCGCGGCATCGTCTCCGTCTACGGTCAGACCGAGTCCGCGCCCGGCAGCACCATGTCCGCCTGGACGGATTCCATCGACGTGCGCACCGATACCGTGGGCTATGCCTTCCCGCATGTGGAGTGCAAGATCATCGACCCGGAGACCGGGCTTGAGCTTGGTGACAATCAGACGGGTGAATTCTGCTCACGCGGGTATAATACCATGAAGGGCTATTACAAAATGCCGCGCGCCACCGCCGAGACCGTGGACAGCGATGGCTGGCTCCACTCCGGCGACCTCGCTGTGCGGGATGAAAACGGCAACTACCGCATCACCGGCAGACTCAAGGACATGATCATCCGCGGCGGCGAGAACATCTACCCCAAGGAGATCGAGGAGTTTATCTACACCCATCCCAAGGTGCAGGACGTGCAGGTCATCGGCGTGCCGGATAAGAAATACGGCGAGGAGGCCTATGCCGCCATCATCCTCAAGGACGGGGAGAGCATGACCGAAGCGGAGATGCGCCAATACATCACGGACCACATGGCCCGCCATAAGGTGCCGCGCTATATCGCCTTTACCGACAGCTTCCCCATGAACGCGGCGGGCAAAATTCTGAAATACAAGATGCGCGAGGAAGCGGCAAAAGCGCTGAATCTTGAGTAAACCGACCCTCGCTTTTCGTCAAAAAGTCAAATCTCTTTAAATGGCGAAAGTTTCTCCTTGACAAAGTAAAGAATTTGCGGTAATAATTGAGGCAACATTCACAAAGGCTGTGACGAAGACGGCCGAAGGGAAGCGTTCCCAGTGATCCGACGGGTGGTGCGAGTCGGAAACGCCAGCTTCAGGGGCCCATCACTTCCGAGCCGGAGACCCGAAAGGCATGCCGAGTAGGCGTTTCACGTTCCGCCCGCGTTAAGGGATAGGGCCTGTTGGGGCCTGAAGCGGCAGCAATACGCTGCAATTTGAGTGGTACCGCGGGTCAATGACAGCTCGCCTCAAGTATTCTTGGGGTGGGCTTTTTTCATTGTTGCTGCACGCAATGACTTCTTTGGAAGAGGAGAAATAGGAATGAACGTACAAACCGCAGACAATCAGCTTATGCAGATCGCCCTCCGTATCCGGGAGCTACGCGATATTGTGGGCTTTTCCACCGAAGAGATGGCGGCCCGCACCGGCATTACCGAGGCGCAGTACATTGAGTATGAATCGGGCCGGGTGGACCTGCCCTTCACTTTCCTGCACAAGGCTGCCATGGCGATGGGGGTCGAGCCGATCCAGCTTCTCGAGGGCCGCAGCGCAAGGCTGACCTCTTATGCCGTCAACCGCAAGGACCAGGGCCTTGTCACCGCCGTGGAGGACGGCATCGTCATCCAGAACATGGCGGCGCTCTTCCGCAAGAAGATGGCCACGCCCTACTGGGTCACCTATCAGTATTCCGCAGAGCTTCAGAATGAGCCGATCCATACCACCACCCACGCCGGGCAGGAGTTTGACCTGGTCGTCTCCGGCACCCTGCGCGTGCGCATCGGCGAGCATGAGGAGATCCTGCACGAGGGCGACAGCATTTACTATGACAGCTCCACGCCCCACGGCATGATCGCCATTGACGGGCAGGACTGCACCTTCCTCGCCATGATCATGGCGGCGGACGAGACCGTCCAGAAGCCCGGCCTCATGCAGGGCGAGCAGGAGGAAGAGGCCAAGCCCGCCCCCAAGCCCGAGAAGGAGCCGCTGCTTTGCGAGAAGTTCATCGAGGTCACCGAGGACGCCGCCGGTTGCCTGCGGGACATCCGCTTCAAGAACGAGGACAGCTTCAACTTCGCCTTCGACATTGTGGACGAGATCGCCCGCAAGACCCCGGAGAAGCTTGCCATGCTGCATGTCTCAAACGACATGACCGAGCGGCGCTTCACCTTCAAGGACATCAAGGACGCGTCTTCTCAGGCGGCAAACTACTTCACCTCTCTCGGCATCAAGCGGGGCGACCGCGTGATGCTGGTGCTAAAGCGCCACTATCAGTTCTGGTTCGCCATCCTCGGCCTGCACAAGCTGGGCGCCATCGCCATTCCCGCGACGAACCAGCTCCTCTCCCACGACTATGAGTACCGCTTCAAGGCGGCGGGCGTCAGCGCCATCATCTGCACCGCGGACGGGGACGTGGCCCATCAGGCGGAACTCGGCGAGCAGAAAAACGGTATGCACCTTACCAAGATCCTCGTGGGCGGCAAACGCGAGGGCTGGCACGATTTCGACTCCGAATACGGCCTCTTCTCCCGCCGCTACCGCCGGAGCGAGGATTCCCCCTGCGGGGACGATCCCATGCTCATGTTCTTCACCTCCGGCACCACGGGCTATCCGAAGATGGCGCTGCACAGCTACAAGTACGCGCTCGGCCACTTCGTCACGGCCCGCTACTGGCACCTTGTCGAGCGGGACGGCCTGCACTTCACCATCTCCGAAACCGGCTGGGGCAAGGCTCTCTGGGGCAAGCTCTACGGCCAGTGGCTGTGCGAGGGCGCGGTCTTCACCTATGACTTTGACCGCTTCGACGCGGAGAAGATCCTGCCCATGTTCGCCAAATACAAGATCACAACCTTCTGCGCGCCGCCCACCATGTACCGCATGCTCATCAAGAGCGACATTTCCAAGTATGATCTCTCCTCCATCCGCCATGCCACCACGGCGGGCGAAGCGCTGAACCCCGAGGTCTTCTATCAGTTTGAAAAGCTCACGGGTCTGCGCGTGGCGGAGGGCTTCGGCCAGACCGAAATGACCCTCGGCATCGCCAATCTTGTGGGCGAGAACATCAAGCCCGGCTCCATGGGCAAGCCCGTTCCCGCCTACGGCGTGGACATCCTCGACCACGACGGCAACCCCGTCGAGGACGGTATCAGCGGCGAAATCGTCATCAAGGCCGACGAGCACGGCAAGCGCAAGTGCGGCCTCTTCCTCGGCTACTACCAGGACGAGGAGCGCACCCGCGAGGTTTGGCACGACGGGTATTACCACACCGGCGATGAGGCCTGGCGCGATGAGGACGGCTTCTTCTGGTACGTCGGCCGCGTGGACGATGTCATCAAATCCTCCGGCTACCGCATCGGACCGTTCGAGATCGAGAACGTCATCATGGAGCTGCCCTACGTGCTTGAGTGCGGCGTCTCCGCCGCGCCGGACGAGATCCGCGGCCAGGTCGTCAAGGCCAGCATCGTCCTTGTCCCCGGTACGGAAGGCACCGAGGAGCTCAAGAAGGAGATCCAGAACTACGTCAAGCAGAACACCGCGCCCTACAAGTACCCGCGCATTGTCGAGTTCAAGACCGAGCTGCCCAAGACGATCAGCGGCAAGATCATGAGAAACAAGCTGTAAGATGGATTATAAACGCCTTACCCTCTTTGCCGGACATTACGGCAGCGGAAAAACCAATATCGCCCTGAACTACGCCCTGTGGCTCAAGCGGCAGGGACTCAGGGTCACGGTTGCGGACCTGGACATCGTAAACCCCTACTTCCGCACCAAGGACGGGGAGCAGCAGCTCAAGGAGGCGGGCGTGCGCCTCATCTCCTCGGACTACGCAAACTCCAACGTCGATCTGCCCGCCCTGCCGGGGGAGGCCTACTCCCTTGTGGACGACCGCAGCGCCTGCGGTGTCATCGACGTGGGCGGCGACGACCGGGGCGCTCTCGCCCTGGGACGCTATGTCCCCGCTATCCGGGAGGAGGGGAACTATGAAATGCTCTTCGTCCTCAACAAGGCACGTCCCCTGACACGGACCGTGGACGACGCGCTGGAGGTCTTCTATGAGATCGAGGCCGCCTGCAGCCTGCCCTTCACCGCGGTTGTCAACAACACGAACCTCGGCCCTCTTACAAGGGCGGAGGACGTGATCGCGGGAGAGCGCTTCGCCGAGGAACTCGCGGCGCGGGTCGGGCTCCCGGTCAAGATGAGCTGCGCGTCCGAAAAGCTCGCAGCCCAGCTTCAAAACAAAGTGAGCAATTTCTTTCCTATACAGATCATGCAACTATACTACATGGAGAAAGAAGGAACAAGCCTTGGCA
>Ga0310697_10007851_pt1 | contig 9999 bp, 6 predicted proteins | sample 172DNAGHGlowgp2_FD_203883 | JGI IMG/M metagenome (GOLD analysis project Ga0310697, IMG submission 203883) | Sheep rumen microbial communities from Palmerston North, Manawatu-Wanganui, New Zealand - 1728 DNA GHGlow gp2 (v2) (version 2) | ecosystem: Host-associated > Mammals > Digestive system >...
ATCGCCATTGTTATCTCAAACTGAGAATAGGGGCGGTCACTGACACGCTCCTTCACCTGCTCCGTAATCTCAGCAAGATCGTCATCGCTTATCTCAATGCCGTTGATACGTATACGGTCGTTGTAACGGAGAATAAACGGTGAAGTGAACTGTCCGACTCTATAGCCCGACAATATCAGCGCATTTGATATGTATTCGAGAGTCGAGCCCTTACCGTTAGTACCTGCGATATGCACGAATCTCAGACGTTTTTCGGGGTTGCCGATACTGTCTGCGAGCTCCTGCGCACGGGAGAGGTCGGTTATGCGTCCGCCGGATTTGGTATAGCTGTTTATGAATGACATTGCCTCGGTTATATTCATATTTCCTCCATATAAATACACGGACGCCCGAGGGCGCCCATATATCTTAGTATTCGTAGTCTATGCAGGCACGGTCAGTCTTGACTGTGCCGATGAATCTGCCAAATTCAACGTGTGCAGGGTGTACCTGATATGCGTTGAGGTCGTTTATTGAATCGAAGTCGCAAAGCAAAGAGATGGTGTAGTTGCTCTCCGGAGCGTCTTTTGAATTGATGACTACCTCTCCCCTTCTGAGCTCCTTGACGTTTTCGATCACACTCTCAAAGCGCTTCTGTGCCTCTGCCGCGTTTTCATACTCTGTCCGTCCGTCAGCGTCCTTCAGCTTGAACATTACGATGTGCTTTATCATTATTCTTCACCTTCATCCAGTTCATAGATTATTGCTTTGAACGTCCTTTTTCCGTCAAAGCTTGTGTACTCTCCGTCGCGGACGTAGCGAAGTCCGCATTTCTCGATAACTCTGCCAGATGCAGGATTATCAGCAGCGTGTTCTGCAATAAACCGCTTTGCTCCGTGCTTTTCACGGACATAGTCCATCATCGCGCGGACCGCCTCCGTTGTGTAGCCCATATTCCAGCAGTCATAGCGGAGATTGTAGCCGAAGCTCCACCTTTCCTCGTCAGTCCTGTATCGTATGCCGCCCGAGCCGATGAGCTTATTATCAGATCTACGGATAAATCCCCAGCCATATTCATTTTCGAGAGATTCGAGCGAGCTGAGCCACTCTCTCGTTTCGGATATATCGGAATGAGTCGACCAGAGCATAAACCTTGCGACCCGTTCGTCGCTCCTCCATGCAAAAACGTCCTCCGCGTCCTCTATAGTCAGAGGACGCAGGATAAGACGCTCGGTCTCTATTGTCGGTATCTCAAACTTCATATCACATAAAAGCCTTGATAGACTGCTCTATCTTAGCCATTTTCTCCTCTGCCTTTGCAAGCTTAGCCTTTTCAGCTTCTATGAGATGAGCAGGAGCCTTTGCAACGAAGCCCTGATTATTGAGCTTGCCGCTGAGGAAGTCGATGTCCTTCTGTACCTTTGCCTTTTCCTTTTCGAGACGCGCTATCTCCTTCTCCTTGTCAACGAGCTCGTCCATAGGGATGAAGATACGAGCTGAGTCTGTAACAGCGTTTGCACAGTTTTCATGAGCAAGGCTCTCGCCTGCCTCGACTGTTGAAGCAGATGCGAGCTTCTCGAAGAATACTCCGCAGCTCCTGAAGAGCTCCGGCTCTGCTGTCTCAATGATGAGCTTCGCCTTCTTTGACGGAGGCACGTTCATCTCTGTACGAACGTTACGGACAGCCTTGATAGCTGTGATTATCTTCTCAAAAGCCTTCTCTTCAGCCGCAAAGTCGATAGAAGCATCGTATGTAGGGTAAGTCTCGAGGATTATCATCGACTTCTCGTTGTTGAGTACCTGCCATATCTCCTCAGTGATAAAGGGCATAAACGGATGGAGGAGCTTCAGCATCCCCTGCATTGCCCATACGAGCACTGCCTGTGCCTTTGCCATTGTCTCGCCGCCAGCCTGTATTCTCGGCTTAGTGAGCTCGATGTACCAGTCGCAGTAAACGTCCCAGATGAAGTCGTATATCTTCTGTGAAGCGACGCCGAGCTCGTATCTGTCAAGGTTCTCATTTACTTCCTTTGCGAGGATATTGAACTTATTTACGAGCCACTTATCCTCGATCTCGAGATCAGCAGGGAGTCCTGTGAACTCGAAGTCCTCGGGAAGATTCATCATTATGAAACGTGAAGCGTTCCAAAGCTTGTTTGCGAAGTTACGTGCAGCCTTGACCTTCTCGTCGATGTAGCGCATATCGTTTCCGGGCGAGTTGCCGGTCGCGAGCATAAAGCGCAGAGCGTCTGCACCGTATTCGTTGATGACCTCGAGGGGGTCGATACCATTTCCGAGCGACTTTGACATCTTGCGTCCCTGTGAATCACGTACAAGGCCGTGGATAAGGACTGTGTCAAAGGGTACCTTGCCCATATTCTCAAGTCCGCTGAACATCATTCTGATAACCCAGAAGAAGATGATGTCATAGCCTGTAACAAGGGTATTTGTCGGGTAGAAATAATCGAGATCGGCAGTCTTCTCGGGCCAGCCGAGAGTCGAGAACGGCCAGAGCGCCGAGCTGAACCACGTATCAAGAGTATCGGGGTCCTGACGCATAGGCTTGCCGCACTTCGGGCATACTGCGCTGTTTTCCTTTGTAACTACCATCTCGCCGCATTCATCGCAGTAGAATGCAGGTATCTGATGTCCCCACCATATCTGACGGGATATGCACCAGTCGCGGATATTGTCGAGCCAGTGAAAGTATATCTTATCGAAGCGCTCAGGCACGAACTTTGTATCGCCGTTCTTTACAGCGTCGATAGCAGGTCCTGCGAGGGGCTTCATCTTAACGAACCACTGTGTCGATACCTTCGGCTCAACCGTTGTTCCGCAGCGGTAGCAGGTGCCGACATTGTGGCTGTAATCCTCGATCTCAACAAGAGCGCCCTCAGCTTCGAGGTCCTCGACTATCTTCTTGCGTGCCTCATATCTGTCCATTCCTGCGTATGCCGGATAATCGTCAACGATAGTTGCATCGTCGTTCATTACGTTGATAACAGGGAGGTTGTGGCGGAGACCTACTTCAAAATCGTTAGGGTCGTGAGCAGGAGTGATCTTAACTACGCCTGTACCGAAGTCCATTTCTACATAGTCATCGGCAACAACAGGTATCTCACGGTGAACGATAGGAAGGATCACAGTCTTGCCAACGAGGTCCTTGTAGCGTTCGTCAGCAGGATTTACTGCTACAGCTGTATCACCGAGAAGTGTTTCGGGACGTGTCGTAGCAAGCTCAAGGTAGCCGTCGCTGTCCTTTATCTTATAGCGGAGATGCCAGAAATGACCAGCCTGATCCTCGTATGTTACCTCTGCGTCAGAGAGCGAGGTCTTACATTTCGGGCACCAGTTTATGATGCGCTCGCCGCGGTAGATAAGTCCTTTTTCATAGTATTTCACGAATACTTCCTTAACTGCTTTTGAGCAGCCCTCGTCCATCGTGAAACGCTCGCGCGACCAGTCACACGAAGAACCGAGCTTTTTCAGCTGTTCAACGATACGTCCGCCATACTGCTTCTTCCACTCCCATGCACGCTCCATAAAGCCGTCACGTCCGAGGTCTTCCTTTGTGATGCCCTCTTTGCGCATAGCCTCGACTATCTTTGCCTCTGTAGCGATAGCAGCGTGGTCTGTGCCGGGGAGCCAGAGGGCTGAATAGCCGCTCATTCTCTTCCAGCGGATAAGTATATCCTGAAGTGTCTCATCGAGAGCGTGTCCCATATGAAGCTGTCCGGTTATGTTCGGAGGGGGGATAACGATAGTGTAGGGCGTCTTCTTGGGGTCAGCCTCTGCGCGGAAGCAGCCCTTGTCATTCCACGCGGCATAGATACGGTCCTCAAAATCCTTGGGATCGTAGGTTTTTGCGAGTTCCTTTGCCATTGATATTTCTCCTTTACATCATTATGTCGGTCCGTGCAAAATAAAATCGCCCCGAACCTTTTACGGTTCAGGGCGAACGATTGTCCGTGTTACCACCTGAATTCGGATATTTCTATCCGCACTCTGCGAGGTCATCAAACCTCCTCCCCTGTAACGTGAGGACACGCCGCAGACTAATCGCATACGCTTTCGCCGGCAGGACTCGGAAGCTACTTCACCGCATTTCTCATACCGCCTTGCACCGGACGGCGGCTCTCTGAAAATCGAAGAAACGGATACTCCTCTTCGTCATAGTCTTTAAGATATGGTATTATTATACACGCTCTGACGCATTTTGTCAAGCGTTTTTCAGATTTTCCGGCAAAATTATCCGTTCCTGCGTCTTCTGAACGAGCTCAGAACAAGTCCGGCAAACGGAAACAAGAGTATTACCGGGTGCATATTGTCGCCGGTTGCAGGACTGCCGCCCTTTCCTGAATGAACAACAGCGGAGGTCGTGGTCGTTGTATTGGCAGTAGTTACAGAAGATGAAACACCCGTTGTCTCGGGAGGTATATATTTTGAAACAAATTCCGAATGTCGAACTAATCCTTCTGTGGTACTGATAAGGTCGAAGCTGTACCTGTCTCCGTCCCTGTAAATGAAGCTGAATCTTGAATCCGCACAGCCGATAACTGTCGAAAGATAGCCTGAATGTGCATAGGTAAAACTGAGCGGCTGAGATATGAAGGACTTGTCCGCGTAGCTGTCAGTGCTGATAAGTGTATCTCCGTCCGTGAGGAACATCTCTGTTTCGCCGCGTGAATGGTCGTGACCGAAAAGATAGAGAATATCCATATCATACTCCTCCGCGTAATGGTCAAGCAGAGCAGAAAGCTCATCTGAGCTGTCGATATTGTAGGAATTCGAGCCGTACCACTCCCTGATGTTATCGCCGGACTTGTCGACCGACTCCGGCTGCATACCGATAACGTGAAGCCCGGAATGCGCAGAGATGATAAGCAGCTCACCATGATAGTCAGATGCGGATGAGCTGAGAAAAGCTTCTATATCGCCGAGAGCATTTTCGTATGAAATAACGTCAGTTTCATCTGAAACCGCAGCTTCGTAGTTGAGTCCGTAGACCTTTACGCCCTTCGCAGCTGTGCTGTTCGTTCCTTTGGCTGAAACTGCGCTTGAAGCTCCGTTGAAGATGATACCTCCGGAAGCCGGGAGCTTTTCTGACGAGCCGAGTCCGGCTGCTGATGACATTGCAGAAGCAGCTTCTCCGGGATCATGATTTCCAGAAACGAAAACTGTGTCAAGTCCGCCGAGCTCAGCGATGATGCGCGGATAATACTTGCCGAGCATTTCATCTGTGCGAGCAGTCGGACCATTCACAAGATCGCCTGTGCAGATGATAAGCGACGGGATATATCCGCCGGTCTGCTCCATTAATGCTTCAACTGCGTCGGGTATCAAGCTGTATTCTTCGTGAATATCAGAAAATGTCAGCACAGAATCAGGGACCACGCCCTTAGCTATAACAAAGGCAGCATCTTCGGAGCGTTCGCGATAGTGTACTCCGTTTTCATCGTGACCTTCAAGAAGGCAGTTGACGCGGTGAACTCCTGCTGTCCGTCCCGAAAGAACGTCTGCGGTGAAACTGAGAGAGGAGCAGGGCTGCTGTACGCCGTCGACATACCACCTCACGCTGTCTATATCAATATCTGCTGTTCCGACAGTAAATGTCGGAGCAGGATAGCCGCTGCCCTCAGTAACATAGCTCTCAGCGTGCGGCTGAGCTGTTATGCAACGTGCGAGCGTGTCGCCGGTAGTGTAGATATTTACCTCCGCTGCTTCGGTAGGATCCTGCGTGAATGAAAAGGGACTTTCGCTCTCCTCATCAAATCTGAGGTACCAGTGACCGCCGTTCATTGTGTAGCGCAGAGCTGTCCCGATATGCTCCCATATCAGGTCACCGCTGACTGAGCTCGTATAGGCGCTGCCGATCCGTGCGCCGTTGCAGACAAGATAGTGCTTTCCGGACGAAAGCGAAGTGAAGCGCGGAGATGTGCTCGATACCGACGTCTGACGGAAATAATGCCAGACATTGTATGTCTTCTCCCCGTCATCAGCCGTTAGAACCACCTCATCGCCTTCATTGTTTCTGACAGTTATTATGTAATCCTTATCATCTTCAAATCCGGCTGCTCTGTACCAGACCTGTCCGTTATCAAGTATCAGCACTCCGTCGGAGGAGCTCTGAGCGGAAGTATAAACGAACTTTGCAGCTGCTGCATTTGCAGTGAAGGGAACTGCCATAATTATAACTAAAGCAACAGCAAGCAATGCGATAAATCGTGAAGCTTTCATATCATTTACCTCCGTATCATTTCATTCGGCTTTTTACAGCTCTGAAAGATCATAGCTATAAGCGGCGACACGCCGTCAAATAAAAATGCACGCCTTGTTCAGGCGTGCATCTGAGTTATTACTTCTTCTTTTTCTTTGCAGTCTGCGGCTTGGAAGCTGTAGTCTTAACGACCTTCTCAGCTGTTTCAACAGCCTTGGGCTCCGGTACGCCTGCCTCGAACCACTTGTAGAGAAGCGCCGCAAGTGCAGCACCTGCAAGAGGTCCTACGATGAATACCCATACATACTTGAGTGCGTCACCGCCTGCAAAAATTGCAGGTCCGATGCTTCTTGCAGGGTTTACAGAAGTGCCTGTAAGACCAATGCCGAGGATATGTACGAGTGTGAGTGTCAGACCGATGATAAGTCCGCCGAATGAACCGTGCTTGAACTTCTTAGAAGTTACACCGAGGATAGTGAGCACGAAGATGAATGTGAGTATGCACTCAATAATGAGACCGGCAATCACGCTCTTGCCTGTTATCTCGCCGGGTATCTCGCAGAGATTTCCGAGACCGTTGGAACCGAGTCCGCCTGTCATATCCTGAACATCTCCGAGATCGAAGATAGCTCCGAGAGTTGCAGAGCCTGTGATAGCTCCGAGCACCTGTGCTATGACATATCCGCAGAAATCAGCTCCGGACATACCTCCTGTGATAAGCACACCGAGAGAAACAGCAGGGTTGATGTGACATCCCGAAATGTTGCCGATGCAGTAAGCCATACCAACAATTACGAGACCGAAAGCGAGCGCCGTGAGCAGATAACCGCTTCCGTTTGCAGCATCGCAGCCAACGAGCATTGCTGTTCCGCAGCCGAGAAATACGAGCACGAAGGTACCGAAGAACTCAGCCACATACTTTTTGAATGAATCCATAGTTTTGCCTCCTTATTTTTATTTAGGGATTCGCCGTTTCAATTATACCATTATTCGCACTGTATAGTCAACGTTTTTTTATACAAAATTCCCGAGGCATTTTCGGCTATTTATCCAAATCAAAAACTTTATCATCAGTTAGGCTGACCGACCCTGTGACGGAGATTGTTCTCCTTCAGCTTTCTTCCCTCTTCGATAAGGCGAAGCATAGTCTCCTCATCTGCTTTGCGCAGCGCCTCGCTGTACTTGTTGAGATTGGCGATAAGAGTATCGAGCTCGAATATCAGGTTCTCACGGTTCTGCATAAAGAGGTCCGTCCACATACGCTCATTCATCGTCGCGATACGTGTCATATCCTGAAAGCTTCCGCCGCTGAATCCGCACTCAAGTCCGAGCTCGGGACTCTTGACGTAAGCGCTCGAAACAATGTGCGCAAGCTGTGAGGTATACGCTATCATTTTGTCGTGATTCTCCGGCGAGGTGATGACTATTTTTCCTGCGCCTATCTCTGCTGCAAGTCCGCGGAGAAGCTCAACATCGCTCTCGGCAGAGTCCTCAAATGGGGTGATAATGAAATTCGCACGCTGGAACAGGTCCGCAAAGCTGTTGGCATATCCACCGAATTCCTTGCCTGCCATCGGATGCATACCAACGTAGTGCATTCCCCTCTCGGCGGTGATGTTTTTCATTCGCTCGGCAAAAGTGCCCTTGATGCCGCATACGTCGGAAATGAGAGTTTTTGTATCGAATTCCGGGAGCTTCTCGCGGATATATCTCTCGGTACCGTCCGGGAAAAGAGCCATTATTATAAGGTCGATGCCTGTGAAGTCACCGCTGAACTCCTCATCTATCGCCACGTCACGGAGTGCAGCAAATTCTATATCATGGTTTATATCGCAGCCGATAACGTAATGGCTTGTATACTTTTTGAGCGCCTTGCAGATCGAGCCTCCGATAAGTCCGAGACCAACTACAAGAATTTTCAGTTCTGTCATTTCAAACACACCTTTCCGGCTCTGAGCCTTTTACAGTATACCACTTTAAAATAAAAAAGTCAATAGCATAAAGATAGACCGGACCCTCTGATAGGTCCGGTCTGTATCACTTACAGGAACAGTGTACTGATGCCGTGTTCATTGGCGTAGCGCTCTGCTTTTTTGCGGTTGACCTGCTTCAATATCTTGATGACCTGCTTGTGTCCCTTCTTGGTGTCATTCATAGAGATATTACTGTTGTCAAACTCGTTTATATGTACATCATAGATGTTCTCGCAGCCGCTGAATGCGTCATCACGAATGTCCTTCGTCATAAGACTGAGCTTTACGTTCGTGAGATTCTGACAGCCGTAGAACGCCCAGCTTCCTATCGACTTCACCGAAGGTGGTATAGTGATCTCCTCCAGCGAGCGGCACCACGAAAATGCGCTTTCACCGATAGATGTAACAGAATCGGAAATGAGGATCTTCTTCAGTCCGTAGCACTCCGAGAACGCTGCGTTTCCGATAGATTCGATATTGCCCGAAACTATGACTCTGTTCAGATTTCTGCAAGAATAGAAGGTCAGATCGCTTATCTTTTTGATACCCGACGGGAATACGAGCTTCCTTATCGAGCTGCACCGTCCGAACGCGCCCTTGCCGATAGTTTTGAGTGAATTCGGTAAGTCGAGCTCCTTTAGTCTCATACACTTGAGGAATGCGTTCTCACCGATAGATTCGAGATTCTTGGAGAATACTATCTCCTCGAGATGAACGCAGTGTGCAAATGCAAATTTGTCAACGACCTTCACGCTGTCGGACATTATTATCTTCTTTGCAGACTCATTTCCGCGAAATGCGTATTTTCCGATAGTCGTGATATTCGACGGTATCTTTATTACCTCATTTGTACCGATGTACTTGATGAGCAATGTGCCGTCCTTGCCGAGAGCCATATTGTTGACATCATCGATACGTGCAGTTTCATCGCGCTCGATGTCCTCATCCTTGTAGAGCTCGGCTATACGGTCGTTCACGAGCCCGGAACCGCTGTCGGCTTTTACCTTCAGAGGATCTGCGCCCTTGCCGGGAACCGCCATAACCTTCGGCTCTGCACCGTGGACCGAAGTAGGCTTCTTATCATCTGACCTGACTTCCTTCTCGGGTGCAGGCTTGGGAGTCGAAGTCTTGAGGTCTCTTGCGGTCGGAGCATGAGTCTGACCGGGTTTGTATTCCGAATACGTTATCTTAACTCCGCCGACATCGTGCTCTGTAGCAGCCTCTGGCTTTATCTCGGCCTTTATCGGCTTGTTGGCAGCCTCTCTTGCGAACTGAGAGATATTGACCTTCGGCTTTTTCTGCTGCACAGGTGCGGCAGGCTCTGTCTTCACAGGCTCTTTTTTAGTTTCTTCCTTTTTAGGCTCAGGCTTAGCTTCGGCAGGCTTCTGCTGCTTGTTCTTCGCAAGCGCCTGCTTAATGTCATCAGCCTTGACCTCATTGGGCTTGTAGTGCTCCTCAACAGGTCTGAAATCCGCATCGTAAATAGTCTCGCTGTCATAGCGCGGCTTCTTTGCAGGCTTCTTTATAGGAGCATCTTCAATAGTCATAACAGGCTTGTTATAGCCGCTCTGCTTCTGTTCGGACTTCTTCTCGACCGGCTTTTCAGCAACGGGAGCAGCCTTCGGCTCAGGCTTCTTCTCGACCGGCTTTTCAGCAACGGGTGCCGCCTTCGGCTCCGGCTTCTTCTCGACCGGCTTTTCAGCGACAGGAGCTGCCTTCGGCTCCGGCTTCTTCTCGGCCGGCTTTTCAGCGACGGGAGCTGACTTCGGCTCCGGCTTCTTCTCGACCGGCTTTTCAGCAACGGGAGCAGCCTTCGGCTCCGGCTTCTTC
>Ga0310697_10007852_pt1 | contig 9998 bp, 8 predicted proteins | sample 172DNAGHGlowgp2_FD_203883 | JGI IMG/M metagenome (GOLD analysis project Ga0310697, IMG submission 203883) | Sheep rumen microbial communities from Palmerston North, Manawatu-Wanganui, New Zealand - 1728 DNA GHGlow gp2 (v2) (version 2) | ecosystem: Host-associated > Mammals > Digestive system >...
GGAAACTGGATGGCGGACTGTATTATATGGAATACAAAGGAGATGACGGCTTTGCCTCTCTCCTGGAAAACGGAGGCGGACGCAGCGCGGCTGAATTATCGGCATACGTTACGCGCTTTCTCTCCAAGGGCTTTTATCCGCCAAATTCCGGAAATCCCGGGCCGATGGATTATGGTTGCTCTGCCCTGACGGTCCGCACGCCGGAAGGCGGCGTCCTGATGGGCCGGAATTTCGATTTCAATTCGGCCACAGGAATCGTCCTTCACACTGTCCCAGAGCAGGGTTATGAAACCTATACCACCTTCAACACCAACTTCCTCGGATTCGGAGAAGGGTGGCTCCCGGAAGGCTTCAAGAATCAGTATATGGCGCTTTCCGTGCTGTTCTTCGCCCTGGACGGCATCAACGAAAAGGGCCTGGCCGTCGCAGACCTGATGGCGGGCGACAACGCCCAGACGAACCAGGAGAGCGGGAAGCCTGCCCTCACCACCACATCGGCCATCTGCTACCTGCTCAAGAATGCCGCCACGGTGGACGAAGCCCTGGATCTGCTACGAGGAATCGACATGCACTCCGACATCGGCGCCGCCCATCATTACGCCATTGCCGACGCCTCCGGCCGGTCCGTCGTGGTCGAATATGTGGACAATCAGATGGTGGTGGTAGAATCACCGGCCGTCGCCAACCACTATCTTTGCGCAGCCAAGTTGAATGTGGGCCTGATAGAAGGAGACCGCCGCTATGAATACCTGTGCCGGCAACTTGACACCACCGGCGGCATTATGGACAAGCGGCAACTTACGGAAGCCATGGCTGCCGTTTCGCAGCCGGAACAGGAAGGAAAACGGCTAGGCACCGCGTGGACGATGGTAATGGACCTGACCCATCCGTCTGTCACCTACTACTCCCGCCGCCACTTCGACCAGCCTTTTCACTTTGATTTCGAAAGAAAGATGGATTGCTTATGAAATCTTATCAAACATATACCCCAGCATCTCCGACGCAATCACAGGGGCCAACACCCTCATGATATTATCCTCCTCTTTGTGATGACTTCCAGCAAGGTCAATACTGCCGAACCAGAGCAAAGAGCGGTCAATAACGGCTGACCTAATAGGCTGTCTACCTGTTTCGACAAGTTTAATCCCTGCCCTTCTGAAATCATCATCGCGAGAAGACGGCTTCCGGATGATAATACAACACTCAACCCCACGGATCCCCAGCGATTGCAGCGCCTTTGCCAAAATCCCCTTCATGTACTGCACCGACTCGCAGGAAAGGACAACCGAGGACTGTGCCGCTTCAATATCGCCGACCAGAACATGCAAGAAGGTGTCTGGACCAAGAACGATGTTCTGAGGATTCTCCTCCAAAGCATCGATCACTTGCCGGGCATAGCCGATAGGCGCATAGCATTTCAGTCGCTTGCCGTACATGTTGGCAATGATCGGGACATGGATGTCGATATAGTCATATACCCGCACCTCCGTTTTGCCATCATAATCCCTATGGAGACGTCCCGTATACTGCTGGACGACATTCGGATAGGCAACCGGAAGGGCGATAAAGAGTGTGTCCAGCCGGGGATAATTGAAGCCCTCGCCCACATACTTACCCGTAGCAATGACTATCAGAGGCTCCGTCTCCGGGATACTCTTGAGCCGCTCCATCGCCTGGCGCTTCTCCTTGGCCGATGCCGTGCCGACCAATTGAACCACGTTCCTGCAGTAGGGAGCCAGCATATCAGCTAGGATGGTGATGTGGTCTTTCCGCTTGGTCAGGATAATCGGCGTCCGACCTTCGTTCAGCTCGGCCATAACATCCTGCACAATCATTTCATTCCTGGCGCGGTCATTGGCTAAGTCGCTCAGGTATTGTATTGCCCCTTTCTCCTCAATGGCCCGGAATGGCGTGAATCTCGGAATCAAAACTCTGCTAAATGATTGCCTGGACATCTGGGCCTTTGCGTCCGACTTATATCGAATGGGCCCGCACTGCATGAAAACGATGGGCGTCATCCCATCTTGACGGGTGGGAGTTGCCGAAAGCCCGTACACGTATCGAGCATTCACATATTTCAGCACACGCTCATAGCCGATGGCGCCAGAATGATGACATTCGTCGGCGATAACCATCCCGTAGTTGCGGACAAATGGCTTGACACCATCTTCCGACAAAGCGGAATTGAATACGGCGATATCTATGATTCCGTGTAATGTGTTCCGGCTTCCGTCCAGAAGGCCGACCGGAGAAAACGCCTTCCTTCTTCCCCGACCTTTCTTCTCTTCGATGGCAGGCCCTGGTTCATTGATAATCAAGAACTTCTCTATTTCTTCTTTCCACTGTTCCAGCAGCGCCTTGGAATGGACCAGTATCAGTGTATTTGTCCTTCGCCTTGCAATCATTCCAATGGCAGCGGCCGTTTTGCCGAACGCGGTGGTGGCGGCAAGCACACCATTATTGTATGAGAGCAATCTTTGGACAGCCGCTTCCTGCTCCGGCCGAAGTTCTCCGGAAAAAGAAACATCGATTGTCCTTCCCGCGTTGGTCTGGTCATCCTCTTCCCATGCCGAGAAATTGCTCTGGAGCAGTTCTATCACGGTATCCTCGCATCCCCTTGGCAGTTTGAGGTAATCCTCTGTCATCTCATAACAACTCACAAGAGACGGTGTATGATAGAGCGGTTTTCTTGCATTGAGCAGTTCATAGTATTTGGGATTCCGGAAGGATGCCAGGCCTTTCAGGTGCCTGAGCACCTTTCCGGAAACGCTCATGATAGGCACATACAATCCATTCGCCCGGACAAGTTTGACAGGGCCACTAAAATCTTCAAATGAGATTCTGTCCGGTTTGGGTGTTTCCCATGGTTTTGTCTCAGATGACGAGGACAACTCTATCTGATATGCGTGATTTGCCAGAATAGTTTTAACCTCATATGCAGTGAGTTTCCGTACCGATGATAAAAACGACCATTGGTCCTTGAAAGCCTTGAAGCCCTCATCCACGAATACACTGTTGTCGTTTTTCCGGGCCAAGCCCTGCAACGGGAGCGCAATCAGGTTCCCGAAGCCACCCTTTGGCAAAAAGTCTTGATTCGGCAAGAATCTGTCATAGGATTTCATATCCAGACGGACATTGCTTTCCATGGCTGCGCCGATGATAGCAAAGCCTAACATCCGAGCGTCAGCAGCCAAGACTGGCTCTTCGAAGAATACCCATACATGGGCGCCCTTGCCGGATCGTGAGCGCTCGATGTACGCAGGAATACCCCAATCTTTACAGACGCGTACGTACGAAAGGACGTCGTCCTGGTAGCCATGCTCACAGTTCTTGTCATCGAAATCGGCGCACAAGAAGAGAACCGTATTATCCTCAAGGATAGGATAAATGCCAATTACATCCTTCTCCCTTGCTTCTTTATCCAGATGCTGGCGAATGACCGATTCCTCAAGTGGGACAAACTCTCTGAAGGGGCAACCCTCACACTTGTATTTATGCTCTACACACCCATCCGACCACCGATTCTTGCATACTGGTTGATAGCCTGCTTTGCCCGCCTTGGAAACAAAGCGCTGAGCAAACACATCTTCCCGACCTCGGAACAAACCCCGGAAAATATCCAGCCGCCGTTGGATTTCTGTGTTCCTGTCCCGTTCCAGCCGCACAGGGCCACTACCATATTGTGGCGGCTCCGGTTCGCACAACAACGAAGAGCCAGAACCTTTCAGACGGGCATTCTCCTGCTCCAATTCACGGATACGCGTACGCAAGCGAATGTTTTCGGCCAGAAGTTCTTCGTAAGTCATTTAGACAAAGAATTAATCCGCTCAATTACGTTTTCAGGATTGTTTAATTCACTAACCAGCCTGTAAACTGTAGTACAAGGTTTATGTGAAGCGTAGTCGTTACCTACATACCGGCTCTCCAGAGCTTTGGCGCTCTTAATGGCTTGCTCTTGGTTTCCAATTTCGGTTAGAAGTTGGTATATACCCTCATCGTTCTTTCTATACTCAAACTGCGGATACACTTTTCTTACTTCACGCGTGAGCATTTCTATGTACTGATGACGGCCAACCTGTGTGTCCAAATACTGAAAATGCAGGTAATACCAGAGTTCAAAAGCCTCATTGGACCATGCGGGGTTAACTCCATTTGATTTGGCATACTCAATGGCTTCATTGAAATCCACGAAATCATCCTTGTCAAATACCGCCCAGGTAACGTCAAAGTGGATGGGAGAAAGAGCGCGTCTCTTTATAGCAATATCTATCAAAGACTTTGTATTAGCCCCTTCTCCCTCGATTGTAGCTGTGAGGACTTGTGAGTTACGGCCCTTCACAAGCGCTTTGAAGTAATTGGGCTCTGTCTTTTCACCCTCGCAGACAATCAAATAGTTCAAGTGCGTGAGCCTGCTGGCCACCTTGATTTTCTTTTCAAGGTGGTGGGCCTTTCGCTCCCGCTCTCTCATCTCACGGATAGCCTTCCCTGATATAGCTTTTCCCATACTAATCCTCCCAATCGTAATTCAGATAAGGGATGGCACCGTATTTCCCCTGGATGTAATCCTTTTCGAAACTGCGGTCATTACGCACCTTCACACCCTCAGCATCCTTGAATTCAGCAAGGCAATAAAGATCGGAAGATTCCGTTTTGTCTTTCTCAACGAACCAGATTTGGTCGCGCCGGAAAATCTTGGAACTGAGGAGGTTGGTATCATGCGTCGTAAATATCAACTGGGCACCTTTAGGGTTTGTCCTGGCATTATTGAAGAGCCCGATTACATATTTTGTAATCAAAGGATGCATCGCCCGGTCAACTTCGTCAACAACCAAAGGAGATCCTTCCGAAAGTGCACTCATAATCAGATATATAATATCGAATAAACGGTTTGTACCTGCCGATTCGGATGTTTTCATTGAAAACCGCTTGCTTCCTATGACGTGCCCATTGTCATCATAGACATTATGCGTTGTCCAAGCCTTCACCGCCTTGGCTTCTTCAACTGAAGAGGGTATTTCAAAGGAAATAAAGCCAAAGTCAAGATTCTTGAAAACCTTTATGACATCCTCGGAATAAACCTCCTTGGCGGCTTGAATGAATGCAAGTTGTGCATCAAACAGCTCCTGCGGATTATCAGGAAGAGGCGGAATCACGATGCTATGGATCAGTTCTTTTGCAATCGGCCCATTAAAAGCATCGCACACTGAAAGAAATAGTGCGTTGCTACGCGTTCTTTCCTCCAAGCCTTTACCCTCATTGAATGATGACGAAACGCCTATATTTTCTCCTTCACGGATGAAAAGGTTTTTCTCGGAGCGGCTGCCAATCCTATACAGCCACTCCCTTACAATAATTTCTTGCGTACACTCAAATCCGTAGCGGTAGTGATTAAGCGAAGGTGTAATAACTTCAATTTCAAAGAAAGATGGCTCCTTTTCGCTGCTCGCATCCAAAAGAAAAGGAATTACTGGCAAACGCGTAATGGAGCTACTGGAAGATGATTTATTTACCATAACCGATAGCGCTCCTAATGCATGAAGAAAATTACTCTTCCCGCTGGAGTTTGCACCATACAGGGTAGCCGAAGGAAGAAGTTGAAGCCTTCCGACCTCAATAATCTGACTCCCGCTATCTTTTATTGGCGCTGCCTCCAGGCTCAGTGTTTTCTTTTCCCGGAATGAAAGGAAGTTTCCGACAGTGAAATTAACAAGCATAGCAAATTCTATTTTTCACAAAGAACGCATTTTTTCGCCAAATATGCAAATGTTTTGAGAAAATCTCTCAAAACTTAAACCGAAACTACCTCAAACCAGTCATCTACTTTGTATTGCTCCTCCCCAAACGCAGCACACATCAGTGCAAATCTGTCCTTTAGTTCCAGCATGGTGTAACGCAGTACCGCCTTGCTGCCCTGTCGGTGAAGACCGGCGGCGTAAAGGTCTACCTGCACTTTGTTCATTAAGTCCACGTGCGTTTTGCGGGCCAGTTTGCTACTACCCACTTCGTACAGGGGCAGGTATTTGTTCTCCCCGGCAGCTTCATCAAACACAGCCACCTTGCGGTCAATGCCTGCAACTTCCAGAAGTTGCTTAATCTTCTTGTTGTAGCCACTCTTCCCGGAAGGATAGCGAAGAATCGGCAGGTTGAAACCTGTTTTCTTGATGATTTCCAGTGCCGATTGCATTAGTGGCGTCTCCACCTCATGATTATCGCCCTGAGTGTTCTTGGTCTTCTGCGGCAGGTAGTGGATATAGGGAATACCTTCCGGGGAGACGGCCACGTTGTCCATCGTCATCTTCTGGAAGTCTCCCACCCGGCAGCCGATGGCGCAGTGTAGGATGAAGGCGTCCTTCGTTTCTTTCAGCGTTTCAGGTACGTCGGCAGCCATTACCGCCTTTAATTCTTCCTTGCGCAGGAACACCGGATCATCATAGGTGGTCTTCATCACGGTCTTGCGACGCTCGGAGCCAAGCTTCCGGAAAGGAGACTTGGTTATCTCATCCCTGTCTTCCAGCTCCCCGAAGAAGGTTCGCAGGAATTTCATTTCGCCAACAACAGTGTTCCCTTTGCGACGCTCGGTGGGGATATCCCTTTCCTTCATCTCCTTATAGACAGCAGGATAGCGCTCCACATACTGGTACTCATCCTGCACGAAGAGTCGGTAGTCCATAAGCATATCGGCCGTGAAGGCATCAAAAGGCAGCGAACTTTTGCGGTGGATGCGCAGATAGCGGGACAGCTTGCCGATGCTGCCGCGATAGTGCTTAAGGCGGCTGAGGCCGAATACGCCGTCGCGATATCCGTCATCCACAAACCTAGTTAACCGCGCTATGAGTGTCTTCTCCTTGGAGGGCAGGCACACCGCCGGGGCCGCCAGTTCTTGTATCTCCTTCTCCAAATTGGCGCTGGTGATGCTGATTCCCTTGTCAACCATACCCTTATAGGCTTTGCGAAGCAGGGACTTCTCATTCTGAATAGCCTCAAAGAGGTCCTTGTTGTAGATGGTGACGCGTGGCCGGAGTTCCCCGCTAACGTCGAACTTCTCCAGGTCCGACACCGTGGCCATGATATTGCTCTTGTGGAACACATCCACGGCCCTTCCCTCCCTGAGGCGAAAGCGAAGCCGTGCTTTCTTCTCACCTTCCTTAAATCTCCAGACAATAATGATCTTTTCCATACGCGGTGCAGTTTAATAGTCCGTGGGGCAAATATACAAACTTTGCCCCACAAAACCTAATTTCTGCCCCACGGCGTTAAATTAAGGTTAACAGATACTCGCGTAATTTATTGATTTACAATTTATCTATATTTAACCCTATTTAACTCAATTTAGAATTTGTGTCACCGCCCGGGGCACAACAAGACTTTGTAAGCTGTTGATTTTTCAAACACTTTACAAAGTCTTGTTTTTTGTATCCCCCAAATTTGGTCGCATTTGGTCACATTTTTCTTCCAGACAAAAGAACCGGGAGACCGATAAACTGGAATATATCGCGGTATTCTACCGACCAGCCTGGATTCCATCAAGGACAGTATTCCATTCACCCCAATTATGCTCATCATCGTCCTGAATTTGAAAGGAACTATTAGCTATGCTATCAATACTGATTTGAGTAGAAATGGTTCTAGCCCTTGAGGATTCATTTGCTGGAATATAAATATGGAGGACTGCATCCTCGATTCCAGGAGTTCTTTCAGACGTCCAATCCCAATCCCATCTAATAGGACTTCCATTTGCAGCAACATCGTATATCTCACCCGGTATACCATCTATGATATGACGGCCTCTGATTTGATGGGTTCTCATCGGCCTTGATGTTTTTGTCGTGTGGAACAAAAACTTGAACGGCACATTATATCTATTACCTTCTGCTGGAATCTCCAGATTATGATACTCGCCATTCTCTTCAAACCTCGGCTCGAACCATTCAGTAGGGAAACAAGATGTAGCCAAGCACAGAGTTAATGCTATATATAAGAAATATCTCATGCAAATTTCGATTTATCTAACTCTCAAAGGTAATCATTATTCTTCAGACTCTTTTGAACATAATAGATTTTTCGGTCGCATTTGGTCGCATTTTCCGTTCATTATTTGAATACACCGAGGGAATACATCAACCACTTGATAGACAAATCATTCGATAGCCACCAAGAATACACGATAGCCACCGGTTATTTAGCTCCCGCCCGAGGCACGAAAAAAGACAGCCGAAAGCTGTCTTTTTTCATGCCTATTGTCTTCGACTCACTGGGGGCCGAATCCCCCAGCCCCCCTGGGTCGGCCTTCGGCCTCCGAAACTCATTTTCAAGCACTTACAAAGTATTTAATTTTTCTATTCACCAAATTTGGCCTCGTTTTGACCACAAAAGGTCAGATGGCAGACATCTCACGTCCTAGCTGACGTATAGTACCAAGAATCTGCTCCGTGCGCTGGGCAGAGGGCTTCTTGATCCCGTATATGTAGCGCGAGAGAAGACTCTTGTTGATGCCGATGGTGCGAGCCACCTCTGAAACATTCAGCTGAGGAAACTTATGGAACACTTCTGCGATGGGATTGTTTGTGTCAGGCTCCGCCGTAACAAAGAAACTGCCGATGTGAATATCCTCGTCGATATCGTCCCAGCGGATATCATCTCCATCAATGCCGATTTCGTAGTGAGCGCGCTGTTCAGGCGTAGCGTCGAGTAATAGAGGGAAGGCTTCCAGCGGGCGGCTGTAGGTATTCCCCTGATCCGTCAGAATATAAATCCTGCCGTCAGCAAACCATAATTTAACGATAGATTCCATATCATTAGTTCTCATCAAAGTACTCGTTCCAGGCCTTAATCATGTCGGCCTTGTACTGTTTGACAGCATCGACCGCCTTTTTAAGGTCGGCAGGTTTGATGCCCGTGTTCTCCAAGACTTCGGCGGTCTCAATATTGATCTTGGCTTTGCCGTCACCATTTTTCACGTGTACATGCATAGGCAAATGCTCATCTGAATAAAAGAAGAATCGAAGGCCGAAAAGAAAATATAGTTTTGTTGCACAACAAAGATAGGGATAAATTTTTATACCCACAAGTCTGTAGCCGTAAATTCGAGGGCTTCGCCCAAGGTTTAATGGTTTAATGCGGTCCGCACAAGGCAGACCGCTATCGGGCTGGCCTACGCCTGGCCTGACTTTATTCTGAAACGGGTCGGACTGAGTGCCAGTAGAAACGGAGGCTGCTGCTCCTGTAACATTGTAGTTCGTCTTCCAGGTCCAGGTACACTTGGTCCTTAACTCTGTCCACTCTTCATCCGTGGGCATACGCCACATACCACCGAGCTTTACCCTTGCCGCATCGTCGGCATAATTGAAATCGCTGAATTCCGTCTTGTTGTCAGGTGTGGCTGACTCAAGATCAATTGAGCCTTTTGTTCAATAAAGCAAAAACAACAATCAGTGAGCACATTTCCAATATTTTCAAGGAAGGGGAACTTGATGAATCAGTGGTTGTTCGGAAATTCCGAATAACCACTCCACACGGTACTATAGAGGGGAAAACACAGGCTATCCGTCATCGGCCTATGTATATGGAGGACTATATCAAGCAATTGGATGGCATCCTCTCCGGCACTGGAGAACAGATCCTATTGGATGCCGGTTCGGTAAGCCACCAGCAAGCCATGGAAAAAGCTGAGAAAGAATACCGAAAGTATCAGGTCAAGACTCTTTCTCCTGTTGAGCAGGCTTATCTTGACACCATAAAAAAACTGGAGAAAGAAGCCAAGGAGAACTTACGGCGACGGTCACGTTTTGAACCCTTTTCTTGTCCTTCGTCGTCATGACCAACGGCGACGGTCACGTTTCGGGGCGTTTTCGTGACCGAAGTCGTCGGCGCAGTGCGGCTATTCGCAGCGGGAGAGGTCGGCAAGGACGATGGCGGCCATGGCTTCCACGATGACGGGGGTGCGGAGGGCGAAGCAGACGTCGTGGCGGCCGGGGATGCCTCCGGCAGCTATGCTGGAG
>Ga0310697_10007853_pt1 | contig 9998 bp, 7 predicted proteins | sample 172DNAGHGlowgp2_FD_203883 | JGI IMG/M metagenome (GOLD analysis project Ga0310697, IMG submission 203883) | Sheep rumen microbial communities from Palmerston North, Manawatu-Wanganui, New Zealand - 1728 DNA GHGlow gp2 (v2) (version 2) | ecosystem: Host-associated > Mammals > Digestive system >...
GCACCAATATCGTTACGTAACTCATGTTGATGTACAGCTTTAACTGTTCCTGCGGTTCCGACAGGCATGAAAATAGGGGTCTGGATGTCGCCGTGGTCGGTATGGATGAGGCCGGCACGGGCATCGCCGTCGGTGGCTTGTAGGTCGAATGTGAGTTTATCAATCATGTATCTAATAACGCATTACCATTGATGATATTGTTTTGGAGAACAAAAAAAAGCCCGCAGGCATGTTTATGCCGCGGGCGAAGAGTGGATTTTAGCGCACCTTACAGGACAATCTTTTCAATTTTGGCGCGGGCCTCGAGAACTGCCATGTAGTCGTTCATGGCACGCAGCTGCAGGTCATAGATACTGCGCGGGCAGTCGGGGGTGAAGGGCAGCTTGCCGGCATCCCACAGTTTTACCACTGCCTCAAGGTTTTCCTTGCGGTTCTGCAGATGATAATACTCTGCTTTCATGCGGTCCTTGTAGTCGCCGGACAGCATCAGGGTGGTGATACTTTGTAAATCCATATGGCAAAATGTTAATGGTTAATAAATACTTTTACGACTGCAAAGGTACAAAATAAAATTGACATGAACAAACAATTCTGAAAAAAAACACTGCGGCGGACATCTTTTTTCGAATCTTCCCGGACATGACGTGGAGGCGTGAAGGTGGCGGTAGAACCGCTGTTTGAAATTATATTTTGCAGGATGGAATATTTTTCTTACTTTTGCATTTTATTTTTGAATCAAATAAATAATAATATATGAATATCACAACCACACTCTCTCAGGCAGTTGCCGACGCACTGAAATCGCTCTACGGCATCGAGGCCGCACCGGAAAGCATCGTTTTGCAGGACACCCGCAAGGAATTCAAAGGCGATTACACCCTCGTGGTGTTCCCCTATGTGAAGCAGGCGCGAAAGAGTCCGGAGGCGGTGGCCAACGAGATTGGCGAGGCCGTGAAAAGCAGCCTGCCGCTGGTGGAGGGCTACAATGTCATCAAAGGGTTCCTCAACTTCGAGATTTCGGACGGGTACTGGACCTCTTTCGTTGCCGAGAAGGCTGCCGACGAAGGCTTCGGCCTCCGCGCAGTGGACCCGAACGAAGCTCCAGTGGTGGTTGAATATTCGTCGCCCAACACCAACAAGCCGTTGCATCTAGGCCATATCCGCAACAACCTCCTGGGCTGGTCCGTCAGCCAGTTGCTTGCCGCCAACGGCGCCAATGTGAAGAAGGTCAACCTGGTGAACGACCGCGGTATCCATATCTGCAAGAGCATGTTGGCCTGGCTGCGCTACGGCAACGGCGAGACCCCCGAGAGCACCGGCATGAAAGGGGACCACCTGGTGGGCAAATATTATGTGGAGTTTGACAAACACTATAAGGAAGAAATCAAGAAGCTGATGGAGAATGGGGTAGAGGAGGAGCAGGCCAAGAAGGAGGCGCCCCTGATGGTGGAGGCACAGCAGATGCTGAAACGCTGGGAAGAAGGAGACAAGGAAGTCCGCGCCCTGTGGGAGAAGATGAACGGTTGGGTGTATGCCGGATTCGACGAGACATACCGCCGCCTCGGTGTCGGCTTCGACAAGGTATACTATGAATCAAACACCTATCTGCTCGGCAAAGAGTTGGTGCAGAAGGGATTGAATATGGGCGTATTCTACCGCCGCGCCGACGGGGCCGTATGCTGCGACCTCACGGGCGACGGCCTCGACCAGAAGGTGCTGCTGCGCAGCGACGGCACCAGCGTGTACATGACTCAGGACCTCGGTACGGCCCAGTTGCGCCACAACGACTTCGGTGCCGAACGCCTGATTTATGTCGTTGGCAACGAGCAGGATTATCACTTCAAGGTGCTGAAACTCATCCTCGGAAAACTGGGATTCGACTGGGCCGACAAAGTTTACCACCTCAGCTACGGCATGGTGGAACTGCCCAACGGCAAGATGAAAAGCCGCGAAGGCACGGTGGTGGATGCCGACGACCTCATAGACGAGATGGAGAAGACCGCCGAGGAGATGAGCCGCGAACACGGCAAGAACGACGAGCTGAGCCCCGAGGAACAGAAACACCTTTATCACATCCTCGCCCTCGGAGCCCTCAAATATTTCATTCTCAAGGTAGACCCGACGAAGAACATGCTGTTCAATCCCGCCGAGAGTATCGATTTCAACGGCAACACAGGTCCCTTCATCCAGTACACCCACGCCCGTATCCGCAGCATTGTGCGCAAGGCCGGGGAGAGTGGGGGAGAGACCCTCGATGGTGTGCAGATGAACGAGAAAGAGCGCATGGTGGTCAAGGCACTGCACTCCATGCCCGAAACAATCCGTCAGGCGACCGTAGCCTACAGCCCCGCAATGGTAGCAAACTACGCATATGACCTGGCCAAGGCATTCAACAGTTTCTATCAGGACACTCCCATACTGAAGGAGACCGACCCGAAGGTGAAGCATTTCCGCGTGACACTGTGCGCCATGGTAGCCACGGCACTGAAGAACACCATGACCATTCTTGGAATTGAAGTACCTGAAAGAATGTAAACTATATGGATCTTTTTGAACTTCCAATCGATATTCCGTCGTATCTTTGCGACCGCCATGACCGTCTGCACCCTTGGGCAGCCGTGAGGCTGTGCCAGGAGGTTTCCGAATTCCACAGCAAAGCCACCGGTATCGGCTACGAGGACATGGTCAGCCAGAACCGCATATGGATTATCTCGCGCGCGTACTATATTATTTATAGGCGTCCTGCGGCCTTCGAAAAGGTTATGTTAAGTACGTGGTCTCGCGGCAACGATGGTCTTTTTGCCTTCCGCGACTACCGCATGGTGGACACAAAGGGCGAGACACTCCTGGCCGGCACAACCTATTGGCCCGTGATTGATTTCACATCGCGTAGGCCCATCCGCCTGAAAGAAGTCCTGGACAACTACGAATACCGTTACGTGGAAGCCACGGACCACAGCACGCTGGAGCGTCTGCGGTTGCCCGACATGACCAATCCGGACGGACAGTTTGAACAGCCGGCGCTGTTTTCGCTGATCGACCACGCCCAGCACGTCAACAATTCGGAATACGTCAAACTGGCCATCGACAGTATGATGCAGACCAATTTCGACATTGACAAACCGTTCGGCATCGAAGTCAATTACCAACACGAAACACAACCCGACGACACGCTCTCAGTTTTGCGTAAACAGGACAACGGTGCAACTTTTGTCCAAATATCGAATTCTCGTGGACTTAGCGTAGCGGCGAAAATCATGCAGATTTAAAAGGACTGCTATTTTTTAGTTAACGGCAATCTACACTTATTCTGCGAATTTGATGTCGCAGAATAAATTGTTGTGGTTTATTCGTATTTTGTTAATTAATAAAAATTGAATATCATGGTTATGTTAAGTGGAAATATTTAATTTATATTCCGTATTATTTACAGGTTATCCTCCGGATTATTGTTTGGCGGCAGCGACTAGTGATTGCAAATCGATATGGCAGTCGTGTTTCAGTTGGGATATGCTGCCGTGAGTGACGAATTCGTCGGGAATGGCTAAAACGCTGATACGCGATACCTGGTCAGGATGATGCTCGACAAAATATGTTTCCACCGCTTCGCCAAAGCCTCCCAGTCTGACGCCGTCCTCAATAGTTACAATACGCCTGTATCCTTTGGCGGCAATGGCGTCGAGTAAATGTTCGTCCAAAGGTTTAAGAAAACGCATGTCATAAACGGCTGCCGAGATGCCCTCGTTGGCGAGTGTGTCGGCGGCAGCAAGAGCGTCGTTGCCCGGGAACCCGAGGCTGACGAAAGCCACGTCGCTCCCCTCTCGCAGGCAGCGCCCCTTCCCTATCTCGATGGCTTTCATGGGCGACTGCCAGTCGCTGTAGACGCTTGCGCCACGCGGATAGCGTATGACTATGGGACCGTGGCCGGGCTGTTGGGCGGTATACATCATGTCGCGCAGCTCGTGGTCGTCCATGGGAGCACAGATTGTGAGACCGGGAACGGGCCGGAGGGCCGCCAAGTCGAAGACACCGTGGTGCGTGGGACCGTCGTCGCCCACAAGGCCTGCCCTATCCAGACAGAAGACGACAGGGAGATTCTGGAGGGCAACATCGTGGATAATCTGGTCGTAGGCGCGCTGGGCGAACGAAGAGTAGATATTGCAAAACGGCACCAGCCCTTGCGCTGCCAGTCCGGCGGCGAAGGTAACGGCATGCTGCTCCGAAATGCCCACATCGAAGACGCGGTCGGGCATGCAGTCCATCATCATGTTCAGGGAACAGCCTGTGGCCATGGCCGGCGTGATGCCCACAATGGCGGGGTTCTGTTTGGCGAGCTCGATGATGGTGTGGCCAAAAACCTCCTGGAATTTGATAGGTTTGCCCTGCGTACTACTCAGTATCTGCTGCCCTGTCTGTGCATCGAATTTGCCGGGCGCATGATACACTATAGGGTTCTGCTCCGCCTGTTTGAGGCCTTTGCCTTTGCGGGTCACCACATGCAACAGCATGGGGCCTCCGAGGTTCTTCAGACGTTCGAGGATTTCCGTCAAACGCACGATGTCGTGTCCGTCGACGGGTCCAAAGTATCTGATGCCGAGAGCCTCGAAGACATTGGGGGTGCCAAGGGCGATGGTTTTCGCCAAGCGGGTCATCTTCTGTGCGAACCCTTTGGACCGCTGGCTGAAGCCCTTGCCGGTGTCCAGCCGTTGCCACACCTGCTCCTTCAGCTGGTTGTAGCGCGGCGACGAGGTGATGCGCATCAGGTTGTTGTTGAGGCCGCCGACGGCCTTGTCGATGGAGATACCGTTGTCGTTGAGAATGACGATGATATTGGCTTTGGTGATGCCGACATTGTTGAGGGCTTCAAAGGCCTGGCCACCGGTGAGCGAGCCGTCGCCGATGACGGCAATGTGCTTGCGGGTATCGTTGCCCTGCATGCGCGATGCCACGGCCATGCCGAGGGCTGCGGAGATGGATGTGGAGCTGTGGCCCGTGCCGAAAGCGTCATATGGACTTTCACTCATCTTGGGGAAACCGCTGATGCCGCCGTAGGTACGCACCGTCTGGAAGGCTTCGCGACGGCCGGTCAGAATCTTGTGCGCATAGGATTGATGACCCACGTCCCAGATAAGCTTGTCGTCGGGCGTATTGAAAACATAGTGCAGAGCCACTGTCAGTTCCACCGTTCCAAGACTCGAGGCCAGATGGCCGGGATGGGTGGAGAGGGTATCGACAATATAGGAGCGCAGCTCGTCGGCAATGGACTGGAGCTGGTTGGGTTTTAACTTCTTGAGGTCGGCAGGACTATTGATATCGCGCAGGGTCATGTCTGGTGTTTAGTGTTTGGGGTTCAGTTATCGCCGTTTCGGTTAAAATCATAGCTGGGAGCCTGCTTGGGCAGCGGGGCAAAGTCCTTGTTCAGCTTTTTGTTGGTGAGGCGGCCTTGGGCACCCGTGCGGAGTTCCCATTTGCCATCGACGAAGGCAAAAGCCAGCTCGGTGCCCGACGGCACATAGTATTGGTATAGGCCTTCCATGCCTGGGATCTGGGGCTCGAGCTCATCGAATATGATCACCTTCTCTTTGTGCTCCTTCACGATTTCTACCGTGCGGTGACGGTTGGTGCCTTTCACCTTCTCGCGTTTGTGCTCCACCTCCTGCACCGTCTGGGTCTCGTAGCCGAGGCTCACCATGGCGTCGTTGGTATACTCCAGCACCACGCGGCGCTGGTTGCGCATGCGTCGGAACAGCGGGGCGCCGAATTGAGGCTCGCCGCCCTTGATCCACACGGGCTCGATGACCTTGCGGTCCGTGATGTTGTCCACCCCGTTCCAGCCCAGAAGGGTGTAGTAGGTGCGTTCGCCGGCGCTGACCTGGATAAGCTCCTGGTAGATGGAGCCGAACCAGTTATCGGCCGTGAGGACACTCTCCTCGCGGTTCATGATTTCCTCAGACTTGTCGTTGAGCAGCCGGTAGACATATTCCTCTTCGCGCTCGTTGTAGTACTGCACGATGCCAAAGCACTCGAACTCGCCGTTGTCGCGGATGACGGCCCAGGAGAAGATACGGAACTTGCCGTCGGGGGCCGTAAGCACGGACACATAGTCGGGCAGCGTCCACTTCCAACGTTCGGACTCCTCCTCGTCGAGGGCCTTGCAGAGCAGCTGCACAGCCTCCTCCGAAGCCAGGTAGCGTTCATTGTCGGTGGGGGCGCCGGCGATGCGCTCAATGAGCGTGGACAAGCGCGACTGATAGCTCTGCATCAGCGCTTTGTCCTGTGCTCCGGCCACGGTGGCCACTGCCATAAGCAGCTCCAATATAATGGTTCTTTTTATATTCATACCATATCTTAACGCAACGGTCGTTTTTTTATTGTCATCGATGGTAAAATTTATTTCAGATTTCCATGTTACACCTGGATTTCGCGAAGCGGGGAATTCTCAACAAGCATTGCCTCAGGCTCCGGCTATTCGGTAATGCTTTATTTATTTTCGCGCATACGCGAAAAAATTCGTATCTTTGCAGATTGAATTTTTGATTCTTATATGGCTAATACAAACATAGACAAACTGATAGTGATCGGCGACAGGGTGCTGATCGAGCCTTCTGTGGCCACCAAGAAGACCAAAGGGGGGCTCCTGCTGCCCGCCGGATACCAAGAGAAGGAGGATGTGCAGACGGGCTATATCCTCAAGTGCGGCCCCGGCTATCCCCTACCCTCCTCCGACGACGGCGAGGCCTGGAACCCCGCCGACAGCGAGCCCCGCTACCTGCCCCTGCAGGTGAAACCCGGCGATATGGCCATCTTCCTGCTGAAGAACGCCGTGGAAATAAAATACGACGGCAAAAAATATTTCATCGTGCCCCAACAGGCCATCCTGATGGTGGAACGGGACGAGTTTTAAAACAGATAATGATTATGACAAGCAACGAAATACGCAAAGCCTTCCTCGATTTCTTCGAGAGCAAGCAACACCATGTGGTGCCGAGCGCACCGATGGTCATCAAGAACGACCCGACGCTGATGTTCACCAACGCCGGCATGAACCAGTTCAAGGACATCTTCCTCGGCAACCAGCAACGCCAATGGCCCCGCGCCACCGACAGCCAGAAGTGCCTCCGCGTCAGCGGCAAGCACAACGACCTGGAGGAAGTGGGACACGACACCTACCACCACACCATGTTCGAGATGCTGGGCAACTGGAGCTTCGGCGACTACTTCAAGAAAGAGGCCATCGCCTACGCCTGGGAATTCCTCACCGAGGTGATGAAGATTGACAAGAGCTGGCTCTACGTTACCGTCTTCGGCGGCGACGAGAAGGAGCACCTCGACATGGACACCGAGGCCTACGGCTACTGGAAGGAGCACATCAGCGAGGACCGCATTCTGCGCGGCTCGAAGAAGGACAACTTCTGGGAGATGGGCGACCAGGGCCCCTGCGGCCCCTGCTCCGAAATCCACGTCGACATCCGTCCCGACGAGGAGAAGGCCAAAATCCCCGGCCGCGACCTCGTCAACAAGGACAACCCCCAGGTCATCGAGGTGTGGAACCTCGTCTTCATGCAGTACAACCGCAAGGCCGACGGCAGCCTGGAGCCCCTGGCCGCCAAGCACATCGACACCGGCATGGGCTTCGAGCGCCTCTGCATGGTGATGCAGGGCAAACGCTCCAACTACGACACCGACGTCTTCCAGCCCCTCATCCAGGAGATTGCCCACAAGTGCAGCAAGGTCTACGGACAGAACGAGGAGGCCGACATCGCCATGCGCGTCTGCGCCGACCACCTGCGCGCCGTCAGCTTCAGCATCGCCGACGGCCAGCTGCCCTCCAACGTCAAGGCTGGCTATGTCATCCGCCGCATCCTGCGCCGCGCCGTGCGCTACGGCTACACCTTCCTCGGCTTCACCGAGCCCTTCCTCAACACCCTCGTCCCCACCCTCGTGGGCCAGATGGGACACCAGTTCCCCGAGCTGCAGAAGCAGCAGGAACTCATCCAGCGCATCATCCTCGAGGAGGAGCAAGCCTTCCTGCGCACCCTCGCCGGCGGCATCAAACGCTTTGAAGAATACGCCGCAAAATGCACCACCAAGGTGGTCGACGGCGACTTCGCCTTCGAGCTCTTCGACACCTACGGCTTCCCCGTCGACCTCACCCAGCTGCTGGCCACCGAAAAAGGCATGACCGTCGACATGGACGGCTTCCAGCGCGGCCTGGCGGCACAGAAAGAACGCAGCCGCGGCGCCGCCAAGGTCGAAAACGACGACTGGCAGGAGCTCATGCCCGGCGTGGAACAGGAGTTCATCGGCTACGACGAGCTGGAGGCCGACGTGCACATCGTCCGATACCGCCACGTCAAAGCCAAGGACAAGGAGTTCTACCAGCTGGTGTTCGACCGCACCCCCTTCTACGGCGAAAGCGGTGGCCAGGCTGGAGACACGGGAGAATTGAAAATTGAAAATTCAAAATTGAAAATTGTCAATACAAAGAAAGAGAACGGGTTGATTGTCCACATTGTCGATGCTAAGGATTTTGAACAGTTAGCCTCACAGGTTTCAATTTTCAATTCTCAATTTTCAATTTCGGTCGACGCCGCCAAACGCCAGGCCACGGCCTGCAACCACTCCGCCACCCACCTCATGCACCACGCCCTGCGCCAGGTCCTCGGCGAGCATGTGGAGCAGAAAGGCTCCAGCGTCGACCCCGACCGCCTGCGCTTCGACTTCAGCCACTTCGCCAAACTCAGCCACGAGGAAATCCGCGACGTGGAACGCCGCGTCAACGACATGATCCGCCAGTGCCTGCCTCTCGAGGAGCACCGCCAGATGCCCATCGCCGAAGCACAGAAACTCGGCGCCATGGCCCTCTTCGGCGAGAAATACGGCGACCGCGTGCGCGTGGTCAAATACGGTCCCAGCATCGAATTCTGCGGCGGCACCCACGTGCAGAACACCGGCATGATCGGCTCCTTCCGCATCGTCAGCGAGGGCGCCATCGCCGCCGGCATGCGCCGCATCGAGGCCGTCACCGCCCGCGCCGCCGAGCAGTACGCCGACGCCCAGCAGGAGCAGCTGGCCTCGCTGGCCGACCTCTTCAAGGGCACCAAGGACCTCGCCGCCTCCATCGCCAAGCTGCAGGACGACAACGCCGCCCTCAAGGCCGAAGTCGAGGCCCTCAAGAAAGAGAAAGCCGCAGGCGTGGCCCGCGACCTCGCTGCCAAGCTCGACGCCAACCCCGTGCTCGTCCAGCGCATGGACACCGACGTCAACGCCCTGAAGGACGCCGTCATGGCCCTGCGCAACGAGCGTCCGCAGATGGCCGTGGTCCTCGGCAGCGTCACCGCCGGCAAGCCCGCCCTGCTCATCGTCCTGGGCCAGGCCCGCGTCGACGCCGGCCTCAACGCCGGCCAGATGGTCCGCACCCTCGGCAAGGAAATCCAGGGTGGCGGCGGCGGACAGCCCCACTTCGCCACCGCCGGCGGCAAGAACCCCGACGGTCTCGACCGTGCCCTCGCCCTCGCCAACGAGCTGATCAAATGACGCATACCCATCCGCAGGCCCACCGCCTGCAACACGAAAAGGACACAGGCCGCAAGCCTGCGTCCTTTTTTTATACCCAAACCCCTGTCCGATAGCCACATCTGACGTCCCTTCTCATATCGTTCCTATATACTTCTCATATAGTTCTTATATACTAAATATAAGAAGTATATGAGAAGTATATGAGAACGATATAAGAACAATATAAGAAATGCCGAATTATGTACCTATCGGGTAGGTATTAGGTGGGAGGTTGGTAGGAGGTTGGTGGCAGGAAATTGGAGGTCGGAGGGGATGGAAAAAAATCGTCCTGCAGTTTCCATTTTTATTCGTATCTTTGCAGGCTGAAATGGAAGACACGCAGGTATACTATGTCGATGTGCTGCTGCCGCTGCATCTGCCTGGCACCTACACATATAGGGTGCCGCAGGAGTACAACGGACAGGTGCAGATGGGCGCAC
>Ga0310697_10007854_pt1 | contig 9997 bp, 10 predicted proteins | sample 172DNAGHGlowgp2_FD_203883 | JGI IMG/M metagenome (GOLD analysis project Ga0310697, IMG submission 203883) | Sheep rumen microbial communities from Palmerston North, Manawatu-Wanganui, New Zealand - 1728 DNA GHGlow gp2 (v2) (version 2) | ecosystem: Host-associated > Mammals > Digestive system >...
TTTTTCAACACACATGTCGGTGTGGGCGGCACCTATTCCTTTGACCCAAGGGAAATCGACTACAGGTATAACGGCCCGCTCACCAACAACCCTATGGTGGCCAATCTTTATGAATCGTGCCATAGCATAATGGGACATGTCAAATTCAACTGCATCAACAAGAAGCACTTTGTCCTCTACATCAAGGCCGACGCAGGTGTTTGCTTTTGGGGCTATCGGCTCAAGGAATACCAACCCGAATTGTTCGGCGTCAACTTGCCCGATCAACACTGCTGCTTCGCATGGCAAACCGCTGCCGGCATCGAAGTAGGCAACGACCGCATCGCCGGTTTCGCCCAATGTGGCGTCGGCATGGAAGGAAATTTCAGCTTAGGAATCAGATACAAATTTAACAACAAGGCACAATGAAAAAGTTATTGATATTAGGCATGACGCTCCTTATGATGAGTTCATGCGTTAAGCACGCACAAGTCTATTTGCTGCTTTCCGAGGAAGAAGCAGCTGCCATCCCTTACCAAATGGGGCAGACCGTTAAATTCCTCAACCAAAACGGTGACACAGTGACCTATGAAGTCACTCGCGACGTCACCTATCCTTACAACGACGGACAATACATCAACGCCATCAACGGCGGTGACGTATCGCACCACGAAAGATACAACTACAATTGCTACGCCCGCACCGTGATACTCACCACCGATGGACAACCGTACAATAACCGATTTTGTTTCACCATACGACCTGAAAAGGATTTCACTTTTTCTTTCCGTTTCGGTGACCAAGAATTCGATTTGGAAGGCAGTCTATACACCAACAGCCCTTGTTCCATCAATGGTGATAACTATGAGTCCGTTCACCATCAGATTCTTTACAGCCAATACACTGGCGAGTTGATTTACGACTGGTATTACAATGAGGAGTTTGGCTTGCTCTATTTCCAAAAAGGCGATTTCTCATTGACAAGGATACCATAACCGCAATAAGCATGAAAACCAAACACTTATCATTAATTACAATCTTGTTTGTCACCTTGATCACGGCTTCTTGCAGTAAGCCATACAATACGAACGACCTCATTGACGACAAGAATAAAATCGACATCAAAGGCTCGTTGAGCAACGGCGACATGCGCTATCCGAACATCGAAGCGGGTTATTGGGGTAAGACCGTTTATGTGTACTTCCACGATTATATGGGTGAGTGCGTCGTCAGCATCAGCAACAGACAAGACCATGTCGTTTTTTGCGACACCGTAACTTCGGGATACGACACAGGAACGCGATTCTATATGGGCGACCAACCCTTGGGTCGCTACCACCTCGTTATCAGCAACGGTACCGAAGAAGCCGAAGGATGGTTCAACAATTTCCGCATTGTAGCAGTTAAACCGCATTAAATTCAAGATTTAAAGATTTAAAATTCAAATAATTATGAAAAAGCGAATCATTCTATTAAGCTTGGTTATCGCCTTTGCGGTGCCCGTCTTCGCGCAGCTCGACACCATCCGGAGCAACAAGAACGAGTTCAGCATCGGCTATGGGCACTTTCCTGCAAGCAGCTTCCGCTACCGTCCAGGCTGCTTGATTTATCCCGAAACGGACAACATCGGTGCGTTTTATGTCACCTACACGCGCCGCCTCACCAAGGTGCTCGGCATTGGCGTCACCGCCTGCGTCGACCCCATCATCCTCAACTACCACGACCGCGTGAACGGCGAGCGCACCCTCGTCTGCAAGGTAAACCAAAACAGCATTGCCATCCTGCCACACCTGAAAATCAACTGGTTGAACACCAAGTATGTAAACCTTTACAGCAAAGTGGCTCCCATCGGCATTCGCTATTGCACCTACAAGCAAAAGGAGTACTATCCCGACCTTTATGAAATACAGTCGCCCTACGATTCTTTCACCGACCACATTGACTATGCCTACCAAATCACACCCATCGGCATCGAGATTGGCACCAAACGTTGCGCCGGCTTCATGCAAATCGGCATGGGCATGGAAGGCGCGATTAGCATCGGTTTTCGTTACGGACTAAAAGATAAGGAGTAAACACCATGAAAAGACATCTGATATTTTGCATCGCCCTTATGGCATTAATGACCTCTTGCGTGAAAGAACCCACCATCCTTCTTCGTCTTTCGGCCGAGGACGCCGCCGCCATCCCCTATCAGAAAGGACAGACGCTCGACTTCGTGAACGAAAACAACGACACACTCACCTTCACCGTCACCTACGATGAGACAAAGCCCTTCTCGGAAGACTATTGGGAATACCCCTACAACGGTAAAATGTCCATCATCCGCCAGCCTTGGTGCTATGCAAGGACGGTGCAAATGTACAGCCATTCCGACAGCACTAATGCCCTTATAATGTTCACCGTCATTCCCGAAAAATTCCTTTATTTCCGGAACAATGAAATGGCCCTTCCATACATCGACCTCAAAGGAGAGACACAGACCATGGAAGTGAATGGCGTGACTTACGAGAACGTCCATGTCAATTCCTACACCAACCCCACAGGCGAGTACTTCCACCTGTTGTACTACAGCGAGGAAGTCGGCCTGATTGCAGTGAAGAACCAAAACCATTCGCTGACGCTTTTGCCCTAGATCTGAGAATCTTGGTAATTCAACCGAAATACAGGAAAATACACTGATTCTGATACCAAGTCCTTAAAAGGTACTATTTTTGTAACCTATATTGAATAGAGACAATTGAACCATTAAACACACTAACAAAATGAAAAAGACCATTTTAACCCTCGTCATGGCACTTTTCGCCATCACCACGTTTGCACAGAACGAAGAAAACAGCGTCCGCATCCCAAGTGGCTATCAAGGTTTCCTTGAATATGGCAACAATTGGACCGTGTTCGACAAAGAAATGCCGAATACCATCGGACTGACGACCACCCACGGTTTCTATTTCAACGGCCACATGTTTGCCGGTATCGGCATCGGTTTCGATGCTTGCAGCGATTTCGGCCTCTTCCCGATTTACGCCAATGTGCGTTATGTCTTCTCCAACAAGTCGGCAGTCAGCCCGTTCATGAGCCTGCGCCTGGGTTCCTACATCTCGGAACAAGTTGGTGCCTACGGCGACTTCGCCTTCGGTGTGCGTTTTGCCTCCAAGCGCGACTTCGCCATCAGCATGATGGTGGCCGCCACCTATTATGACAAGATGAACTACAGCGTTTGGGAAGATTACCAAAACGAATATGGCGAGTGGGAAGGTCACCGCGTGAACAAGACCGTCAATCCATCGAGTGTATCGTTGAGAATCGGCATCGAGTGGTAAGGGCCGTTCACCGTTACAGCCCTACATAGCGCATTTGAATTGAAAAAACACTACCTTTGCACCATCAAATCAATCCTACAACGCTATGAAAAAAACCTTTTTACTTCTTTGCTTGGCCTTTATGGCCTTTTCAGTCAACGCTCAAAACCTGAAGGCCCTCACATGGGGTGGGCAGCAACGCCAATATCTCGAATATGTGCCTTCGACTTATTCGTCCGAGACACCCGCACCCGTGCTCTTTATGCTGCATGGCTTGGGCGACGACGCCACCAACTTCTTCAACGCAACCAATGTCAGGACCACGGCCGAACAACGCGGTTGGATCGTGGTATGCCCGCAAGCCTTGGACTTCAACCTGCAGACCCCTCTTGGCGGCTATGACTTCGGAACCAGTTGGAACGCAGGCATCACCGTCACAGTGCAATTGGAGTTGTATGGCATGCCTTTTGATTTTGACGTCACTGTCAACCCCGATGCCGACGACAGCGGTTTCCTGATGGCCACTTTGGAGGCCCTCAATGAGGAATACACCATCGAACCCGACAGCGTGTTTTTCGCCGGCTTTTCGCTCGGCGCCTGTATGAGCCACCGTATGGCCATCGAGCACGGCGACCGCATCAATGCCATCGCTGCCGTGAGCGGCGTGGTGGGTAACGACATGGATGAAATGACCCCTACCGCCAACGTCAACGTGCTTGAAATCTTCGGCACCAGCGACGAGATGATTTCCTACGACAACGCCGAAATCTCGCTCCAAAGCTACGGCACCCACAGCATCGGCCTGCCTGCCGAAGCCACTGTGGAATATTGGCGCAACTTCAACCAATGCTCCGAGACGGCTATCTATGAAGAATATCCCGACCTCATCAACGACGGCTTGACCTTCGAGATGTATAGCTATCTCGACGGAACCGACGAAAGCCGTGTCGGCTTCATCAAGGTGAACAACGGCCTGCACCGCTGGTACATTGGCGGCAACAATGATATTGATTATACCGAAGAAATCGTCAAATTCTTCACTGGCACCATCGATGTGACCGATGTCAACGAACAATCAGAGACAAAGTCGACTGTCTTCCCCAACCCGGCCAAGGATTTCATCCAAGTTGAAGGCAACGTCAACATCTACGACATCTGCGGTAAGCTCGTGATGAAAGGCGCTGGCAGACTCGACGTCTCTTCGCTGCCCGAAGGCATGTACTTCGTGAAATCGGAAAACGACTGCACCAAACTGATCATCAACAGATAAATAGGCACCGCTACTAATATTCTCTAACCGAACTGATCCGAGCCGACTGATGGTCGTATGATTTCGGATTCGTTCGGTTAGAGTTTTTTTGCCTAAATCAAGGATTAGGCAACAGGTTTCCTTCCCTCGCATGGAAATCTTAATTCATCAATCTTTTGCAAAAAGACCGATATACTCTTTCCCTTCGGGAGTAATGGGCAAATCCTCCTCAGAAACAACCGTAAAAACATAAACCAGCTCCTTCTCGTTCTTGGCCTCCCGGATATATTGCCGCTTCAACTTTGGATTTGCTCCTGATAGCCTCAGCGTTTCCGTCATCTTCCGCTTGAGTGTTTTCTCTGGGGTATCGCCGAAAGCCACATGCCACCAATAACGCCTTTTGGTCTCACCTTTGCCATTAATGACATGCAGATGCGCAACAGGATGCAGCATCTTGTTTCCTTCGTGCAACTCCACATACATAGCCCTTCCAATGATGTTGCCCCGCTCGTTGACAATGGGCAGGAATTCGGTGGGATTCTCTTCGGGCTCAAACCGGCGCGGTCCATCTGCTTGGACTGGCACGGCTACAGTTTCGTTTTCAACAACCGGCTGTGCCTGTTCCGTCGGCTTAGGCTGCTCTTCAATGATTCTTCGGGGGCGTCTTTCTGTTGTTATAGCTGTTTGAGTGGGCTTGTCTTGTATAATCTGCGTGAGTTCCATTGGCTCAAACGACACCTCCTCCACTTTTATCCTCTCCGAGCCTTTCAACTCGATGACATCGCCCGCCTTCTTCCCTATCAACAACTTGGCAATGGGTGAGATGAAGGAGATGAGGCCTTTGTTCACATCGGCTTCGTCCACCCCTACAATCCGCACCACACGTCCGTTGTAGCGCACCCAGGCCCCAAAGCTGACTGTATCTTTTTTGGACTTGGAAAGGTCGACCTCTATGGCGTTATTGATACGGTCAACGAGCAGTTTGATTGATGCGTCAATGAAGTTGACCATGATGTAGTTGTCGCCCGCCTTGACACGCTCTGCCTCAAGGTCCTTCAACTCCTCTTTGAGTGCCTCAAGCCCTTCTTTCGTGACATAGTTGGGGACGCCTTCGGGCAAATACGCCCGCATCGGCACCCTCGGAATCTCTTCTTGATCGCCTTCTTTGATGAAGCCTCTGCTCATGGAGTAGTATCTCTAAAAATAGTACAATGGCTTGGCTGTAAGCTATCAGCAGTCAGCCTTCAGCCTCGTTCCAACCGAGCTGATAGCTGACTGCTGAAAGCTGATAGCTTCTCTACTTATTTAATCACCAGCTCATCAATAATGTTCTGGCACTTACCCACCTTCTCGATGCACCAGAGCAGATAGCGGGCGTCCATGCAGATGGTGCGCTGCACTTTGTTCTCGAAGCTGAGGTCGCCGCTCATGGCTTCCCAGTTACCGTCGAAGGCCAAACCTATGAGGTTGCCCTCGCCGTCGATGACGGGACTGCCCGAATTGCCACCCGTGATGTCGTTGGTGGTGATGAAGTTGACGACCAACTCACCGTTTTCGTTGGCATAGCGGCCATAGTCCTTCTTGGCCACAAGGTCGCGTACATCCTGCGGAATGTCGAACTCCCAGTTGCCGGGCACGTACTTGGCCATCACGCCATCCATGGTGGTGTAGTAGTTATAGTTGACGGCATCGGCGGCCTTGTAAGGCTCCACGGTGCCGTAGGTCAGACGCATGGTGAAGTTGGCATCCGGATAGAAGTTGCGGTCGCTCTGCATCTCCATCAAGCCCTTCATGTAAAGGCGCTCGCCTTGGTTGCCGAGGTTCTGGGCTTCTTCATAGCGAGCATAAAGTTCTTGATATGACTCAATAATATTCATAGAAAGGGCATAGATGGGATCTTTGTCAAGGGATTTGGGCTTCTCCATCCACTTCTCCAAACGGGCTTGGTCAGTGAAGATGGACTTTTCGAAGGCCTTGGCAACATAAGCACTGAAATCGCCGTTGTTTTCGTCCCCGATGCGTGTGACTTCGCTCGGACGAAGCTCGGCGGGGATGTTTTTATAGAACAAAGCCAGTAAAGCGGCAGTCACATCTTGGTCGAGGGGCATGCTATAGTCCTTGAAGAAGGTCTCCACAGCAGGCTGCATCTTCTCGGCAGCGGCTTTGATGTCGGCTTTGTCGGCCTTGTCCTCAAACATCTGGTTGATACGCATAAACCTACGGCTGAAGGCGATGGCCTCGCCGCCGTTCCAGCCCGCCTCGCGATGGTAGACAAACGACTTCTCGATTTCATCGAGGATGTTCCACTTTTTGACAATGCCTTTGAAGATGTCACCATATTCGGCCTTGCGGCTGGCATCGGCGCCGACCCATCTGGCGAAGTCTTCCTCTTGAGCTTGGCGGCGTTCATAGACGTGGTTGCGCTTAAGCTGCTTCACCTGACCGATGTAGTATTTCCAATAGTTCGACACGCTGGCCTGCTTGGAGGCATATTTGATGAACACCTCTTGGTCGGCGTCCATGTGCTTGCGGTAGTTCTCGAGTTTGGTGGTGCGGCAGTCGATGATGGCAGGGCCTTCTTCTTCGATGACATTCTTCACCGTGTAGGAAGTGGAATAACGGTCGGTCGAGCCAGGATAGCCGAGAATCATGGCATAGTCGCCAGGCTTCACACCACCTAAATTAATAGGAAGGAACCACTTGCTCTTCATCGGGATGTTGTCGGCGCTATATTCGGCAGGGCTGCCATCGGGGGCGGTATAGACGCGGAAGATGTTGAAGTCGCCCTTGTGGCGCGGCCAGGTCCAGTTGTCGGTGTCGGCACCAAACTTGCCGATACCCCAAGGCGGGCAGCACACGAGGCGCACGTCCTTGTACTCGTCATACTCGAAGAGGATGTATTGGTTGCCGCTATAGAAAGGCACAATCTCAATGCGCACGTTGCGGTCGCCCTTGCGCTCCTTGGCAATTGAACGGCTGTTCTTGGCGACGATTTCATCGCGCTCAGCCTCGCTAGTCTGTGCCGTGACGCCTTTCAGCACTTCCTCGGTGACGTCTTCCACCTTATTTAAGAAGAGGACGGAGAGACCCGCGTTGGGCAGTTCCTCACTCTTGCTCTTGGCCCAGAAGCCGTCGGTGAGGTAGTCGTGTTCGATGGACGAGTGCTTCTGCACATAGCTCAAGCCGCAGTGGTGGTTGGTGAGCAGCAGACCTTCGGGAGAGATGATCTCGCCCGTGCAGCCACCACCGAATTGCACGATGGCGTCCTTGATGCTGGGTTGGTTGAAGCTGAAGATCTGCTCGGCTGTTAGTTTGCAGCCCATGGCTTGCATCTCGGCGAGGTTTTGTCCGTTGAGGGCGTAAGGCAGCCACATGCCTTCGTCGGCGCGAGCCACTGTCAAGGTCAGCATTAATGCTGCGATTAATGAGAATAGTTTTTTCATTTGATTATGCTATTTATCGAATTTTTGGCAAAAATAGTGATTTTATCATTCACATTCTAGAAATGTCATCATCACGCAAAAATCATCCAAAAGGGCTGAAATGAATGTTTTACTTTTCGGTTCATAAAAAACGAAGTAACAATATTGCCATTTTAAAGAAAAGTAGTATTTTTGCATCGACAAGTGCCGAAAAGTGTATCAACTATACACAAATCGGCAGTTATTAGTGTAAAAGTTATGGTTATCAAAAGAGACAATATCGACGTTTTCAAACAATGGAAGGACAAGCCAAAACGCAAGCCCATCCTTTTGAAAGGTGCCAGACAGATTGGAAAGACATGGGCGATGGAAACCTTTGGGAAAGAGTGCTTCGAGTATTGCGCCAAATTCGACTTCGACCGCCAGCCCGAAGTGAAGTCGGCTTTTCAGGTAACGAAAGACCCTCATCGAATCCTAAAAGAGTTAGCTTTTTATAGCGATGTGCCTTTAATTGCGGGCAAGACCTTGCTGATTTTCGACGAAATACAAGAATGTGAGGAAGCATTCAACAGCCTGAAATATTTTTGCGAAGAAGCTCCTGAATATCATATTATTGCAGCGGGTTCATTGCTCGGCGTGGCCGTAAAGAAGCGCAGGATGACGGTGCCTGTAGGCAAGGTAGAGGTGGTCAGGATGTTCCCTGTGTCGTTCAAGGAATTTCTGCGGGTCAGCGACGAAAAGACTTTTGGGTATGTGGAAAGCCTCATTGCACCTACACGTCTGCCTGAAATTGTCCTGAACAAGTTGAAGACCGAATACCGTCGCTACATGATTAGTGGTGGGATGCCCGATGCCGTGGTTGCCCTTTTGGAAAACCAAGGCATGCAGGCATTAGACCATATCTTACAAGGCATACTGGACTTGTATGAATTAGACTTTGCCAAATACGCCGAGCCGCGCGAGATTCCACGCATCCATGCCATCTGGCATTCGTTGCCCTCGCAATTAGGGAAACAGAACCGCAAATTTATCTATAAAGTGGTGAAAACGGGTGCTCGTTCCAAGGATTATGAGGACGCGCTACTGTGGCTCGAGGATGCTGGCATGATTTACCGCATCAACAACATCACCAAGCCAAGTATGCCCCTCAAGGCATACGAGAAACCTGACGCTTTCAAGGTGTATGCCTGTGACTGCGGCTTGCTCCGACGGTTGGCTAACCTTCCAGGCAACATCATAATGGATTCCGTTGCCAATTATACAGAATTCAAGGGTGCACTGGCAGAAAACGCAGTCCTACAGTCGCTCATGCCGATGATGGAAGGACAAACACCCAATTATTGGTCGCCAGAAAGCAAGGCAGAGGTGGAGTTTGTCATTCAATGGCAAGATGAAATCATTCCTGTCGAGGTGAAGGCCGAGAATTGTGTCAGTGGAAGAAGCATCACTGTGTACGACCAAGAATACCATCCAAAAAGCCGCATCCGTTTCTCTTTTCTCAACCTACAGCGTAATGGTAACCTGCTTAGTTGTCCTTCGCCTTTGGCCGAGTGGTGTTGGAAATGGATATAACAAAAAACCCCTCCTGATGGGGAAAAAGGAGGGGAAAAACAATATAAAGATTATGAAAAAAATCCGTATTTGGTTTTTCAATGCTCTCGCATCAAATTCTGATGCAAAGATAAGCATTAATTTCATTCACGGCACACTTTTGGACATTTTTTTTGGAAATTTTTCCAATTTTTTATCCCATCAGGGTACAAATCACCCTTTCCCGTCCACGTTGGAGCCGTGATCACGCGCCAGCAATCACTGCTTGGCGGCCATGACCAGCTGACCTCTGTAGTACAGGTCGCCGTCCACGTAGTAAGCACGGTGCATCACGTGCATGGTGCCAGTGGTAGGATCGATGGTCACGTTCGGGGTTTCAGCCTTGTAATGTGTTCTTCTCTTAGCGCCTCTGGTATGAGACTGTCTTCTTTTAGGATGTGCCATTTCTTTGTTATTTTAACTAGTTAATTACCAATTGTTTATTTATCGTTCAA
>Ga0310697_10007855_pt1 | contig 9996 bp, 5 predicted proteins | sample 172DNAGHGlowgp2_FD_203883 | JGI IMG/M metagenome (GOLD analysis project Ga0310697, IMG submission 203883) | Sheep rumen microbial communities from Palmerston North, Manawatu-Wanganui, New Zealand - 1728 DNA GHGlow gp2 (v2) (version 2) | ecosystem: Host-associated > Mammals > Digestive system >...
ACCTCGGCGATGTCGTCGGCAGTGACTTCTTCCTTGACCATCGCCTCGGTGCCTTGGGCAGAGCGCAATTGCTCCTGTATCTTCTGAATCTCAGCTTCAAGTGCCTGCAGGCTGCCGTAGCGTATCTCGGCCACTCGGCCATAGTCGCCCTCGCGTTCGGCACGGTCGGCCTCGAACTTCAGCTGTTCAATCTGCTGCTTGTTCTGCTGAATCTTGGAGAGCAGGGCCTTCTCGCCTTCCCACTTAGCATTGAAGGCGTTCACCTCCTCCTGCAAATCGCTAATCTCCTTGTTGAGCTTATCCAGTTTAGCGCTGTCGCCTTCACGCTTGATAGCCTCGCGCTCAATCTCCAACTGCTTCAGACGACGCGACTTCTCGTCCAGTTCCTCAGGCACGCTGTCGCGTTCCATACGCAGTTTGGCGGCGGCCTCGTCCATCAGGTCGATGGCCTTGTCTGGGAGGAATCGGTCTGTGATGTAACGATGCGAGAGCTCCACGGCGGCGATGATGGCATCGTCCTGAATACGCACACGGTGATGATTCTCGTAGCGCTCCTTCAGGCCACGAAGGATGGAGATACTTTCCAACGTGCCGGGCTCATCTACCATCACGCTTTGGAAGCGGCGCTCCAAGGCCTTGTCCTTCTCGAAGTATTTCTGGTACTCATCCAATGTGGTGGCACCGATGGCACGCAGCTCGCCACGCGCCAAGGCAGGCTTAAGAATGTTTGCAGCGTCCATAGCGCCTTCGCTCTTGCCGGCCCCGACGAGCGTGTGTATCTCATCGATAAAGAGGATGATACGCCCATCGGCCTTGACCACCTCGTTGATGACGCTCTTCAGTCGTTCCTCGAACTCGCCCTTGTACTTAGCGCCGGCTATCAACGCACCCATATCCAGCGAGAACAGCTGTTTCTCGCGCAGGTTCTCAGGCACGTCGCCACGCAGGATTCGATGAGCCAGTCCCTCGACAATAGCGGTCTTGCCGGTGCCCGGCTCGCCGATGAGGATAGGATTGTTCTTCGTGCGGCGCGAAAGGATTTGCAGCACGCGACGTATCTCGTCGTCACGCCCTATAACAGGGTCGAGCTTGCCTGCGCGCGCTTCCTCTATCAAGTTGCGCGCGTATTTCGAGAGGCTTTGATAAGTCTCCTCGCTCGACTGCGACTTCACCTGCTGTCCACCGCGCAACTCACGGATGGCAGCTGCCAGTTCTTTCTCCGTGACGCCTGCATCCTTAAGAATCTTGGCGGCAGTGCTGTTGCCGCCCACGAGGGCGAGCAGCAATATCTCCAAGCTTACGAACTCGTCGCCCTGCTTGCCCGCAAGTTCCTCCGCACGTACGAGTACATTATTTGTTTCACGCGCGAGGTAGGGTTCGCCACCCTCAACGCGCGGCAGGCTCTGCAGTTGAGCCTCAAGTGCCTGATTAACAGCCTGTTCGTTGACAGCCAACTTACGCAGCAAGAACTGCACAACCTGTTCGCCAGTCTTCAACAGAGCCGCGAGCAGATGCTCTGGCTCTATGGCCTGCTGCCGTCGACTCTCAGCCTGACGCACAGCCTCCTGAATGGCCTCCTGGGCCTTAATTGTAAATTTTTCAATCGTCATAATTATTGTGTTTTAAGTTTATTATTAATGCCTTTACTTGTGATGCAGCAAAAGCTATGCAAGCTCATTATGTGCAGCCAAAAAGTCGTAATTACTGCCTTTTTGACTGCTTGATAATATCATTTTTAAAAAAATAACCTCTTTTTCTTGTCACGGCTAAGCATTTTTAGTAACTTCGCACCGCAAACGCACTGATATACCAAAAAGACAAACTTATAATATTATGGGAAAAGTACTTATCATCGGCGCAGGAGGCGTGGCCACCGTAGCCGCACACAAGATTGCACAAAACCCCGAAGTGTTCACCGACATCATGATAGCTTCGCGCACTAAGGCCAAATGCGACAAGTTGGCTGCTGACGTGGAGCGCGCAACCGGCTACAAAGGAATAAAAACCGCCCGCGTTGATGCCGACAACGTGCCTGAGCTCGTGGAACTGCTAAACAGCTACAAGCCCGACATCGTCGTAAACCTGGCACTACCCTATCAGGACCTCACCATCATGGAGGCTTGCCTTGCTACAGGCTGCAACTACCTCGACACCGCCAACTACGAGCCCAAGGACGAGGCTCATTTCGAATACTCATGGCAATGGGCTTACCGCGAGAGATTTGAGCAGGCAGGCTTGACAGCCATTCTTGGTTGCGGCTTCGACCCGGGCGTAACGAGCATTTACACGGCGTATGCTGCCAAGCATCATTTCAACGAGATACAGTACCTGGACATTGTGGACTGCAATGCCGGCGACCACCACAAGGCCTTTGCCACTAACTTCAACCCGGAAATCAACATTCGCGAGATAACGCAGAAGGGATTGTATTGGGAGGACGGCAAATGGGTTGAGACCGAGCCGCTGGAGATTCACAAAGACCTCACTTATCCCGAAATAGGTCCGCGCGACAGCTACCTGTTGCACCACGAGGAGATAGAGTCGCTCGTCATCAACTATCCGACCATCAAGCGTGCTCGCTTCTGGATGACTTTCGGACAGCAATACCTCAAGCATCTCGAGGTCATTCAGAATATCGGCATGAGCCGTATCGACGAGATTGAATATGAAGCTCCGCTGGCCGACGGCTCCGGCACCGCAAGAGTGAAGATTGTGCCTCTGCAGTTCCTAAAGGCCGTGCTGCCCAATCCCCAAGACCTGGGCGAGAACTATGAGGGCCAGACCTCCATCGGTTGCCGCATACGCGGTATCGGTAAGGACGGCAAAGTGCACACATACTACGTTTACAACAACTGCTCGCACCGTGCAGCCTACGAAGAGACTGGCATGCAGGGCGTAAGCTATACCACCGGTGTGCCTGCCATGATAGGAGCCATGATGTTCCTTACCGGCAAATGGGTGAAACCCGGCGTGCACAACGTAGAGGAGTTCGACCCGGATCCCTTTATGGAACAGCTTAACAAACAGGGGTTGCCTTGGCACGAACTTCACGATGTGGATTTAGAGCTGTAGGCGCTTTACATTAAACATTAAACTTAATCACAATATATGGCAAAGAAAGAAGAACAGAAGCCCGCTGACGAGCGGGCGGCACGCTTGCAGGCATTGCAGGTGGCAATGGCTAAAATAGAGAAGGACTTCGGCAAAGGCAGCATCATGCGCCTCGGAGAACAAGTGACAGATAAAATCGACGTAATACCTACCGGTAGCATCGGTCTCAACTATGCACTCGGCGTAGGCGGTTACCCACGCGGACGAATCATCGAGATCTACGGCCCCGAATCATCAGGTAAGACCACGCTCACCATTCACGCCATAGCTGAGGTGCAGAAAGCAGGTGGCATAGCTGCTTTCATCGATGCAGAGCACGCATTCGACCCCACCTACGCTCAGAAGCTTGGTGTTAAGCTGCAAGATTTGTGGATCTCGCAACCCGACAATGGCGAACAGGCTCTGGCCATTGCCGATCAGCTCATAAGTTCGGCAGCCGTGGACCTTGTGGTCATTGACTCTGTGGCAGCGCTCACCCCAAAGGCTGAAATAGAAGGGGATATGGGCGACAATAAGGTAGGCCTGCAGGCTCGACTCATGAGCCAGGCCCTGCGCAAACTTACCGCCACAATCTCCAAGACGAAGACCTGTTGCATTTTCATCAACCAGTTGCGCGAGAAGATTGGCGTAATGTTCGGCAACCCTGAGACCACAACCGGTGGTAACGCACTCAAGTTCTACTCAAGCGTACGACTTGACATACGACGTGTGACAAGCGTTAAGGACGGCGACGAAATCATCGGCAACCAAGTTCGCGTGAAAGTAGTGAAGAATAAAGTGGCACCGCCATTCCGCAAGGCCGAATTCGAAATATCGTTCGGCGAAGGTATTTCAAGGAGTGGAGAGATTGTGGACCTCGGTGTGGAATACGAAATCATTAAGAAATCCGGATCTTGGTTCAGCTACAACGACTCCAAAATAGGACAAGGACGCGAGGCTGTGAAGAAGGTAATCCAAGATAATCCCGAACTGGCCGAAGAACTTGAAGCTGCCATCATCGCTAAACTGAACGAAGAGAAAAGTGCATAACCGGCAAGCCCCTTCCCACACGGGACGGGGCTTACCTATTTCTATAACATTCCATAAACTAACCAAACTATATTTCCAATGAAAAAGCTATTAATGACAATGGCTGCAATGGTCACTGCTGTTGCTATGAACGCAGAAGTGACTCTGCCAGGGTGGATGTCAAGTAATATGGTTCTGCAGCAGCGCACGACCATGCACCTGACGGCAAAAGCCAAGAAAGGCGCGACAGTGAAGATAACAACCTCGTGGGACAAACAAACCATGAAGGTCATAGCCGACAAACAGGACGGCACTTTTGCCTTCGACCTCAGTGTGCCTGCCGCCGGAGGACCTTACACACTGACCTTCGACGATGGCAAGAAACTGGTGCTCGACAACGTTATGGCCGGTGAGGTTTGGTTCTGCAGCGGACAATCGAACATGGAAATGCCGGTAAAGGGCTGGGGTATGGTCAACAATTGGGAACAAGAAGTGGCCAATGCCAATCACCCTCTCGTTCGACTTTTCCAAGTGGATCGCGCAGTTGCTCACACGCCACAGACCAACGTTCCCCGGGGTCACACTCAGGGTTGGGCCGTTTGCTCGCCCAAGATGGTAGAGGAATTCTCGGCTGCTGCTTATTTCTTCGCTCGCGAAGTGTCGCAGAAACTTGGTATTGCCGTTGGTGTCGTCAACAGCTCGTGGGGCGGTACACCGGCTGAAAGTTGGACAAGCCACGAAGCATTGGCAGAGGTAACCGGTTTTGAGGAGCACGAGAAACGAGTATTCGCCACTGGCTTCGATGAAACTAAATTCAACAAATTATACGATGAGGAACGTGCCGAATGGATGAAAGAGGTCTACGGCAACGACAAAGGACTCAACGAAGGGAACATTGACAACGCTCCCTGGGGAGCTGCCGACTTCGACGACAGCGCTTGGCAGACTATGGTTCAGCCCGCCCATTGGGATAATGTAGATGCACTCAAGAGTTTCGATGGCATTGTTTGGATGCGCCGCGTGGTGGATATACCGTCTAACCTGGCTGGACATGCTATCAAACTGAAGCTTGGACCTATCGATGATGAAGACATAACATATTGGAACGGCAAGCGGGTAGGCATGACTGCCGGCTGGAGCCGTGAACGCTCCTACACCGTGCCCGCAGAACTCGTAAAGGCCGGACGCAACGTAATCACAGTGCGCATTTACGATACTAGCGGCGATGGAGGCTTTGCAGCTGAAGCGGCTGCCTTCAATATCGAAGCTGACAAGACCACTATTCCGCTCGCCGGCGACTGGAAATGGAAGAAGAGCCTTGACGCACAAAACGTGAAGAATCTATCCGACAAAGTTGAACCTAAGAGACCCGATGACGCATGGTTCCCGGCAAACCTCTACAACGCTATGGTTGCCCCCTTCCTTACGATGCCTGTTCGTGGTTTCATCTGGTATCAAGGCTGCTCGAATGTCGGCCGTGCCGTGCAATACGAAAGTCTCTTCCAGAGAATGATTCTTGACTGGCAAGCACGTTTCAACAAAAATGCTGAAGTGGCAACATATCCCAAACCCGCTCCTCAGCAGGGCGAGCGTCGCCGTGGGTTCTTCGGACAGCAGGAATCCAAGGCCCTGCCATTCTACTTTGTCCAGATAGCCAATTACAGATGGGAAAAGGATATTCAGCCTGAATCAGAATGGGCTGCCATTCGTGAGGCCCAGCGCAAAGCGACACAACTCGACGGCGTCGGTATGATGGTAAATATCGACATTGGTATGGCAATGGATATCCACCCCAAAAACAAACAAGAGGTGGGACGCAGATTGGCATTGCTTGCACTAAACCGCACCTATGGCCGCGACGAGGCATGCGCAGCACCTGAATACTTCCAAATGCGAGTTAGCAACGGCAAGGCAACGCTCTCATTCCGTCCGGTTCAAGGTAGTGACGCACTTGCAGAGAATGCTGATATCAAAGGCTTTACCATAGCAGGTCCCGACCATGTGTGGCACGTAGCCAAAGCGCATGTTGAAGGCGAGCGATTTATGCAACGCGTCATTGTTGAATGCCCTGAGGTGCCCTACCCCGTTGCTGTGCGCTACGCCTGGGCTGACAACCCGACTTGCGACTTAAAGACTGTCTCCGGCCTTCCCGTCGGTCCCTTCCGCACCGATGACTGGGCAGACTATAAGTAAGATGGTCTCTTTAAATAAAACGTTTACGCTAATCGTTAAATGAAAGAGTAAGCTGTTCCTCAGGCAGCAATCGGAAAGTCATCCGGTGGTAAGGCGAAGGGCCATACTGCCGGATGGCTTGTCTATGAGCCTTGGAAGGGTAACCCATATTCTTGTCCCAACCATATTGAGGGAACTCTTGTGCAAGAGCCTTCATTCGGTCGTCACGGTAGGTCTTTGCCAGAATAGAAGCTGCGGCAATAGACATGAAAGTGGCGTCACCCTTGACTACAGTGTCGGCCGGAACGACATGCCCATCATACTTATAAGGATTCCAGCGATTACCATCCACTATGATGTGGCCGGGGCGCACGGCCAACTTATCAAGCGCCCTCTGCATAGCCATGATAGAACAACGCAGGATATTCCACTTGTCAATCTCCTGGGCAGAGCATTCTGCCACAGCCCACGCCACAGCCTCGCGCTCGATGACCTCGCGCAAGCCATAGCGCTGGCGCTCCGTGAGCTGCTTGGAATCGTTGAGCAGCTCATTAGAGAAATCGGACGGAAGCACCACGGCTGCTGCAAAAACAGGACCGGCCAGGCAGCCACGACCCGCCTCGTCGCAGCCCGCCTCAATGACACCTGCTGTATGAAAACTTTTCAGCATCTTGAAAGTATTAATGTATTATCACTTTCTTGCCGCCACTTACGTAGATTCCTGCACGTAAGCCCGAGTGCCAGTTTGCAGGCTGGCCCAGCAGGTTATAAACTGAACCGCGGGTATCAAGCGGGCGAACCCTCGCAGAGGCGGGAGGCGAGAAGACTGCATCCAAAGGCGGTGTCTGCGAGAGCCAGGCGTAAACATCGCTGCTCATCTGTCCTGCCACACGCAGCCAACCTTCTGTGAGTCGTCCTGCGGTGAAAGGGTTCTTAGACTCGAAATCAGCCTCAAAGAGCACTCCACCATCGGCCCCGCGCAGGCATACATCGTCGTATCGGGCTATTTCCGATTTGCCATAAGCGTCGTCGTGCGACTGACGGAAGCCTATTCGTCCGTAGGGGAAAGTGCCGCTACGCTCGTCGACAAGTACATCATTTATGAAAGTACTCACGTATGACTCTTCATCAATTTCCAACCTGATATTGAAAGGAACTCCTGCCTGTATGGCCGCTGCAGCCGGCAAGTTGATTTCTGCCAGAACAGTAGCTTGCCCACCCATCCAGCGGTGAGGACGCAGACGTGGATGAGAAGGGTCGGAAACATTAAATTGCCACATATAATAGCTGCTATTGTCCGAACGGGCGAAACAGAGGCCTGCACTGAGTTGCTCAATCTGCACACGCGCCTCTATGGAATAGGTTGGTTTCGTCTCAGGCAAATCATCCGGTTCTGCATTTTTAGTCAGCAAGGCATCATCTACGAGGAACACCGACTGGTTGGGATGCAGTTTCAGGGTGAAGGAACCGTCAGAGGCCATTGAAAGTTCAGTGACTCGTCCCGTATGGGGATCGAGCAAAGAACAAGCATTCGGGGCAGAGGCCAGCGTGACGACATTCTCTGCCGTGGAATTGTCGATATTGCCAAAGAAGTATACGTCATGTCCTTCCACTTGCTTGTGAATATAGTTGAAGGGATGCTGACTACCGGTGAAAAGAACATCACGCTGCGGCAAAAGTTTGTTGATAGCCTCCTGCAACGACCGTTCAGAAGGTGATGCCACAAACAATGCCGGGCGATGGTCTTCGTCGCCCGCTAACATGTGGGCAACAACCTGCTGCACGGCATCATTGCTACCTGCGGAGTCGGCACAACTTGTTGGCTTTTGAGTAGTGAAAATGACCCCGATACCTGAAGCCCACGCCTGCTCGATTTTCTTCAAATTCGATGTGGATATACAAGCTACACCAGGAAGAATAATAAGGCGGAATTGCTCTGTATTTACCGCGTTGGTGAGCACAAGCCTATTGCCACTGACAGTGCAACGGTCGTCGATGACTTCTGGGTGCAAGTAGGTAAAATCAATACCTAATTGGTCGGTTAGGAGCCGGGATACTTGAGGATAATCCGTCCCGGGTATTTCAACACCGCCTTCATAGTAGCCCTTAGGGCCATCGAGAACGTGGCCTGCATACATGGTCTGAATGGGATAAAGCACAGCAACATCAGCGACGTGGCGGGCGGGACGCTGCAGCAGGTAGTTCAGGCGCGCAAGGAATAGATTAAAAGCGGGCAATTCACGGTTGTATAGGTTGTTGCGCCACGAGAGTTCAGGCAGGAAGGTGACATTCTTGTCGTCGTACCAAACAGCGTGGGGAATAAGGTGGTTCACGCCCTTGGTGTATTGTTCTATGGCTACTTGGTAGAGTTGTTCCACGGGGATATTTCCCATAGCTCCATATGTCTCAGACATTACATAATCCTTGTCCCAGCAGTTGGCCGACGAGGAAACGACCTTGTAGAAATTCTCAGTAGGACGACCACCGCCTATTTTATCAATTCCAGGCATAGACATATGCTTGCCGACCAACATCAAATCGCCAGCCACACTGGTCGGGTTACTTATTTCCTCTTGATCTTGATGCCCAGTAGCTAATATGCCGTGAGCTGTAGCCCAATCGCTAATGGTCTTCATGAATCCTTCGCTGTAGAGCGTAGAATGAAGGCTGAATAGGCGATTGCGGGCCCATGATGTGCTTTCGCCCAAATCGTACCAAAGGGCTGGGTAAAGCAGTTCTGGCGACTCACCATAGCGTCGCTCATATTGTTCATTGAAATCATCAGTCCACATTCGGCCCTGAGCACGGTACATCGTTGGCTCATCGAAAAAAGTGGAAGTTATGGTCGTGCCGAAATAATCAGCAAAACGAGCGTAGTATTGCTCGTGGGTATCCTGAACAAACAACTTGACAGCCTCCTGCGAAAGGTAGTCGACGTTCGGATCGCCGTCAACGACTGACTCAAACTGCAAGACACGCCAACCAGTAGACGTCGGGGGCGTCCAGGTAAGGTGACCTGTGGCCGCATTGAAGTGCTCGCGTAGAGGAACAACTTCTTTCGTCCTAGTATTCCAGCCAACGAGAGCCATCAACTTTCCGTTAAGTTTCAAATCACGATCGAAGGTAGCATTGGAGGCAACGTGATACTCGGTTTTGTCAAGCCGCTTCACAGTAGCTTCAGGGTGATTGTTCTTGAAAGTTGTGACGCCAGAGCCATTAATGGCTCCCATACTTCCAGAAGGAAAACCGTACTCATCGTAGATGGACATCTGAGCTCCGAGGGCCTGTGCCTGCTCCAAGGCCCGCCTATAGAGTTCGAAATAAGCTTCCGAAAGGTACTCGGGGCGAAAGCCCTGGCCGAATGGAAGGATAGCGCCACCGCCGTAATTGTCCTTCTCCACCATTTGGCGCAACTGACTCTTCAGCGCGGTGCCTTGAATGGTTGTATTGTTCCAGAACCATAGAGGCACTGGCCTCCATTTGATACTTGGTTGGGCAAATTCCTTGGTCTCGTATGAAGGCTGGATGGCCGACAAAAGCGGCATTGACCATGCAGCAAGCAGGCTGTAGCCTACCATCGTTGCAAGCAATCGAGTCTTATGCAGGATGTTCATATCATATTTTATTATCGTGTCAACACCTTCTTGCCACCGGAAATGTAAATTCCAGCACGCAAGCCTTGAACTGAGGTGTTATCGTTACGGA